>Ga0114976_10000412_pt1 | contig 26592 bp, 25 predicted proteins | sample S_130805_EF_Meta_FD_87319 | JGI IMG/M metagenome (GOLD analysis project Ga0114976, IMG submission 87319) | Freshwater microbial communities from Lake Simoncouche, Canada to study carbon cycling - S_130805_EF_MetaG | ecosystem: Environmental > Aquatic > Freshwater > Lake | place: Lake... | reverse complement strand
GTCCTAGGCCACTAGACGATGGGGACCAGAAGGAGAAGGGTATCGGTCAAATAGGGCAGATCAAAACTACTTAAATGGGATGATTTACGCATGGAAATAATCAGCAATCCAACACAGGATAAAATCAAAAAGGCTGCTAAATCTTTAAAAGATGGACATCTTGTGGCTTTTCCAACTGAGACTGTTTATGGGTTAGGTGCTGATGCAATAAATGAAAAAGCAGTAAGCAGAATTTACTCCGTTAAAGGCAGACCCACAGATCATCCTCTAATTGTTCACATCTCATCAATTAATCAATTAGAAAAGTGGGCAATTGAAATCCCTGAGTATGCGATAAAGCTAGCTAAAGAATTTTGGCCGGGGCCAATGACCCTAATACTTAAAAGGAGTGAGTTGGCCAAGGATTTTATTACTGGTAATCAAGAAAATGTTGGCATCAGGGTGCCTGCTCATCCTGTAGCACAAGCATTACTAAGTGAGTTCGAAAAGTTAAATGGATCGGGGATTGTTGCACCTAGTGCTAATAGGTTCGGAGCTATTTCACCAACTACCGGTAATGATGTTCTAGAGGAGATTGGAAGTTATCTACAAGTTACTGATCAGATACTAGATGGTGGGAAAAGTAAAGTTGGTATTGAATCTACAATCATTAGTTGCATATCCAATGCACCGACAATCTTACGGTCAGGATTTGTAACTAGTACTTTAATATTTAAAAAAACTGGTATACATTTAGATTCAAATAGTAATGAAAAATATATTAAAACTCCCGGTTCGCTTAAATCTCACTACTCACCAAAGGCACGAGTAGTTCTAAATAGACCTGCAAAACCCGGCGAAGGTTTTATCGCAATGTCTAATTTTGAAACCCCACAAGGCGCAATTAGGCTTGCAGCTCCGAAAACTATAGAACAATTTGCACATGAATTGTACTCTTCAATGAGATTAGGGGATCGGTATGAATTAGAAACGATAGTAGTTCTAATTCAAGAGGGTGATGAATTGCTAAATGCCATAAATGACAGACTAACAAAAGCGGCCGCACCATATAACTCTTAAAAGATTCAATTTTGTCACAACTAAACTTGTACTAAGAAAATCGAAAGTCACCTAGCTCAAATTTAGGAATCGGCCCACTTCTAGTCTAAACTTAACGGTGAATTTGACAAAAGATTACTCAAATATTGGTCTGCAAACTTGAATTTAACCCCCTTGGTTTTAAAGATCGAAGTAGCAATTCTGGCATACTCGCTACTGAAATTTTCCGCCTGCCAACCGTTTAAAATTATTTGAGTAAACCGATTAGAAGAGCGATTTGAGCTTTTGTCGGTATGATCAAAATTTGAAATATTTATGAAATTACTAAGAATTTCAGGTGATATCCAAATTAAAACATCATAGTCTTGAAACAAACTATATTGATCAATTGAGTAATTTTGAGAAGTTTCAACAATTCTTTTGAACAAATTGTCGCAGCTACCTGTTAAGTATTGCGCACTATTGTTGTCAACTAATTTATCAGTTGGTATAGCGTTTTTGAAGCTTAAATATGCAACCGACTCTAATTCATTATTTTCATTATTGTCAGAACATAAAACCACATTGGATATATTTTTAAAGCCTAATATGTATGGAGCAACATTAATCATGCGCGTAATTTCTTGTCGATTTTGTAAAACATCATTAACAATTTTTTGGTTCGTAAACAAAAAATCCAAATAACTCATGCCATCTAGTATTTGACCACTTTTATGGCTTAGTAACTGAGCAGACCTATCAAATTCAGTTGCCGACTGATCTATGGAAGTGAGAGTAATAAGAGCCACGAATATCGAGATAATCAAGTAAAAAACAAAAGCAAAGAATGCAAGCAAAATGATTGAAGTGCTCATGTATATTCTTTTCCACACAAACTAAGTGTATGATTAATATCTGATGATGCAACATTTCAAGCTAGTTTTTGTGAATCATTACTTTAGAAATACCAAAAATTCAACAATTTTGTTGTCGGTATTTTTTGTTGTTGCACTGATATCTCGAGCCTTAAGCGCAGATAAGGAAACTTCGAATTTACTTTTTTGTGATGAGGCAATTTATCAAAATGAGCTCGCACGAATGATAGATCAAGGCAGTTTTACCACAAGAAACTTCTTATCTGGCGGGCTCAATTTTGTATTGTTCATACCACTGCTCAAAATTATTTCAGTATTTTACTCCAATATCTCTAATGATCAAATCTTAATTACAGTGAGATTATTATTTCCAATTATTCTAAGTAGTTTGACAGTTTTTCTAATTTATTTATTATCTAAGTTAGTAACTAGTAATAAAAGGACTCCGTTACTTGCCTCATTCCTTTATGCAATAGCTGCATATCCAATTTCTCAGTCTCATATATATTACCCAGATAGCTATTCTGTTTTTTTTGGTACTTTGATTATGTACTCAATAATTAAGTATTCTCAGTCACAAAAATCAAGAGTTTTGTTCATGGCATTTACACTTAGTCTAGGTTTGAGCATAAAATACACCTTTGCTTGCTTTGTACTTACCGCAATCATAGCAATTATTATAAAATCCTTCACTAACCGAATACAAATTATCGAAATTCTTAATTTAATATTAACGTTGACACTTCAAACACTAGCATTTTTTGCAATAATAAATTTTTCCATCTTTTTTCATCCGCTAAATTTCTTTTTTGACTTTGCCGCAAATATCGCAAATTATGATAGACCGGTTGTAGGTGGTGTATCTACTTATGTATTCTATTTACTTAGCTTGGTGTTAATTCCATTAGGATTAGCTGGATTTATTTTAGTGCTGATGGGTATATATTTTTCAACAAAGAAAAATTTGTTACGAGTCAACACATTAATCTTAGTGTCTCCATTTTTGATTTTTCTATTATTCATGAGCTCGGGAAATTTAGGAAGTGTGCGCAATATTAATATGTTACTTTACCTTCCCTTCATTTTTTTTGCATTTGTACTTAGTAAAATTTCCGAAGTTAAATCAGTTCCCGGGACATGCTTAGCAGTTTTGATTGTCATTGTCATTACATCTCAAACAATATATTTTATTGCTCAATCTTCACGTAAGGATGCAAGACTTCAAGCAACTGAATGGGTTAATAGTAATATTGCAAAGACAGAGATAATTGGAATAAATCCAGGTTGTGGTTACAAATTGCCTCTAGATGAAGAGTATGAGGTAGTTTTTGATCAGGATATGAAAGGTAATTACAATTACTACATTTTTGATATGAATTGGGTAGGTACTGTTTTTTATTCAGAATACTCAAAAAATTCTTGGTATTTAGAATTTAACCCTAATTATATTTCGTTCTATCATTGGCATAATGTTTTACCCACAAAAATATTTGAATTTCATGGAACAAATCGAGATATTAAAAAACATGTTCCGAATGGGTATGATTATAAAGTGTTTTCTGGATATGGCCCAGATGTGATTGTTTTGAGCCGAAAATAAATCCTGTTAGATTGAATTTGTTTGGTGACTTAAATTTTTTCTAAAAATTTTTACGTAACTTAGAATTCTTATAATTGTATAAAGAAAGGTAATTCGCAAAGTATGATCAGTATAACGAGCGTTAATCATTCGAGGGTTAATAAATATTCTTGAGCCCTCATTTATCAAATATTCATTAAATGGCACATGTTCGCAGGTGATATTACCTTCAGTATCAGTGCCTTTATAAAAATTTCCTCTCATTAATACCTCAGTTTTATAAATCCCCAATCCGCCAAATGATGATTGCACTTTAATCCAGCTAGAATTTTTTGGTATCTTCAACATCCTAGACCTTATTGCATAGGTTATAGCTAATTCCGGAAACTTTATATACTCTCTTAAAAAAGCATGATGTTTCCAGCAATCATTTGGCGACCATAAATCATGCCTGAGTGCCCAAACATCATAATACTTACCACTTTGGTTAGCTGTAACAACATCCCAATCGTCTCTGCTCCACGACGAAAGTACGGCCTTGGCCGTTATTTTATTATTTAGTAAATTAAAATCCGCCACTACTATATAGGGGAATTTTTTAATGTCAGGTTTATTACGAAGATACACTAGATAAGCATTGCGTGCCTGAGCCATGTTTTCAGTTCGTAAATGGCTTTTATGGATTATTGATTCAAAGTTAAAATTGTTATAACCAGACTTAATTTTGGCCAATTTTTCAGTAGATTTATCGGAGCTCCCTGATTCAACTAAATACCAATGAATTTCTTTAAACATACCAAAGGCTCGAGAAAGTATAGCAATGTCTTTCTGAATTGATTTCTCGATATTTTTTACAATACCGACAATTATTATTGGCTTTTCAGCCAAACTTAAATTGAAAGCCGAATTTTCACTGGTATTTACCATGATTAATTATCACATAGCTAACCAATTTCTACTAATATGTGAGATTATTATGGGCCATTTATATAAGCAATACCGAAAGCAGGCAATGGACGTCAGAGATTTCGTTGAATTAAATAAATGTGTCGCATGCAATAGTTCCAGTCTTTTGTGCACCTTGGATTTGGGGTATCAGCCTCTCGCTAATGATTTTCTTGCTCCAAATTCACCTTTTGAAATATTTCCTTTAAAATTGAACCGATGTCAAATTTGCACGCATTCGCAACTTAGTATCGCAGTAAATCCTGCTAGATTGTTTAGGGATTATTCTTACGTAAGTGGAACTTCAAAAACTTTAAGTGACTATTTTGAGTTTTTAACAGAAAGAATTTTGAAAGAATTTGGCAGTTCCGGAAAACTACTTGATATCGGATCGAATGATGGAACTTTTTTATCTAAGTTTAATTCAACAAAGTGGACAACGTTAGGTGTCGATCCAGCTGTCAACTTAATTGAAAGTTCGATCTCAAATGGCGCTATAACAATCCCAACATTTTTTAATTCTGAGCTTTCAAAAATCTTAGCTAAAGATTTTGACGTAATTGTGGCTATGAATATATTTGCCCACACTTCTAACCCACTTGAGATATTAATTGGTATAAATGAGTGTATGAAAATAACTGGAAAAGCATTTATTCAAACCTCGCAAGCAAACATGTTTATTTCCGGTGAATTTGACACTGTTTATCATGAACATATTAGTTTTTTTAACGTTAAATCAATGAGAGCACTACTTGAACGTGCAGGGCTTATACTTTCAAATGTTTCAATAGTCCCTATTCATGGTAGTTCCTACCTCTGGGAAGTAACAAAAAATCATAACCAAAACCAAAACTTGAATCTTCATTTTGACCGTGAACTATACGAAAATTTAAATGGGTTTTATGACGAAAAAATCTATTTAAATTTTGCGCAAATGGCGGCTGATAAATCGCTAGAAGTAAGAAATATCATTGAAAAATTTCGAAAAAATACTTATAAAATAGTGTCCTATGGAGCAGCAGCTAAAGGCAATACTTTTATTAATTTTAGTAACTTAATTTTTGATAATATTTTTGATGACACTCCACAAAAAATTGACAAACAATCACCAGCTGGAGGATGCCTAGTTTCTAACCCAGAGCTTCTTAAGAATATTAGTGAACCTGTTTTAGTTGTTATTCCTGCTTGGAATTTTGTAGATGAAATTCTAAATAAAGTAAAGTTGTTAAGAAACAATTCAGAAGATTATTATCTTGTATATTTTCCTGAAATAATTTTGAAACCCGTATTATCAGATAAATCTAAGGCAGATGATCTGTGAGTCAACATAATTCACAAGCTGATAACTTAAAATATTTTGGTATCGCACCTTGGCGATTAGTTCCGCTCGAGCCTCGGCATAACACTTGGCACAATGCATTATTCGATAACTCTATTAAGAATAGATTAGATCTAGAATATATAGGCTTACGTAATAATTATCAAACTAATTATATCATTCAGATATTACCTGACTCCATACTGAAGAGATTTCCATACATTAATCTATTTCATTTTTTAAAGCTAGTTAGAAAATTGAAGTTACATAAAGGAAAAAAAACTTTGATATATATATTCGAGGGGTCTATATTTTGGTACATTATTCTATCTTGCATCAGATATTTTATTCCCAATTGTGTAGTCATTTGCAACTTGTTTCCATCGAGCAGATACAACGTCAGATTTTTCAATAGTAGGAATAAATTACCCTATCGAATTTTTTTCTATTTAGTTAAATGGCAATGTAAAAAATCTGTATATATTACCTTTGATACACAATTAATGATCAATAAAGTAAACAGTGACGCAATAAGCAACCTGTTTAGGTTTCCAGTACCGTCATCTTTTTCCTATCGAATTGCACCGGGTCTTGAAACCAAATCACATTACCGCGTACTTGTTAATATGCGAGCCTTCCCAGAAGAAAAATTACATGATCTTTTAAAAAGTTCCTGCCAGCAGTGTACTTTTGTATTTCCAAGGGGCACATTAAAGTCTCAGCCACTAGAAGTTAACTTTGGACATTACAGAAATACATATTTTGACGACAAAGTTATTCCCATTACAGAGTACGAATCTTATATCGACCAGCATGATTATATGATTTTCTTATATCAGCCATCAATAGATGCTTCTGGCAGAATCCTTGACGCAATTGCACGAGGAATTCCAGTTTGCGTGCCTAAACAAGCTTCAGAGTGGGCTGAAATAGCGAGACAATATGGACAGCTATTTGACTTCGATTGGAACAGTATGGGGAGTTTATCTACAACATTTAATCATCCAACTTTTAGCAAACTAACTTATATCGGTGAACCACCATTCACTCCCAGTAATGTATTAGCTGAGTTTACTAGAATCCTAGCCAATTCTAAGTTAAGTAGAATTAGGTTAAGTTTTGTGAAGAAAGTCTTAGTTTTAATCTTTATATTTTCTCATAGCCTAATAGCTTCAAATTACAGTATATTTTATCAAATCTTGTTTCGACTAAAGAGTTTCTATCAATCTAGTACTATGCAGCGTCTCGAAAAGTAATCCAGCTAAAATTCAAAACAGAAATGAGGAAAAATGAATAAATCAGATAAAATTTTAGTTGCTGGTGCAGGTGGATTTATAGGAGGCTGGTTAACTCGAGACCTTTTAAATAATGGCTTCAACAATATTGTTGCAGTTGATATAAAAGATACCGCTAACTGGTATCAAATTTTTAACACGGTTGATAACAGGGTCTTAGATTTACGTGACACTCAAAATTGTATTGAAGTTATGAATGAAGTAAAAGTTGTTTACAATCTTGCAGCTGATATGGGGGGTATGGGTTTTATTGAAAATAATAAAGCCTTATGCATGCTTTCAGTTTTAATAAATACCAACTTAATCAACATCAGTAAAAATCAAAATGTAAAAAAATATTTCTTTGCTTCCTCAGCTTGTGTTTACAATCAAAGCCTTCAAGCTAATGCACATAATCTTGGGTTAAAAGAAGTCGATGCATACCCAGCCGATCCAGAGGATGGGTACGGTTGGGAGAAATTATTTAGTGAGCGTATGTGCAACCACTACTATGAAGATTTTGGTATTGAAGTGCGTGTTGGGCGTTTCCATAATGTTTACGGCCCACATGGAACTTTTGACGGTGGACGAGAAAAAGCCCCGGCAGCTATATGTAGGAAAGTGGCTCAAGCAGTTCTATCCGGAGATCATAATATTGAAGTTTGGGGTGATGGCGAGCAAACTAGATCATTCACCTATATTGATGACACAATTCATGGAATTAATTTACTAATGAGTGGCGATTATGCTCTGCCAGTAAATATTGGATCGAGCGAAGAGGTGAGTATAAATCAACTGATCGACATAGTTGAAGGGATAGCTGGAATCAAAGTCAAAAGAAAATATTTACTTGAGGCTCCAAAAGGTGTGCGAGGTCGAAACTCAGATAATACTTTAATCAAAGATATCTATAATTGGGTCCCCTCCATAACCTTAGAAGATGGTTTAACAAAAACTTATAGTTGGGTTTTCGAGGAACTATCCTCTAATTGAATTATTTTTTTAATTCCATCGCGGAGAGAGGTGACTGGCTTCCAGTAATCTAGTAATTTCCTATGGGGTTCGTTTTTAATTCCTTGTTGAAGGTTATCCAGTGCAGCGCCAGATATAATTTCAGCATTAAAGTAATCCGCAACAACTTCCGCAACTTCTAAAATCGTATTCCATTTAAAATTTGCTAAATGCAGCTCTTCGTCCCGTTGGAATTGATCAAAATTAAGCATGATTGCCTCCAGCCCTGCACAACAATCATCAGCATATAAGAAGTCCCGAGTCTCCATTCCATTTGTCTTCATTTTAATTACGCCATTTTCTCGAGCCATTTTTATAAAATCGCTAATTACATGAAATTTTCTCTCATCTTTTTCGTGCCCGTACACATTCCAAAATTTCACAGTTCTGCCGTTGATCGAACTTGTATACCTCTCCCCAATCATTTTCAATAGTCCATAGGTTGATTGTCCCATGTTAGACATTTGACTGCTTGCAAACAAAAATGGTTTATCAAATTTTTTAATGACATCAATCGTATTTGTTAGAATTCTCATATTATTATCGATAAAGTCAAAAGTATCTTGGTACTTTTCAAGGTAGTGTGAACCTCCGACATCAAATGCCAAAAAGTAAATAAAATCTGATCGATAAACAAGTGATTGAAATTCCCTTATTTGTGATTGCCTTAAGTCTTGGGCTGGAGAATTCTCAATATCGTATTCAAGAACCTCATAACCTTTTAAACTTAGATATTTTGAGAGGTGACTTCCAACCTGACCCGCTGAACCTAAAACTAAAATAGTTTTCATTTTATCCAAACTCTTTTGACTAATAACCTATAAATGTTTAACTTTTAATCTCTATTATTGAACTTAGGTATCTGCCATAATCACTATCCCCATAATAATTAATTCGGGAAATTAATCTGTTTTTATTCAACCAACCTTTAAAGAAGGCGATCTCCTCTAGACAAGCAATTTTTTTACCGGTTCGCTCTTCTAAAACACGTACAAATGCAGATGCGTCACTTAAGGAATTTGGGCTACCGGTGTCAAGCCAGGCTACACCAGTTGGTAATCTAACAAACTCTAAATCTTGGTTCTCAATATAAATTTGCATGATTGAAGTAATTTCTAATTCACCCCTAGCACTAGGCTTAATTTGATTCGCATACTCAACAACTTTAGAATCAAAAAAATATAATCCTGTAATTGCCAGATTAGATTTTGGGTTTTTTGGCTTCTCTTCAACACTGACTGGATTGTCATGACTATCTATGTTTAAAACACCATATTCTGTTGGATTCGAAACTTGATAAGTAAAAATTCTCGCACCTTTGTCAGACAGTTTTTTCGGTAGTTCAAGATCAAGCCCAGCACCATAAAATAAATTATCACCCAAAATAAGCGCTACATTTTCTTTTCCAATGAAATTCTTTGCAATTTGGAAAGACTGAGCGATACCCCCGGGATTTTCTTGAATGCCATAATCTATTTTTATCCCAAATTCATTTCCGTCGCCAAGTAATTTTTGAAATGCTTTTTGATCATTAGGAGTTGTGATAATTAGAATGTCTTTAATATTTGACTGCATTAACACCGAAATTGGGTAATATATTAATGGTTTATTATAAATTGGTAGCAATTGTTTGCTTGTAGCTAAAGTTATAGGCCATAGTCTTCGCCCTGTGCCACCCGCTAGAACAATGCCTTTCATAGCGTTAGGATACTCCTAGAAACAATCTAAAACTGTAGCAAAGTGAGAGAGTTATGAGAATTTTAGTTACTGGTGGTGCCGGATTCATTGGCTCTAACTTTGTTAACGACTTAGTGGCAAATCATGACCAATGGAGTGAAATTATTGTTCTAGACGCTCTCACATATGCTGGTAATTTATCTAACCTTGAAAATGCACTTCTTGACAAGAGAGTAAAATTCATACATGGAGATATTAGGAATTTAGAATTAGTTAATTTACATATGCCTAAAATTGATACAGTTGTGCATTTTGCCGCTGAATCTCACGTTGATCGATCAATTTCTAACCCAAACGATTTCATTTCTACAAATGTTCTTGGCACTTCAATACTCTTGAAATCTGCTTCAGATAATAAAGTAAAAAGATTTCTTCACGTATCAACCGACGAGGTTTACGGCTCTATTGAAAATGGTTCTTGGACAGAAAATTCTCCAATCTTGCCAAATTCACCATACTCCGCTTCAAAAGCAAGCTCTGACTTGATTGCACTCGCATATTGGAAAACTTTTGGTTTACCAGTGTTTATTTCAAGATGCTCAAATAATTTTGGGCAAAATCAATTCCCTGAAAAATTAATTCCACTAGCCATTACAAACCTTATTGACGGCTTTCCTATTCCCATCTACGGAACCGGACTAAACTCCAGGGATTGGCTTCATGTATCAGACCACTGCTCCGCGCTAAATAGCATTATTGAAAACGGAGTTCCAGGTGAAATTTACAATATTGGCGGGGGAACCGAAATGAGTAATATTCAAACGGCAAAATTGATAATTGAACTTATGAATATGAACGATACTTTCATTGAATTTGTTGAAGATAGAAAAGGGCATGATTTTAGGTATTCGGTCGATTTCGCAAAAATTGCAAAAACATGTGGGTATAAGCCAACAAAGAAATTTGAGAACTCTTTAGAAGAAACCATACACTGGTACAAAAATAATGAGTTTTGGTGGCGTAGAATTAAAAACATTAACTAGTTTAATGAGAGTCTTGATCACTGGAGCCAATGGCCAACTTGGAAAAGAATTAAATTCTTGCTTTGCAAAATTTAATGTAGAAATAGTTTCCTTTGATAAAACTCAATTAGATATAACTAAGATTGATAAGATTCGGGACTATGTAGAAAATTTTCTACCAGATTGGATTATAAATTGCGCTGCATATACAAATGTAGATTTAGCAGAAGCAAATATTGATTCTTCTAATAACATAAATGGTACCGGTCCAGAAAATTTAGCATTGATATGTAAATCCTATGGCTCAAAACTACTTCATATTTCAACTGACTCTGTTTATTCGAATAATCTTCCTAGATTTTTGGGCGCCGATCAAAAAACTAATCCCATCAACCAGTACAGCAAAAGCAAAGTTCTGGGTGAAGAGCTGTCGATGTTTAAATTCAAAGAAGGTACATGGATACTTAGAACTTCATGGCTTTACGGAGAATTTGGAGGTAATTTTACCCATGCTATATTGAATAAGGTTTCGAACAATGAGATTATGCAAGTTGTGAATGATCAGTTCGGGCAACCTACAAATTCAAGAAATTTAGCCAAATTCATAAAAGCTTTTATTTTCCAGCCACCAAATCCGGGCATCTACCACTTTACCGACCAAGGTTACGCATCTAGGGTTGATTTTGCACGGCAAATATTATTATTTCTTGGCTTTGATCTATCATTGATCCGTAGTGTGAGTACAAATAAACAGGAAGGAATTGCTGTTCGGCCAAAATTCTGCTTACTTGCGCCCAGCAACCTCCAATATGATGATGTAGATTATATTTCTTGGCAAGAGTCACTTCAGCATTTCTTAAAAAATTTAAAGGGGAATAGGCTCAATGGGCAATTCAATTGAGTTCAATGAATCTTTCTTAAATGGTGTTTTTCTTCGAAATTCCCCAATACATTTAGATCAAAGAGGTTCAACACTCGAATGGTTCGATTCTGTGTCGTTGCCAGCAAATTTTAAGAATATGCAAATCAACCAATTAATCTCTGCTACTAGCAAAAAAAATGTTATAAGAGGAATTCATTTTAGCGGTACAAATAATCCGCAAAATAAAGTTGTTAGATGTATTAATGGAACAATACTCGATATTGTTATAGATTTAAGAAGGAGCTCGGATACGTTTGGGCGGCATGAAATATATATTCTTGATTCAAATAGACCAGAAACTTTATTTATTCCCAATGAATTTGGGCATGCATATCAAGTGCTTTCAAAAAATGCTACCGTCGTGTACGCACTACAAACAAATTTTGAATTTGGGAACGAACATGTGATTAACCCACTTGATCCTAAATTGAATCTTCCTTGGCGTAAAGGTAAATATACGCTTTCAAATCGTGACTTAAACGGGAAAAATTTTGATCACTATTTCTGCTAGATACAACAATCCATTATTTTGCCGAAAGAGTAAATAGTGAAAAAAGTTATTATATTAATTATCGCAAGCAACGACCTAGAGCATGAGAGAGATCTATTAACTCAAAAAAGAACATGGGTGAGTAGATGTCCCGAGAGTATATCAGTTATTTTTTTAAGAGGTTGGCAAAATAATTATTTTTTCTTGGACATTGACACATTGTATGTACCATGCAGGGAGGAATATTCACTCATACTAACTAAAACTCTACTTGGAATAAATTATTTACTTGAAAATTATGACTTTGACATATTAATTAGATCAAATGTATCAACTTACTTTGAAAGTAAGCGATTAATTAAGGAGTTGAATAAATCGATTTATAGTTCTGATTTTTTCGGAGGTTATTTTGATAAAACAAGCATCAAATATTTTAATCAAAAGAAAAGCTTAGAATATGTTTCGGGTGCGGGAGTATTTCTGTCAAGAGCTGCAGTTGCTAAGCTTTCTAAGTTAAATTCAGAAAAATATGTGGGAATTGCAGACGATATAGCTATATCCAAGTATTTGAATGATCAAAAGGAAATAATGAGTATTCGCATGGTCAGAAATAATTTACATTACACTCATCTTTTTATTCCCACTTTTTATATACGAACGAAAAATTCTTTTGACTCTAATTCAGCTTCCAGAAGAATGAATCTGATTGACCAATACTTTAGAAGTGACTCAAAAAGCATGAAAATTAGAGCTTATTTTCAAATACAAAAAAATGAAGTGAGTGAATATCGGATGCACCCCGAAGGGTTAATCAAATTTCTGTCTAAAAATCGGGTTGTTTTCTGGGCTTTATTTAAAGCCAAGTTTTTTTCTAAAATGCCTGCCCACAGAAAAAAGAAATAATGAGTTTTTAACCTGCATATATGTACAATCCATAACATGGGAAACAACTTAAATCAGACGGAGATTGTTCTTGTTCATTTAGGTCAAGATATCCCAAAGTATGTATGCAATAATCTCGAACATATTGCAGATTTATTCCCAAATACAAGAATCAATTTTGTAATTTCCGATGGCATTCCAGCACATAAGGTAATCCCAAATAATGTTAGCATTTACAAATATAGGGCCTCCGAAAAATTAAATTCTCTGTTTGAATCCAAGTCAATTGACCTGTCTTTCCGTAAAGGTTTTTGGAGGTATTCTTTAGAAAGATTGCTCGCAATAGAGTTAGTACATAATGCCCGAACAGAACATGGCCTGCTCTACATTGAGTCTGACGTCTTAGTCTTACCAGGCTTTCCACTCCAAGAATTTTCTAATCTTGAAATAATACATTGGATGGTGGGAGACAGTGACACGGATATAGCAAGTCTGGTCTATTTCCCTAACTATAAACTTACTAAACAATTTACCGAGGACTTGAATCGCTATCTGCAAGATAGTTGTCAACCCACAGACATGAAAGGCTTAAGGAGCCTAAGAGAAAATTACCCAAATAGGTACGCGGTACTACCCAATGGAAATTCAAATTTTCCTGCATTGTTAAGAGAGGGCAAAAATGTTCTACAATCATCAACGGAAATTTTTGATGGGGTATTTGATGCGGCATTAATTGGAATGTGGCTCACTGGAATAGACCCGAGACTCACATATGGTTTCAAACAGTACTGTGCTACGAGTGTACTCCAGACAGAGAAATCAATCATTGATCCTTCTATTTACGAGATCACACTAACTGACGAAGGAAAGCTTTTCTTTAATTTTGAACGTATGCGACTGCAAATTTATAATCTTCATATTCATAGTAAATCAGAAGTATTGTTATCAAAAAATTGGTATAATGATTTATTCAATTTAGTAAAAAATGCAAATAGCCAAAAGACTAGAACTGAATTTCACCCACGAGTATTAGCTAAGTTAATAGTTGAAAACTATTCGAATAAAACACTTACATTATTTATCTACAACTCTCCACCATTTCACTTTATTCGAATAATTGTCAGAGCTATCCGTAAAACAATTAGGTAATCTAGTTTTAGTTGGAGATAAATCATAGTTTTTGAGTAGAATAGGGTTATGTTGCGCATAATAACTTGCCTAATGTCATTGCTCCGATAACTCATCGTTGTAATGATTCACATGACACAATCTGCCGCTGATAAGAATCTATTATCTGTTATTATACCAATAAATAAATTTGAAAGAGATTTCAACAACTTATGTGAAATAATTCGCGCATCTAAATCTTTATCGTTAGAACTAATTTTTATATTAGATACCTCGGAAAACTCCGCCCATGAAACGCTAGAAAAATTATGTCAAACTGAAAGTTTAATGAATTATAGAATTTTAGAAAGTAATAGAAGAAATCCAGGATCAAGTAAAAACATTGGTATTCTAAACGCGACTGGTAGCTGGGTACTTTTCTGCGATAGCGATGATAGACCAAATCTACAGATAATATTAAATAATATTTTGAATATTGCAATCAACATAGATGTCGTAATCGGATCTTATGAAACAGAAGACTTAAGGAATAGTTCTGTTAATCAAGTTATATTGAATAAACCAAATTTAAACTGGGAATTGGTTGCGATGACACCTGGATTGTGGAGATGGTTAATCAAGCGTGATGTTTTGTCAGGGATTACTTTCCCAGAGTTGTCAATGGGTGAGGATCAATGTTTTATCATTCGACTTTTCGGCAAGGAACCAAAAGTTGAATTTTCGCAAGAAATTTTTTATAAATACAGGATTGGGGTTTCAGGTTCGCTTACTAGTGGTAGAGATAAAATAAATGATTTAGAAAAAGTAATTCAAATTGAGTTACAATTTGCGCAAATGACAATAGAATATGCAAGAGTTAGAAATTACATGATTATCAAACAAATATTTACCTTAATACTTAAAGGCAACTTAATCATGAAATTAAGAGGGTTAATCTACTTAACTCAAATTAGTCGCACTATCTCTCTGAAAGAATATATAAAAATAATTAGATTTATTTCATTGCTAATCAGAAAACGCATAGTGATTAGAAATGCTTAGAAAGCAAGAATCTATTATCTATGTTCACCTGATGGGTGGGCTTGGGAACCAACTTTTTCAGTTTGCAGCGGGACTCTATTATTCGTTAAATTCGAATAGCCAGTTAGTGATAGATGATTCATTGGGTAATTATAGGAAAAATACATCTGGCGCAGCCGATATTTTGGGCTATCCATCAGCGGAATTCAAAACTGTAACTGGCTATTCTAGAAATATTTACCTCCAAAAGCTTACAGAAAAAATTCTTAGTTTACTGATTCGAGTATCTTTAAAATCCAGCGAAAAAGTCGCATACGGAATACTTATGCAGTGCCTTTTGGTGATATCTAATATATTTCTAATTTTCAGATTTAAAAAAATAGTTTCAATTATTAGCCCAAGTGAAATCGGATACAAATATATTGCTTCTAATTCCCGTTTTACATATTTGCATGGTTACTTTCAAACTTTTAAGTTTGCATCAGATCCTAGAGTTAAAGATAAACTTGCAAGCTTGACTATTACAAATACCTCAATAACTAGATATACCGAATTAGCCGCTAAAGAAAAGCCACTTATTGTTCATATACGTCTCGGGGACTACTCGAAAGAAAGCAATTTTGGCATTTTGTCAACTGATTACTATAAGAAAGCAATTGATTTGATGCTTTCTCAATTCAATTTCAAATATATTTGGGTTTTTTCTGATGAGATTGATCAAGCAAAAATATACATACCACCTGAATATGCCTCTATGTGTCGCTGGATCGATGATAAGGGAGATTCAGCTGCTGAAACGTTAGAGAAAATGCGTCTAGGGAGTGGTTATATCATTGGAAATTCCAGTTTTAGTTGGTGGGGGGCATTCTTGTCGTACAATAATCAAACAGGTGTGATTGCGCCAGATCCTTGGTTTACTGGGATTAAAAATCCGGTTGATCTTTTGCCACTTGACTGGATTAGGATAAGTAGATGAAGCGAATCAAATGAAATTTAACCAAGGAAATAATCCACAATGGACAATAATAAAGAATTCTTTTGCCATTCTTTCAAAAGGCGACAAAAAAAGACTATCGCAGGTAACATTTTTACAAATTATATTGGGATTTCTGGACCTAGTAGGCATAGCATTAATTGGGCTAGTGGCGGTAATTTCAGTGAATGGAATACAAGCACTTGAACCAGGTTCTCGGGTCACAAAAGTTATCGACTTATTTGGGCTCACAACCTTCACTTTTCAAATCCAAGTCGCAATTATAGGAACTGCTGCTGCGCTGCTATTGATTATTCGCACGCTTTTAACAATGATAATTAGCAAACGTATACTTTTCTACCTTGGTCGTAGAGCTGCAAAACTTTCATCATCACTATTTTCGAAATTATTATCGCAAGATTTATTAACAATAAGTTTAAGAACTTCTCAAGAAACGCTCTATGCTGTAACCACAGGGGTTAATGCATTATTTTTAAATGTTGTCGGTGCGGTTATTAACCTTTCCTCAGATCTCTTTTTGCTTATTATTCTCTCCGCTGGATTACTTTCACTCAATCCTTTAATGGGTTTAATAACTTTCTTAATGTTTACTTCGGTTTCATTTGTAATGTATTTCTCAGTTCAAAAAAGGATTAGTTACTTAGGTAATGAAAATGTAGACCTTTCAATTAAAAGCAATGAAAAAATTCTTGAAGTTTTGAATTCTTATCGAGAATTATTTGTTCGAAATAGAAGATCTTATTACAGTGCTGAAATTGCAAATTCACGGCTAGCAATCGCGAATACATCGGCAGAGATAACATTTATACCAAATGTAGGTAAATATGTAATTGAAATTACACTAGTGGTAGGAGCAGTGGGAATTTGTGCAATCCAATTTTTGCTGCAAGATGCTATTCATGCGATCACAATTTTGAGTGTATTTCTCGCTTCAGCAACGCGCATAGCCCCTGCAGTGCTTAGAATTCAATCAGGACTAATAGCGATAAAAGGAAGTGTTGGTGCAGTTAATAGAACTCTGGCACTAATTGGTGATTTCAAAACCGAAAATACTTTGGTTGACAAAGTTAATCCTCTGGTAACGGATCATATCGGCTTTAAAGCTTCGGTTATGTTGGAAAATATTAATTTTAAATATCCTGCTTCAAAAGATAATTTTATTACTGATATAAATTTACAAATTTTACCTGGAGAGGTAATTGCATTTGTTGGACCCTCTGGTGCTGGAAAAACCACACTTATCGATTTAGCTCTTGGAGTTTTGCAGCCTACTAGTGGCAAAGTATCTATTTCAGGTATTTCGCCTCTGAATGCGATAGAAAAATGGCCAGGCGCAATTGCATATGTCCCCCAAGATGTTCAAGTAATTGGTGGTTCAGTAAGGAATAACATAGCCATGGGTTTTTCAGGGATAGAGCAAATAGACTCTTTGATTAGAGATGCAATACAAATTGCGCAGCTGGAAAATATGCTAATTGATAAAAATTCTGGACTGGAATTAAATGTTGGGGAAAGAGGAAATAAGCTAAGTGGTGGTCAAAGGCAACGACTAGGTATTGCTAGAGCACTCTATACAAAACCTAAACTAATTGCTTTAGATGAAGCAACTAGTTCGTTAGATGGTCAAACAGAAGCTGATTTATCCCAAGCCATATTTGCACTTAAGGGCAGAGTTACCGTATTGCTAATTGCGCATAGATTATCAACGGTAAAAAAGGCGGATAAAGTTGTATACATGGAAAGCGGCAAAATACTTGCCATCGGTACCTTTGAAGAAGTAAGAAGTAAAATTCCAAATTTTGATAAGCAAGCTAAACTTATGGAAATATAATTTAGAGTGTTGTCCTTTGCGATAAAGGACGCTTTCGATTTCTTTTCGGAAACCGAATAAAATCAAATAATAACGAATAGTACGGAATAAGTAAGTGCCTATATTTAATTCTAAAAATATTTTTTTCTAGAAGTAAATTGTATCGCTGAAGTTCTTTACTGTTTGGCTCATTACTCAAATCTATATTACTCGAAAGTTTTTCTATTTTTAGATGCAAAAATTTTTCCTTATTAGAAGTATTTGTTGCTACATTATCATCACCAATATTAGTTACTAAATTAATTGGAGGCAAAACACAAAGTTTTTTTCTTTTTTGAAATTCGAAAGCTAGTGGTGTATCCCACGCATCAACTTTGCCGGATAATGCTCTTTTTGCACCGATTAACCAGAATAAATATCGCTTGTCTAACAGTTTATTAATTTTAATTTTCTTATCGGTTACTATTGCGTCACGCATTATTTTCCATTTATCTGCCCAACCAGCCCAACCCCAAATCATCGGGTAGTTACTCCAAGTAACTTGCCCATTAGCAAAATAATTTGGGAAAAGTTGAGTTCCAGAAATCATCCAAACCTTCGGATCATTTCTGTATTGATCAAGAGCATTTAAAGCAAATTCGCAAAAATCAACATCAAATCTGAGGTCATCTTCAATGATTATCCCCATCTCTTCCTCAGCGAAAAACCAATCTACAGCCGCAAGTACACCACCAGCAGCACCTAAATTTTGAATTCGTTTAACTACATGAATCCTTGTTTCGCTATCTATATACTTACTGGCCTCATCGACTATTTTTTTTTGATTATCTTTATCAAGATCATTTTTTGGCCCATCTATTGATATGTAAATATCGCTTATCTTATTTGAAACGAGAACTTGTAAAATCTTGGCTACACCATCAGGCCTAGAATATGCAACAATCAAGGCTGCTAAATTCATTTTATCCTTTCGATATCATCAAAATAAATTTTAGATTGATAGTCTATTGAATGTTGCATAATGAGCATTATAAAGTAGTCGAAGCCACTAATCCCCATATCATTACTTAAAAAATGAATGTAACAAGTATTACAATTTCGACAGTTCATGCTAAAGTGGTTTAAGTGCAGTTTCAGGGCCTTTAGCTCAGTCGGTAGAGCAACGGACTTTTAATCCGTGGGTCGTCGGTTCGATCCCGACAGGGCCCACCTTTACTAATCTGTTGATAAAATTTGTGATTGTTTTATCGCAGCCAGAAAACCTGGATTGTTAGATTTAATGTTAATGTATAAACATAGGTTTAGCATCAATTGTATGAAAAGTAAACCTGTATAATCGTTGGTGTGAACAAAATTCTTGTTGCAGGCGCTGGGGGTCCAGCAAGCGAAGGAGTTATTAAATCTTTGCTGGAAGCTGATACTAAATTTGAGGTGATTGGTATCGGATCAGAGTTAAGCGATTTGGCAGTATCCTACGCCCCTAAAAGATATCTAATTTCTGAAGCTTCTGATATTAATTATTTTTCTGAATTAGAAAAAATAATTAATAAGGAGAAACCAAATTTTATACATGCTCAAAATGATAGAGAAGTTCTAGAAATCTCAAAATATCGAGACCAAATTCATAAATTGGGTGTAAAAACTTTTCTGCCAGAACATACTGTAGTTTCAAAGTGTGTTGATAAATGGGAAACCTATTTAGCATTCGAAAAAAATGGAATAAAGGTCCCAAAAAACATCTTTATAAATAATGAAAACGATCTTAGGAATGCATTCGAAACTGTTTCAAAAAAAGGAAGGATCTGGCTAAGATCAAATTCAATTGGAGGTGGTGGAATAGGTTCACTGCCCACAGATGATTATGTATTTGCCAAAAAATGGATCGATTTACATAATGGTTGGGGCAATTTTTTAGCAGCAGAAATTTTAAATAGAGAAACTGTAACTTGGTTGTCAATTTGGCACGAGGGTAATTTGGTAGTTGCGCAAAGCAGGAAGCGAGGTGGATGGGTTCATGGGAACCGAACTCTCTCAGGAATTACCGGAGTTACAAAAATTGGTCAAACTATAAAGGATAATCTAGTGGACGAAATTGCCATAAAATCAATCAAAGCTGTTACTGATACTCCAAATGGAATTTTTGGAGTTGATATGGCATACGATGAAAATGGGATTCCAAATCCAACAGAAATCAATATTGCCAGATTTTTTACAACAATTCTTTTTTTCACTTCATGCGGATTAAATATGCCGGAAATATATGCGAATATTGGTTTAACAAATAAGAATGACTACGGTATAAACATAATCAACCCATTGCCAGAAGGTCAGCTATGGTTTCGAGGAATGGATCACGAACCGATTCTGCTGGATGAGAATAAATTGTTAAACTTAATAGAAAATACATGACATATTTATTAACAGGATCAAATGGATTTCTTGGTAAACATTTTATCAAGTTTAATGAGAATTTAGAACGAAAAATTGATTTAGTATTAATAAGTGGCGTGAAATCAAATAATCTTCCTACTATAAAACGAACTGGTAGTAGAATAAATCATCTGCATGGTGATGAAAAAATATTACATGAAGTTTCTCATATAGTTCACACCGGAAGTTTTACCCCGAAAAATCGAACTGAAGCAAATAATCTACAATTAAATAACGATAGTTTAAATTTTACTTCAAATTTACTTGAATTAAAATTACCAAAGCTTAAGAAAATAATCTACTTCAGTTCAATGGACGTATATTTAAGAAACACGAAGCGCATAAGTGAATCTAGCGAAACTGCATGTTCGAACGAATATATTAAAATGAAAATCGAATCTGAAAATATGTTGCAAAGTTATTGTAATAAGAACGGTATTATTTTACATATTTTAAGAATTGGACATATTTATGGACCGGGTGATCATATTTATCAGAAAATAATACCAAATATTTTTAATTCACTTTTTTTTGGCAAGCCACTTGAATTGACCCGCGATCGAAAACAGATTATGAATTTACTATTTGTAAAAGATTTTTTAAAAATTTTATACAATTTGCTAATTATGGACGAAATTAATGGTATCTCAAATATTGTATCTTCACACCCTGTTTCATTACAGAATATAATTGAGTTGATAGAAGTAATTTCAAATCAGAAGTTAATTATAAATCAGAAAAGTACAGATTATGATAATACAATTTATGATTTTGAACCTTCAAATTTGGTTACAAAGTTTGACTATTTTGAAACATCAATTTACAATGGGCTTCTAGAATCCTACAGATTTTATGTGAATTCTATTCTATGAATTTATTTATTGATTTGGACGGAACAATTCTAGATGTTTCTGCAAAATATAATTATGCTTATGGCGCACTTAAGGAAAAGTATGGGCTTCCTAATTTAGATTATTGGAATTTGCGAAGTAATGGTTTTGGTTTTATCGATGGGTTAAAAAGCATAGGGCTTCCGATTTCTAAATTTGAAGAATTTCGTTTCGACTGGGTTTCTATTATTGAAACCAGACACGCATTAGAGTACGACAAACTTTTCGATGGAGTAGGCGACAAATTGCTTTTCCTTTCAAAGCACTTCAAATTAATTCTATGCACCTCGAGAAAAAATCATGAAAACTTAGTAGCGCAGATTAATGATTTAGGTATTAGAGGTGTTTTTGAAGTTTTGATGCTTGCAAGCTGTGGCCAAAGCAAGGGTGAAGAAATAATTAAGTATTTCAAAAACCTAAAATATGAAAATTTTTCAAGAGATTGGATTATTGGCGATACAGCAGAAGATATGAGGGCAGGCGTGAATGCAAATATCAATACGTGCGGCGTTCTAACTGGATTAAGTTTAGAAGAAGAATTAATTAATTCAGGGGCAACTGTTATATGCGACTCAATAAATTATTTTAATCCCTTTTAATATCAAAGTATTCAACTTCTTCTATGGGTTATATTAAGAAAATTATATTTATTTTGAAACTGTATTGCCTGGGCACCATAAGTGCATAATTTCAGGAGATTAATTTAACTAAGACTTTGTAGTTCCCTCCTTATATTTTCTATTGAAAAACTGTTGAAATATATTCCATAATTAGAATTCGCATCAACTGCAACGTAGGAATGGCCTAACTCAATCACAAATTCTTTCCAAAAATTTTGGTCAATTTTTCGATGAGTTCTTAGCTCAACTAACTTAATCTTATTTTTTGAAAATATCAACGATGTAATCGCCGCCCCGCTTTCAGCAACTACTATTTGTGCATTATTCATCAGATTAAATTGTTCAGCTAAAGTTAAATTCGTTGGATCAATAACCTTAAAATTATTGGCTGATAAAAAATCTTCTATTTTTTCCCGATTTATAACATCCCTCAAAAGATTAACATTCCTTTTTAGGTAGATTTTTTCAAATGCGTAAACTGATTTATCTTCACAGTCATTTAATAAAGAATAAATCTCTTCTCTCAACCATTTAATTTCAGAGTTCTTAAAATTACTAAAAGAGGGATTTTTATAATCTAAACATACTGTTAATTTATCGATTTTTATTGATTCAAATGGTTTCAACTCAAAGATATCGGTAAAACCTATCTTTCTAATTATTTCCTTAATTTGTTCCGGGCAACCTCTTGGAAGAATTAGAGGTTCTGTCCGATTAAGCGGTGGTATTTTAAAAAGGCAAGGCAGATACTCGATGATAAAATGAAACCATGAATTCGAATGTCCCGTGAAATTTGCTTTTTCAATGTACTTAGTATTGTTTGATTTTAATAAATAAAACTTGCCATCAAATGTAGTGGGTGATTCGTCGGGCCAGGCCGCATTAAGTGCAGGTATCTTTGAACTCAACGGTACATATTGATCACCGATCACAAGGCAAGTTCCATGATAAATTTCGGCTTTTTCCAGTTCCTGCAAATAATAATTACCGAATTCTATTGACCTAACTTTATCTATTGCGAGGGTTTGTAAACCAAAATTTTCTGGAAATTTTCCTAATTTTATCTTGGAGCTCTTAGAAGTAGACCAAACTAAAACCCTTGGATTTTTTTTCCGTCGCATATAGTCATACTCAAATACTCTGGATAAGTAACTGGGTAGCACTCCAGAAATAGATGCATTCCTCGAAATCCAAACTTCATGACCATGCATTGATGAAACTTGTATTGGAAGGAGAGCTTCAATTTTGTCAGGTAACTTGATGTAATATTGAAAAAATAAAGAACTTAAAGTATTTTTAAAATCTTTTTGAAAATCCCCTATTAGTCGCTTAATTGCAATTTTTAACATTCCCTTGGGGCTTATTTCGGATCCAAGATATTCAAGTTTTATTTCGCTTAGGTATTTACTAAATCCATTTCTTATTTTTATTTTAGGATCCAGCAAATAAATAGAATCATTTGAATCTGTAATAATAATTTTTCGGTGTGAATTACTAATTCTTGAAAAATTCACGAATACAAGCATGACTTATTCAAACTCACTATTAATTGATGAGATTACATAAGTAATTTCATCGTTTGAGTGCCAAGGTGAAATAGGTAAACTCAATAAACTCAAAGAAATTTTTTCTGAAATTAGATATTTCTTTTCGGTGTAATTTAGAAATTTTTCAATTTCATTGGCCGCAATATTTGGATAGTAGATGTCAGTCTTAATTCCCTTTAATTCTAATTTTTTTTGAAAATCATCCCTGTTGTCTATTAATATACAAAAGTGATGCCAAACTGAACTGTTCAAATTATTGCACATCAATGTTACACCGTCTCTGTTAAGTTTCTCAATGTACATCCCAGCTATCTCACGCCTTCTTACATTCCAAGATTCTAAGTATTCAAGATTAATATTTAGTATTGCTGCTTGAATTTCATCGAGCCTATTATTTACGCCGTATGAAATGTGGTTATATTTATTAGTTATAGAGCTTCCATAATTAGAAAGTAATCGAAGTTTTTCTATTATGGATTCGTTTTTAGTAACCATAACGCCAGCGTCGCCTAATGCACCAAGGTTCTTTGTGGGATAAAGAGAAAAAACACCCACATCACCCCATGCCCCTGCATATATCCCTTCCTGCTTCGCGAGATGTGCCTGAGAACTATCTTCGATAACTCGGACATCTTGTTTGTTTGCCCAATTCATAACTCTTTGCATATCAACCATTTGACCATGCATATGCACAACAATTACAGCACTTATTTTTTGATTGAGATTTTCCAGCAAATTCAAGTCAATTAATCCATTCTCATCTACATCCAAAGAGTAAGGAGTGGCTCCAACTGTTAACACAGCGTTATGTACTGCAATAAAAGTATGGGCTGGAACTGCAACATAATCCCCATTGCTTATATTTAATGCCCTCAATGCAAGGATCAATGCATCTTGACCATTACTAACTCCAAGGGCATAAGGCACATTTATCTTTCTTGCCCAGGATTTTTCAAATTTTTCGACATTTGGCCCCTTTATAAAAATACCTAGCTCAATTGTTTTTTTGATTTCTTCAAACCATTTATTTTTAAGATCATCCGGTGCTTGTTTGAAGGAGAAAAAGGGAATATCAATAATATTCGGATTCAAACTAACCTCTTGTTGAGTACCAAGATAAGTACTCATCCCAATCTCTTATATAGTCTGACTCCTCATAAGGTCTGTCAGCGATTACAAATAACAAAGCATCCGATGATGCCTCTGACATGATTCTCCAAGTCCCGGGTGGAACAATCAGCGGTGGAGTTGACCTAGAGATTTCATATTTAGTTGAGCTAGCACCTTCAAATATTTCAAGTGTCATATAGCCAGAGAGCATTATGAATATCTGAGTTAATTCTTTGTGTGAGTGATTACCGCGAACAGCTTGAGGGGTAAAATCTTGTATCCAATAGACCCTTTTAGGTGCAAAAGGAAGTGAACTAAACTCCAGTGATGACAACGATGCAGTTTCCGAGTCTGAGATTGTTTTTATACCCGAGTAATGATTCAGCACATCAAAATTTTAGCCTATTAATACTTTAGTGTTATTTTGGGGCTGTCTTGGCTAGCGATTCAGTAAATGGCGAGTATTGCCCTTTCAAGCCAGAATTAAATGAGTTGTGCTCAAACCCAGGCCTATGGGCAGGCTATTATTCCGATAAATAGTGATTTCATCTAGATTTTGGGCTTTCCAGGGCCGCAGGACAACATTTACCCCCTTTTGGTGTCTTAGTAAGTAGAGGGGTCAAGACGTTGGCTCATCGAAAGCGGGAAATCAAAGTGTCACTTCGTAAGAAGGATCAGACCCCAGCGACTGTTGCTGCGTGGTCTGTTTCTGATTTATCCGCCCTTTATACCCAAAACCGCTCTTCCCTCATCGCTCAAGCCCGCCGAATTCTTCGAAGCGATGCTGATGCAGCAGAGGTTGTTCAAGATGCTTTCCTTAAATTTATCTTGGCAGCCCCAGAGCTAGATACCGCAGATCGTGCCATGGCATATCTGCGCACCACAGTTAACAATCTGTGTCTTAATGTAATCCGTGCAACCGGATCTCGCCCTAATTTAGTTGCTATCGATTCAGATGCCACTCAAGAGCGCCTTTCTGAGATTGCAGCAGAGAATCACATCCCGATGGATTCAACACTTGCAGCTGCTGAGGATGCTTCAATAATTCGCGAAGCACTATCTCGCCTTTCTGAGACTCAACGTACAGCTCTTGTTATGTGGGAGGTAGAAGGTCGTACCACTAAAGAGATTGCAACTGCAATTGGAACTAGTGAAAAAAATGTTCGCCATGTTGTCCAGCGTGCCCGTGCTTCATTTATTCGTGTTCTTACCGAGTGGGTAGTTGATGAGAAAACCGGCACTACCGCACTTGATTCACTTTCTGGTACTTATAAGAAAGCTGCAGAGCTTGCTAAAAAATCTTCAAAGGTTGCACTTTCATTACTTATAGTATTAGTTGCATTCTTAGGCTTTAACTCAGTAACTGGAACCGAGTTCAATACTGGAACAGCGGTTTCAAACTTTACTCAAGAAGCACCAGTAACTACTCATGTTACACCAATTGCCCCATCACCATCTGCAATAGCTGAGGATCTTTCAAATCAAAAGATAGTTGAAGATAACTCAGCGATTAATTTCCGCACCTCTAAGTCATTATTTGCTGGTCTTTCAAAGGATGGTATTCCAACTGGGTTTACTGTTTCAGATTCTGCTGGCAATGTTGGGTCACTTTCTGTTTCATCGCAATCAACAATTTCAAATCCAGATGGTTATGTATTGGTCTCCTATACACAATCACAAGGGGAAGCCACCCTTAATACACTTATCTCTCAAACCATCACAGTTGATGGCTCGGGAACTTCATACTATGGAAGCCCTTCAGTAACGGTTGCCGGATCTTGGTATCCGCTGACCCAAAGCGGCTCTGCCTCTTCAATTTCCCGCCTTTCCAATGGAAATTACCTCCTAGTAGCCACCCTATATATTGATTCAACGGTGGATTCAGCCCTATTTGTGGCTGCTACTGGTGGGTTAGATGTCGATGCGATTCCAAATGAGGTAACTACCCGTATAATTTTGAACTCTAGCAAGAGCTCAATCCTTGCTCAGGCGATCAATATCGGCGCCAAAGGGGTCAAATAAATGACACCT
>Ga0114976_10000410_pt1 | contig 26755 bp, 23 predicted proteins | sample S_130805_EF_Meta_FD_87319 | JGI IMG/M metagenome (GOLD analysis project Ga0114976, IMG submission 87319) | Freshwater microbial communities from Lake Simoncouche, Canada to study carbon cycling - S_130805_EF_MetaG | ecosystem: Environmental > Aquatic > Freshwater > Lake | place: Lake... | reverse complement strand
TTTCTCAGGACCATCTTGATTTTCATAAAACGATGGAAGAGTACTTTGCCGTAAAATCAAAGCTCTTTACCTTTGAGTTCGGTGATTTAGCTGTGATCAATATTGATGATTCATATGGCAAAAAATTGGCCGAAAGCACCGAGTTGCCTGTAATGAGCGTGTCTCGCCTGGATCAAAGCGCTACCTGGCATTACGCATCAATAGCATCTGATTACGTAGGAGCACATGTTGCAATACGTGGCAGTGGTGGAATATTGATAGAAGGAAAAGTCCATTTACATGGTGGTTACAACTATGACAATCTTCTGATGGCAGTTGCGATTGCCGTTGAAAGTGGAATCGATCCAATAGATATCGCAGCTATTTTGCCTCAATTAACAGGAGCACCTGGGCGACTTGAATCTGTCAGACTCGGACAAAACTTCACCGCACTTGTTGACTATGCACATTCTCCCGATGCTGTCACCCGAGTGTTAGAAACGGCACATGAGATAACAGATGGACGAGTTATTGCTGTCTTAGGTTGTGGCGGAAACCGAGACTCTTCAAAGAGAGCATTGATGGGCAAAGCTTTACGCGATGGATCAGATGTAGCGATTTTTACCAGCGATAACCCTAGAGCTGAAAAGCCAGAAGCGATATTGGTCCAAATGACTTTGGGATTAGATATTCAAGAACCAAGTGCGATCATCCCAGATCGTTCACAAGCTATTCAGAGCGCAGTGAATCAAGCTCAAGCTGGCGATCTAGTTTTGATCCTTGGTAAAGGGCATGAAAAGGGACAAGAAATTGATGGAGTCATACATCCATTTGATGATCGTGTTGAATTGGCGCGAGCGATAGAAGATAAAAAATGATTACATTAACAGCCGGAGAGATTGCCTTATTGGTCGGCGGCGAATTGCATTGCGACAGGGACTTGCTCGTCTATAAAGCGCCGGTATTCGACTCACGATTAGCTACCCCTGGGTGTATTTTCTTGGCCCTAAAAGGCGAGACCGTTGATGGACATGATTTTGCGGCAGATGCCTATCGAATGGGCGCAATGTTTTCCTTTACCACTCATCGCATTGATGGTCCTTGCATCGTTGTCGAGGATGTACTGGTTGCTTTATCCGCACTTGCTTCATTTGTTCGTAAACGCTTGACCGGTTTAACGGTTATAGGAATTACAGGATCACAAGGTAAAACCAGCACAAAGGATTTGCTAACCCATGTGCTTAAAGCAGCTGGTCCAACTGTTTCACCTGCTGGTTCATTTAATAATGATTTAGGTTTGCCAATCACCTTACTTGAGTGTGATGAAAACACTCAGTACTGTGTTTTAGAAATGGGAGCACGCCACATGGGCGATATTGCCCGCCTTTGTGAAATCGCACAGCCAAACATCGGTGTTGTATTAACAGTTGGGTCAGCCCACCTAGGTGAATTCGGATCGGTTCAAACTATTGCCCAAACCAAGTCAGAACTCATTCAATCACTTGGAGCCCGGGGGATTGCGGTGTTAGGTAGTTACGATCAGTACACGCCTGCGATGGCAAGTTTGCACCCCGGTCGCACAATTCTTTTTGGAGACTCCCAACAAGTTCGCGCTGCAGATATTGAAATCCGCGAAGGTCGTCCTCATTTTGATTTGGTTACTCCTGCTGGTCGCGATGCAGTGGGGATGCGAATCATCGGTGCACATCAAATTGCAAATGCATTGGCAGTTGCTGCGGTTGGCACAGCGTTAGAGCTTCCCATCGAATTAATTGCAGGCGGCTTATCAACTGCAGAAAATGCCAGCAAATGGCGGATGGAACTGCATGATGTTTTGGGACTTCTAATAATCAATGACTCGTATAACGCGAATCCAGAATCAATGGCAGCTGCCATGCGCTCCTTGGTGCTCTTTGCCCAAGAGCGCGGGGGAGAATCGTGGGCTTTTGTGGGAAAGATGCACGAACTCGGCGAGTCAAGTGCTACTCAACATGAATCAATTGGCACGCTTGCCCAAGAGATAGGTATTGATCATTTGGTTGCGGTAGGAGCCCCAGAATATGGATCTTCTATTGGTCAAATGCATGTTCATCATTATGCAAGTATTGATGAGTGCCTCTCGCTTGCAGAGTATTTTTCATCAGGAGATGTTGTACTAGTCAAAGCTTCACGTTCAGAGCGATTTGAAGTACTTGCACAAAAGTTAGAAAGTTTATGGCTAGACAAGAGCGGGGTTGAGAGTTGAGACAGATATTGATCGCCGGCGCATTTGCGCTGATCTTTGCTTTATTTGGAACACGACTTCTCATCAAGGTTCTAGCCGGAAAAGGCTATGGGCAAATCATTCGAGATGACGGTCCGAGTAGTCATCACATTAAGCATGGCACTCCGACCATGGGTGGAATTATCTTTATCCTCGCCGCTGTTCTGGGATATTTAACTGCGCACTTAGTAACTACTACTCCCGTGACCGCATCTGCTTTGTTAGTAATCGGTTTAGTCGTTTCCCTAGGCTTTATTGGATTCATTGATGATTGGCTCAAGGTTTCAAAGCAAAACTCCCGCGGACTTCCCGGACGATTCAAATTAATTGGTCAAGCCTTATTTGCCGCCATATTTGCCTACCTTGGATTGCAATTTGTCAATGAAGATTCCCTAGCACCGATTTCGAAATACTTATCAGGTGTGCGCGAAACTTCAATTTATCTGGGATCTGTACTGGTTATCGTTTGGATTGTTGTAATGGTTATGTCCGCAAGTAACGGAGTCAATCTCACAGATGGTCTTGATGGTTTAGCAACTGGTGCATCGATTATGACCTTCTTAGCTTTTGTCTTAATTGGCGTGTGGGAGTTTGGACAAAGTTGTGGACTCAGTGCAACACCTGGCTGTTATGCAGTTCGCGATCCGCTGGACTTGGCAGTTCTAGCGGCTGCATTCGCAGGTGGCTGTACAGGTTTTCTTTGGTGGAACACCGCCCCAGCACGAATATTCATGGGAGATACAGGCTCATTGGCCCTCGGTGGTGCAATTGCGGCATTTGCGGCCACTTTGCGCGTTGAGTTATTGCTTATTCCACTAGGTGGAATCTTTGTAATCATCACAATGTCAGTTCTAATACAAACGGTGTACTTCAAAATAAGTGGCGGAAAGCGTGTTTTCAAGATGGCCCCTTTGCACCATCACTTCGAATTAATCGGCTGGGAACAAATAACTATTGTGATCCGATTCTGGATTATTGCTGGCTTAAGTGTTGCAATGGGACTTGGATTATTTTATGCCCAGTGGGTAGCAAAGTAATAAATGTCTCTCAACTATAACAACCAGCGAATCCTCATTTTGGGAGCAGGTGTAACTGGATCTGCGGTCGCCCACACACTTCGAAATCGAGGTGGTTTGGTAACAATTGCTGATGACAACGATTCAAGTGCAACCCGGCCAGATGCGATCGATATAGCTGAGTTTGATGTAGCAGTGATTTCTCCGGGTTGGCGTCTAGATCATCCATTAGTTGGGAAGTTGATTTCTAGTGATATCAAAATTCTCAATGAGATTGATATTGCCTGGCAGATTCGTAATGAAGTCGCACCCGGACAAAAGTGGCTGGCTGTAACTGGAACTAACGGTAAGACAACGACGGTTGAAATGCTTGCAAAGATTTTACAAACCGCTGGGTTGAAGGCCGCTGCTTGCGGCAATGTAGGAGATACCGTGATTGAGGCGGTAGAACGTAAGGATCATTTGGATTACTTAGTACTTGAACTTTCTAGTTTTCAATTGCACTGGGCTAAGGAAGCACAATTTACTGCAGCGGCAATTTTAAATATTGCAGATGATCACCTTGATTGGCACGGAAGCTTTGACAAGTATGCAGATGCAAAATTTTCTATCTTGGATCGTGCAGAAATTGCAGTTCTAAATGCTGATGATGGTGAGGTCGTTAAGCGTGCTCATCGATTTACGAATCGGAAGGTCTTTTTTTCTCTGGACACTCCAGGTCCTGGCGAATTAGGCGTCGTTGAGGAGTTATTGGTAGATCGCGCCTTTGTGGCAGATCCACAGCAAGCATCGATGATTTGCGAACTCGCAGATATCTCGCCAACAGTGCCACATAATGTTTCTAACGCCTTGGCTGCCAGTGCTCTTGCCCGAACGGTAGATGTCTCATATGAACTTATACAAAAAGCGCTAAAGGATTTTAAGCCGGGGGCACATCGCATTCAGACAGTATTTGAAGCTGATTCAATTTCTTGGGTCGATGATTCCAAGGCCACAAACCCACACGCCGCCGCTGCGTCCTTGATGTCTCACCTATCTGTTGTCTGGATTGCTGGGGGATTAGCAAAGGGTGCGGAAATGATGCCGATGATTGAGCGTTGTAAGGGGCGAATTAAGGCCGTGATTTTAATCGGCACTGATCGAGAACTGATCGAAGATGCGCTAGAAAAGTTTGCACCACAGATCCCACGAGTAAAAGTTGATCCGCCAGCAGATTACATCCGAGGCGGAGAATCAAACTCTTTGATGGAGGCGGTTGTATCTGAAGCAGCCAAATTTGTAGCTTCAGGAGACACAGTTTTGATGGCACCCGCATGTGCATCAATGGATCAATTCATTTCATATGCTGATCGCGGTGAACGCTTTGCCCGTGCAGTAGAAAAGGTGATCGCTCATGAGTAATCAGCGTCAAGAAACTTTTTTTACTAAGCCGGTAAACCTGTACTACATGTTGCTAGGCAGTACCCTAGGTTTAAGCATTTTGGGATTGATTATGGTTTTTTCTGCATCATCGATCTATTCCTTAGAAGCTAAGGGATCTTCTTATGCAATATTTTTTCGTCAATTTATATTCTTAGCTTTATCAATTCCAATGGCATGGGTCCTCTCACGTTTTTCACTTGCTCAATGGAAATCAATAGCCCGCTTTGGTTTTGTCGCTTCCATCTTTTTACTTGTTTTGGTTCAGGCAATAGGAAAGAGTGTTAATGGAAATCACAACTGGATTAGCTTGGGTTTTGTCGATGTACAACCAAGTGAGATAGCAAAGTTTTTAATGATTTTGTGGGCAGGGTTTATGTTGGCCAAACAAGAAAGATCGGGGGTTGATCACGCAGCCGTATTAAAACTAATTGCCCCAGCGTTTACTCTTTGTATTCTTTTGGTGATGGCCGGGCGTGATCTAGGAACTGCCTCCGTGTTTGCCTGCATATTGGCCGGATTACTCTGGGTTTCAGGCTTGCGTCTAGGTATTTTTGGTATGGCCTTGAGTGTTGGAATGGTGGCGTTAACTCTTGCAATTTTGACCTCGCCGTATCGAGTTGAGCGTTTCTTAGTTTTCTTAAATCCATTTGCTGAAGATCAATACAAACTATATGGATGGCAGCCGGCACATAGTTTGTTGGGACTTGCAAGCGGTGGGTTGTTTGGTGTTGGACTAGGTGCCAGCCGGCAAAAATGGGGCAATTTGGCTGAGGCGCATACAGACTTTATTTTTTCCGTTATAGGCGAAGAACTTGGATTGTTTGGAACATTGGCAACATTGCTACTGCTCAGCATTTTCATTTTTTCAATCTTTAAGTTAGCTCTGCGAGCACATGATCCTATGGTTCGCTACGTTGCATCTGGATTTGGTTGTTGGATCGCGATTCAAACTACCTTGAACATCGGCTCCGCCATTAGTGTCCTCCCAGTTGTCGGAGTGACATTGCCCCTTGTTTCTTATGGTGGTTCTGCGCTAGTAGCCACTTATATGGGAATTGGTTTTGTTTTGGGGGCTGCACGCAGAGACCCTGTAATCTATAAAGAACTACGAGAAACAGGGATTAAATGGCTACGGTAGTGCTGGCGGGTGGTGGTACCGCAGGCCATATTGAGCCAGCATTGGCAGTTGGCCGTGAATGGAAAAATTCTCATTCCTCAGATCAACTCATCTTTCTTGGTACTTCGTCAGGCTTAGAAACAACACTTGTTCCGGCTTCGAATTTTGAATTACAGCTAATTCCACGAGTAAAGATTTCGCGCAAGCCATCCATAACCTGGTTAAGGATTCCATTAGATCTCATTGCATCGGTGCGTGAATGTAAAAAAGTAATTAAAGATGCTGACTTGGTTGTTGGTTTTGGGGGATATGTCAGTGCCCCTGCTTATTTGGCAGCTGCACTATCTGGAGTTCCAATTGTTATTCACGAAGCTAATGCGAAGCCAGGATGGGCAAATCGGTTAGGTGCTCTATTTACTAGGCATTTGGCGGTAGCACATCCGGTTGCGGCCGGGAAATTCTCAAAGGCCTTGCTAGCAGGATTACCGTTGCGCGTAGATGTCGCACAGGCATTTCGCGCTTCTCAATCCAACTGGGCCAGCGCTCGAATGGCGGCAAAAACGCGACTTGGGTTTGCTTCCGATTCCCCCTTAATTTTTGTAATGGGTGGATCGCAAGGTTCGGTAGCGATTAATGCAGTTATCGAATCAGCTATTGAATTCATGAATCAACAAGGTTTTTCTGTTCTGCATTCTGTAGGAAAAAATAATCCGTTACCACAACAAAAGGGTGGCTATAAACCGGTTTTATATGTGGATGCCATGGCTGATGCCTATTTGGCCGCAGATGTGGTCATAGGGCGAAGTGGCGCGGTTACATGCAGTGAGTTTAGAGCACTTGGCCGTTACGCTCTTTTTGTGCCTCTACCTATTGGAAATGGTGAGCAGTTTGTTAACGCTGCATCCCTTGTTGCCGATAGTCGAGCGGAAATTATTGCGCAAAAGGATTTCACCGCTAACTACTTGAAATCAAATATCGCGGCTTTGTTAAGCAAATCAGCAGATGCCCCGATCCAAGGAGACGGCACAGATTTACATGCATCTGAGAAAATAGTTTCACTAGGCGAGTTTGCGATGGCCAAATGAAGCCAACACTTTCATCACTGGTCGGACAACGAATTCACTTCATTGGCATTGGCGGCGCGGGCATGAGCGGCTTAGCCCGCATCGCTCTGTCCCACGGAATTACAGTAAGCGGGTCAGATGCAAAAGATTCCTCAGTAGTCATTGCGTTATCGGCGTTGGGTGCGGATATTTCAACAACTCACATTGGCGCAAATGTTGATGGGGCAGATCTTGTTGTATTTTCCACCGCCATTTCTAGTACAAACCCAGAAAGAATCCGGGCACAAGCATTAGGTATTCCAACACTTACTCGCGCAGCAGCACTTGCAATCTTGATGTCTGAATCAAAAAGTATTGCAGTTGCAGGAACGCACGGAAAAACAACGACATCGTCAATGCTGGCGGTTGCATTACAAGCATGTGGGGTTGATCCATCCTTTGCGATAGGTGGAACTATCACAGCTTCTGGGTCTAATGCCCACCGAGGTACCGGCGATATTTTTGTTGCCGAAGCAGATGAATCTGACGGCTCATTTATTGAGTACAAACCATTCGCTGCCATAGTTACTAATGTCGAACATGACCATGTAGATTTCTTTGAAACACCTGAATCTGTGGCTCAGGCATTTGCAGATTTTGCAGCAACGATTAACAGCCAAGGGTTTTTAACATATTGCGCGGATGATTCCGGAGCTAAAAACTTGGCAGCTGGGATCAAGGGGATCAAATTGGTTTCCTACGGTGTTAGTGATGGAGCTGATCTTCACATCGACCAAATAGAGCTCTCCACAATGGGGTCAAGAGCCCGTGCGATTTGGAACGGAAAGAGTGTTGGCCATATAGAACTTCAAGTCCCTGGCCAGCACAACTTGTTAAATGCCGCAGGTGTGCTGGCAACAGGGTTGAAGTTGGGATTTCCAGCAGCGGCATTGTTAACTGGCTTAAGCGTTTTCCGCGGAACCGGTCGCCGATTTGAAGTTAAAGGTAGCGTTCATGGAGTACGAGTCATTGATGATTACGGCCATCACCCAACTGAAATTCGAGTCACATTAGAAGCAGCGCGCCGTTATGCCGCAGATGGACGCTTAATTGTAATTTTTCAGCCCCACAGATATTCACGCACAAAAGCTTTTGCAGCCGCATTTGCCTCAGCCTTGGATAAAGCTGATCGTTCAATTGTTCTTGAAGTGTATGCCGCCAGCGAAAAACCGATTGAAGGAGTCACGGCAAGGCTAATCACTAATCAAATGAGTAAAGGTGAGTACATACCAAATTTCGTAGAAGTTACTGATTCTGTGGTTGCATCGGCCGAACCCGGAGATGTCATCGTGACTCTCGGTGCTGGAGATGTGAGTTCCTTGGCACCCATCATCGTTGAGGGTTTGAATCGACGATTTACAACTTCATGAATCGTCGCTTAATCCTTCTCGCCTCAGGATTGCTTCTGGCGATCGCAACCTACATCTTGGGTTGGTCAACTCTTTTTTCCGTCACTTCAATAAAGGTATCGGGAACAGAATCGCAGATCAATTCCGGAATTGTTATCGGGCAAAAACTTGCTCGTGTCGAACCCAGAGCGGTTGAAGCAAAAATCGAAGAGCTAGAGTGGGTAGCCAGTGCACAAGTTTCGAGAAACTGGATTAGTGGCGCTGTTGAGATCAATTTAGTTGAGCGAACACCGGTTGCGATTTACAACAACCGAGTTATTGATTCGACTGGAAAGAGCTTTGCGCTTCGGGCACCGACATCAGCTAATCTTGTTCAGATTCAAGCCGGGGATTTAGCTAGCGCAGTAAAGGCGGTCTCCTTCCTTGTGTCTTTGCCAGAGGATTTAAACTCACTCGTTCGAGTCATCAAAGTCCGCGGTACCGGAGCACTCGTCTTGGAGATCGAGAAAGATGGAAAGAAAGTTGAAATTCGTTGGGGTACAGATACCGAAAAAGAGTTGAAATTAAAGGTTTATCAAGCAGTTATTGCATTACCCGAAAACCAGTCAATTAAAAGAGTTGATGTTTCTGCACCTCGCGCACCAATCGTTAAGTAGTCATAAATTGCAAGTAACCAGGGATTTACGACACGTTAAACAAATCATGTCGGTGTTTGATAATCACCCCCATGCACTTTAGGTTCGCCTTATCGAAAAGCAGTGAATCATAAGGCTCAAGTTGAGGTTTATGGTCCATAAGGAGGAAACACAGTGGCTTCACCACAAAATTATCTAGCGGTTATCAAAGTCGTCGGCATTGGTGGCGGTGGAGTTAATGCAATCAATCGAATGATTGACGTTGGATTAAAAGGCGTCGAGTTCATAGCAATTAACACTGATGCACAACATTTGTTAATGAGTGATGCTGATGTGAAATTAGATATTGGTCGCAAAACAACTCGTGGTCTTGGTGCAGGCATGGATCCAGATAAGGGACGCGAAGCTGCACTTGATCACGCAGATGACATTGAAGAAATACTTCGCGGTGCAGATATGGTTTTTGTTACTGCTGGTGAAGGTGGCGGCACAGGTACTGGCGCAGCTCCTATCGTGGCAAAGATTGCAAAAGATATAGGTGCATTAACAATTGGTGTGGTCACACGACCATTTTCATTTGAAGCAAAGTTACGTTCAACGCAAGCAGATGCAGGCATCGAAGCTCTTCGTTCCGAAGTTGATACCTTAATTGTAATTCCAAATGATCGTTTGCTTGCAATTTCAGATCGAACAATTACTTTGGCAGATGCGTTCAAGAGTGCAGATCAAGTTTTGCTTTCTGGAGTTCAGGGAATTACAGAAATCATCACACAGCCGGGTTTAATTAATCTTGACTTTGCAGATGTTAAGGCCGTGATGTCAGGTGCAGGTTCTGCGTTAATGGGTATCGGTTCTGCTCGCGGAGAAAATCGTGCCTTGCGCGCCGCAGAACTGGCAATTTCAAGTCCACTACTTGAAGCATCTATTGATGGTGCGATGGGCGTATTGCTCTCAGTATCTGGCGGATCAGATTTGGGTCTCTTTGAAGTTAACGAAGCGTGTGAACTTGTGCAGTCTGCTGTTCATCCAAACGCCAAATTCATTTTCGGTACAACAATTGATGATGCTCTCGGTGATGAAGTTCGAATCACTGTTGTCGCCGCTGGTTTTGAAGGTGGAGAACCTAAGAAGGTGGCTACACCTGTGATCGACGCAGCCACCCTTGGTGGAATCGCAGACCCAATCGCTTCGAATGACCCAATCTCTGTCGCACTAGATCTCGGTAATGAAACCCCCAAGCGTCGCGTGAGTTTTGAAGAGTTGGTCGCCGAAGATGAGATCGACGTGCCTGACTTCATGAAGTAAGGCCTTGCCTCACTTTTTCACCGATCGACGCAAAGGCACAAGCCTTGGCGTGTATGAATCTTTAAACTTTGGCTTTCATGTCGGTGATGATCCAACAGCGGTTGCCACTAATCGCGCCAGCTTGGGCCGGACGCAGTTTATGAATCAGGTTCATGGCTCTGAAGTTGTTGTGATTGACGATTTATTGGATCAAGACCCAACGTGTGATGCATTGATAACTACTTCTAGGGGTATTTCTTTAGCGGTCATGGTCGCTGACTGCATACCGTTATTGCTGATTTCGCAAGAGGTGGTTGCAGCTGTTCATGTAGGGCGCGCAGGATTGGTAAATGGAGTTGCAATAAAAGCCTTACATCATATGCGAGCATTGGGTGCCATAGATGTTCATGCAGTTCTTGGACCATCTATCTGTGGAAAATGCTATGAAGTTCCATTTGATTTGCAGCAGGAAGTAATAGCCGATCATCCAAGGGCTTTTGCAACAACTAGGCATGGCACACCCGCACTAGATCTACAGGCAGCATTGGTCGCTGATTTGTCGTCCCAAGGGGTTTCCTACGAAGCATCTACAATTTGTACTATGGAAGATCCATTGTATTTCTCACACCGCAGAGATAACCTGACAGGACGTTTTGTTGGGGTGGTTTCACTATGAATCGCTTAGATGAGATTGCTAGCAATCTTGAGATAGCCCGAGCAAAGATTGCAAAAGTGGCAGATCACGAAGTTACTTTGATTGTCGTGACAAAGACTTTTCCCGTTAGTGATGTTGAGCATTTACACCAACTAGGGGTTCGAGATTTTGGTGAGAATCGAGATTCCGAAGGAGCTGAAAAATCTGCAAGCGTTTCTGGCAACTGGCACTTTCAGGGTCAAATTCAGAGCAATAAATTGAAGTCAATTACCTTTTGGGCTTCAACTATTCATTCACTCGATGATCCCCGACATTTTGAGCTCATCGAAAAGGTCGCACCGAATCCTCTGCAGATATTTCTGCAGGTTTCTTTAGATGGCGCCGATCATCGTGGAGGAGCAGGACTCGAGGATTTGTACTCTCTGGCCACCATGGTTGAAAAATCGCCTACCCATACCTTGGCCGGCCTGATGGCGGTGCCGCCATTAGGTGTTGATTCCGACCAAGCTTTTGCCCAATTAGCAGTGATCCATAATGATTTTATGAAGCAATTTCCCAATGCACATTCATTATCTGCTGGCATGAGCGGAGACTACGAATCGGCAATTGTGCATGGTGCGACACATGTACGCATAGGCTCATCAATCCTCGGTTCTCGCTAACTGCGCAGGTAACCTTTAGCCATGTCTAATCCAATGCGCCGCGTCGCAAGTTACCTTGGCTTGATGGATGATCCTGAGTTTGATACTCCTCAAGCACAATCTCACAATGCCCCAGCTGTTTCACCTTCATCAGATGTTCGTATCAAGACCCGCGAACCTCGTGCCGTGTCAGCGGTTCGTCATTCAACGGTTGTTGAGGTTGCACCTCAGCTCGATCTTCCAGTTTTAGATCGAATCATCACTTTGCATCCTCGTTTCTACAATGAAGCACGCACTATTGGTGAGCATTTTCGTCAAGGTAATCCTGTGATTATTAACCTGACAGAAATGGATGAATCTGAGTTAAAGCGCCTTGTAGATTTTGCAAGTGGGCTGGCTTTTGGATTACACGGAACAATCGAACGTGTTACAAAGAAGGTATTCCTGATTTCACCTGCCAATGTAAATGTCAGCTCTGAAGACAAGTCAGCAGCTGCGCAAGCAAGCTTTTTCAACCAGAGCTGACCCATGTTGAGCGTTGGCTCACTGCTTGCAACAATCCTGCAAGTATTTCTATTTGCCCTGCTTGGTCGTTTGATCTTTGATTATGTTCAGATGTTTTCACGTACCTGGCGTCCGCGAGGGATTGTGCTGTATTTAGTTGAAGCTATCTACACCATCACTGACAAACCAATGCAGTTTGTTGGTCGATTTGTCCCACCTCTTCGTATTGGTTCCGTAAGTCTGGACATGAGTTTTATTGTGCTCTTTTTCGGAACACAAATTCTGATGGGTTTTGTAAGTCGTATTTAACTTTTGACTAGTACGACTTCAACACCTATCTCGGAATCTTTGACTTTTAACGAGGCATCTCGAACCATAGATAACGCTAGAACCTCATCTGCAATGTGCTGTTGATCAGTTTCAATTGCGGCAGCGATTTCATCATCAGCATTCCAGGTCACCATAATTCGATCTGAAATATCAAAGCCATCACTCTTTCGGCGCTCCTGAATGAATCTGATTACTTCACGTACATTTCCCGCTGCAATTAGGGCAGGCGTAAGTTCTAAGTCCAAAGCTACGCTCTCTCCATCATGAGATGACACGCTCCAGCCGCTCTTTGGAACCTCGGTTACGACTAGATCATCGAGAGCAATCTCCCAAGTACCAACGCTGGTTGTTCCTGCAGACCGCAAAGTTTTTACAAGGGCTGTGGCGTCAGTTGCCGCAATCGCTTTGGCGATATCTTGTACAGCACCACCAAATTTGGCTCCCAATGATTTGAAGTTGGCTTTCACGCTGATATCAACGAGGTCGCCATCGGCTGATCCAATATCTTCCAAATCGGCGACATTGAGTTCATCTGCGATTTGTTCTCTCATTTGTTCGGGCAATGTTGACCAACCGCTAGCTGCAATTAACGCGCGCCCCAAAGGTTGGCGAATTTTGATTCCAGACTCTGCTCGTGTTGCTCGACCTAGTTCAACGATACGACGCGTTAAGGCAACCTGTGATCCGAGTTCTAAATCTATGGCTGACTTTTGAGCCAGTGGCCAATCAGCTAGGTGAACAGAAGTATCTGAACTGGCATCCGTTGGACGCACTAGTTCTTGCCACACTTGTTCAGTTATAAATGGAACCAAGGGAGCAAGTAACTTAGTAAGTGTTACTAAACATTCGTGCAAGGTACCGAGCGCGGCCACATCGCCTTCCCAAAAACGACGACGTGATCGACGCACATACCAATTTGATAAATCATCAATAAATCGCGCAAGAGCTCGGCCTGCAATTTGAGAGTCGAAATTCTCGAGCGCGGAATCAACTTCTTCAATCAAGATGTTAAGTTCCGAAAGGATCCAGCGATCCATCAGTGGGCGATCTGCTAGTGCAGGTATTTGGGATAATTCAAAGTTAGAGGCTTTAGCGTATAAAGCATGGAAGGAAACTGTATTCCAGTATGTAAGTAATGTTTTGCGGACAACCTCATTGATGCTTTCATGTCCAACTCGGCGGGCAGCCCACGGTGAACCTGCCGCCAACATGTACCAGCGAACCGCATCAGCACCATGTTGATCCATCAGCGCCATCGGTTCCAGAACATTTCCAAGGTGCTTACTCATTTTGCGGCCATCCTTGTCCAGGATATGACCAAGGCACAAAACAGTTTTATATGATGATTGATCAAAGACCAACGTTCCAATTGTCATTAAGGTGTAAAACCAGCCTCGTGTCTGATCAATGGCTTCACAAATAAAGTCGGCAGGATATGAAGCCTTGAACTTTTCAACCGATCCTTCTTTGTGAGGGTAGCCCCACTGTGCAAAAGGCATTGCGCCAGAGTCATACCAGCAGTCGATTACTTCAGGTACACGAGTCATCATCGAAGAACACTCCGAACAGGCAAAGGTAATGTCATCGACAAATGGGCGGTGAGGGTCAAGATTTGAAAGCTCTTGCCCAGCTAATGCACCGAGCTCTTTGAGTGAATCAACACAAATTTCATGCTTGTTTTCACAACGCCAAATTGGCAGGGGAGTACCCCAAAATCGATTGCGCGAAAGAGCCCAATCAATGTTGTTGTTGAGCCAATCACCGTATCGTCCATCTTTAATTGTTTCAGGATGCCAATCTGTTTTAGCATTTTCGCGAAGTAGCGCATCTTTGATTGATGTTGTTCGGATGTACCACGATGGTTGCGCGTAATACATTAAGGCTGTGTGACAACGCCAGCAGTGTGGATATGTGTGCTCGTACTGTTGGTGCTTATACAAAGCTCCGCTAGCTTTTAACTCTTTCACCAGTGGCTTATCAGCATCCTTAAAAAACATTCCAGCGACTACAGGAACATCGGCCAAGAAATGTCCATCTGGTGCAATGGGATTAACAACAGGCAATCCATAGCTGCGGCAAACCGTTAGGTCATCGGCACCAAATGCTGGTGCTTGATGGACTAATCCAGTTCCATCCTCTGTCGTGACATATGTAGCAAGCACAACAAAATGGGCATTAGGAATTTCGATGTAATCAAATGGTCGCTTGTAGGTAATGCGCTCTAGCTCCTTACCTAACATAGTCTTTACGATCTTTTTCTCACCCTTTAGCGTTTCAATGAGATTTTGGGCCACAACCAAGACTTCTGTGCTCTCTTCATGAGTGACTTCAACCGCTACGTATTCAACATCTGGGTTAACTGCGATTGCAGTATTTGATACTAAGGTCCACGGTGTAGTCGTCCACACCAACAAAGACGCCTTGAGAGTCGCAAGAACACCAGATGTAATTGGGAATCGAACAAACACAGATGGATCCGTAACAGTTTCATATCCTTGAGCTAGTTCGTGGTCTGATAATCCGGTTCCGCAACGAGGGCAATATGGTGCAACACGATGGTCTTGAACAAGTAAGCCTTTCTTCCAAATCTCTTTCAGCGACCACCACACGGATTCAACATATTCTGGAGACATCGTCCAATACGCTTCATCGAAATCAACCCAGAAACCCATCCGGTCTGTCATGTTTGTAAATGCGCTTACATGTCGTTGCACAGATTCGCGACACTTGTCATTGAAAGGTGCAATTCCATACTTTTCGATATCTCCTTTACCGGAAAAGCCCAGCTCTTTCTCAACCGCGATTTCAACTGGTAAGCCGTGACAATCCCAGCCTGCTTTACGAGTTACCTGCTTGCCCTTCATAGTGTGGAATCTGGGAAATAAATCTTTAAACACTCGCGCTTCAATATGGTGAGTTCCGGGCATTCCATTTGCTGTTGGGGGACCTTCATAAAATGTCCACGCAGGTGCACCTTCGCGCGCTGCAACTGTTTTTTCAAAAATTGAGTTTTCGCGCCAGAACTTTAAAATTGAATGTTCTACTGCAGGCAGATCAACAGCTGCTGGGATGGCGCGAAATGACATAAAAAATCCTCCAGAAAACAATCTCTGGAGGGACGATCGCTGCATTCACAACGTTCGCGGTACCACCCGCCTTGCGCACCGAGGTGCACCACTTCATATCTTGCGTGCTGGTTCTACATGAGCCACAGCCCATTTCTTCCTGCCGGCTCGTGAGGTGATAGCCCCGTCAACGCCGATTACGCGAGAGTCCAAGTGTAGTTCATGGAGATATCTAACTTTGACCGTGGCGAAATTGGTTCTAACCCCTGCTTAGGCATAAGGTTCGCGACATGCCAAATAAGCCTGCGAAAAAAGCTGTAGCCAAAAAAGTGGCTGCCAAAAAGGCTCCTGCCAAAAAGAGTCCCGCTAAAAAGGCGGTGGCGAAGAAAGCCGTAGCCAAAAAGGCTCCTGCGAAAAAGAGTCCCGCTAAAAAGGCCGTCGCGAAAAAGGCTACTCCCGTAAAGAAAGCAGTTGCAAAAAAGGCAGCAGTAAAAAGTATTCCTGTTAAGAAAGCTACAGGTAAGCCATTTCCTTCAAAGACCACTCTTACTGTCGATGAAAAGTCTCAGACTGTTTCAGTTTCTACAGTTTCAGCTCCAGTAGCAGCCCCTGTCGTCGAAGAGCGTCGCTTGGTAATGCCACCTCCACCGCGTCCCGTAAAGAGTGGAAAGAAAATTGCACCCCTGAAGCCAATACGAGTTCCACCAACACCAATTGTCGTCAGCGAATCTGAAACTCCTTGGACAGCGGCCGAGCTCAAAGCTATCCGTGCCGAAATTTCAAAGGATCTTGACCGTTTGCGTCGTGAACTTGCAGTTGTTGAATCCGAAATGGATGAGTTGATTCAAGAGTCTGGTGAAGGTGCCGGCGATGATCAAGCAGACGCCGGAACAAAAACTTTTGAACGCGAACATGAAATGTCATTGGTAATTAATGCACGTGACATGGTCTTACAAACCGAACGTGCCCTAGAGCGAATTGATAGCAAGAGTTATGGAAATTGCGAAGAGTGTGGCGCCCAAATTGGAAAAGCCCGCCTGCAGGTATTTCCTCGTGCGACCCTCTGCATGCTGTGCAAGCAGAAGGAAGAACGGCGCTAAAAATGCGCACATGGCGCACACTCTTTAGTGTTGCCTGGTTTGTTTGGATTCTTGATTTAGCGACAAAAATCTGGGCGGTCAATACTCTTTCAAGTAGATCAAACGTCAAGATATTGGGTTCCTTCTTTCAACTAACCCTAGTTCGAAATCCTGGTGCTGCATTTTCATTTGCAACAGGTGCAACAGTTTTCCTAACAATTTTTGCAATATTGGTTTTGCTCACAATTCTTTACTATGCACCACAAATCACTTCAAAAGGATGGGCGGTTGTGTTGGGGCTTGTGATGGGTGGAATTCTCGGAAATGTAGTGGATCGAATCTTTCGCGAGCCAGGCATGTTACGTGGACATGTGGTTGATTGGATGCAGCTACCTTATTGGCCAATCTTTAACATTGCAGATTCGGCGATTGTCATAGCTGCGCTAATTGCAGTGGTGCTTTCAGCACGAAACATTCCACCAATAACAAAGGTAGGCTCCTAGGTATGAGCAACCGTGAATCGCGTACTTTAACTGTGCCAGAGGGCGTTGCCGGCGAACGCATAGACAGCGCATTAACGCGTGTTCTAGGTCTATCACGAACAGCAGTTGTGAAATTGCTAGAAGATGGCGATATCACTACTGGCGGTAGGGCAATGCCAAAATCTGATCGAGTTACCGCTGGACAAGTAATTGAAGTATTGATGCCTGTACCGATTAATTCAGATCCAATTCCTTTGACGCCAATAGAGGGTTTAAGCATCATCTACGATGACAGTGACATTGTTGTCATTGATAAACCGGTTGGATGCGCGGCCCATCCAAGTCCAGGTTGGACTGGACCAACAGTTGTTGGTGCATTAATGGCGGCTGGCTACTCAATTTCAACATCAGGCCCGGCAGAGCGTCAAGGAATTGTTCATCGCTTGGATGTTGGCACCAGCGGATTAATGATTGTTGCAAAAAGTGATGCAGCCTTTCATGTTCTAAAAGATGCATTTCGTAACCGAACAGTGGACAAGGTTTATCATGCGATGGTTCAAGGGCATATGGATCCGAGCACTGGAACAATAGATGCACCTATCGATCGTCATCCAAAAGAGGATCATCGTTTTGCAGTGATGGCAACTGGTAAAGAATCAATTACTCACTATGAAGTGATTGAGTTTTACCGTGGAGTTTCAATGGTCAAGATTGAATTGGAAACTGGTCGAACCCATCAAATTCGTGTTCACTTTTCCGCTCTGCATCATCCGTTAGTGGGGGATACGACATATGGCGCAGATCCGGTCCTCGGGAAAAGTTTAGGAATGTCTAGACCATGGCTTCATGCTGCCGAACTCAACTTTGCCCACCCCGTGAGCGGCAAGGCGCTTCACTTTGAAGCACCCTACCCAGTCGATCTCACACGCTCTCTGGCGTTGCTATCCGACGCAGTTCTGCCATAAGTACTAATCTCGCCAATCATGCCTAGCCACAACCAAAACACAGCGGATAATTTCGTTCATTTACACGTCCATACCGAGTACTCAATGCTCGATGGAGCTGCTCGTGTCGGCGATTTAATGTCCGAGGTCAAGGCACAAAACATGCCTGCAATTGCGATGACAGACCATGGAAATGTGTTTGGAGCTTTTGAATTCTATAAGGCTGCTAAAAAAGCTGATGTAAAACCAATTATCGGAATCGAAGCGTATGTAGCTCCAGAATCTCGTTTTGATAAAAAACGAGTTCAGTGGGCGGCAGGTGGAGAAGACGATGTGTCGGGTGGTGGCGCATATACGCACATGACAATCTTGGCCGAAAACAATCAAGGTCTTGCTAACTTGTTTCGTTTGTCTTCACTTGCATCCCTTGAAGGGTATTACTACAAGCCCCGCATGGACCGCGAATTACTTGCGACGTATTCTCAAGGCTTGATTGCAACAACTGGATGTCCGGGTGGTGAGATTCAAACCAGGTTGCGAATGGGTGCGTATAAAGAAGCTATCAAGGCAGCAAGTGCCTACCAAGATATTTTTGGCAGAGAGAATTTTTTCTTGGAAATTATGGACCACGGAATTGAAATTGAAGCTCGAGTCAAAGCAGATCTTTTGAAGCTTGGCAAAGAGTTAGGTTTGCCATTACTTGCAACTAATGATCTTCACTACACAAGGCAATCAGATGCTGGCGCACATGAAGCGCTACTGTGCGTTCAGTCCGGTTCAACTCTTGCGGATCCAAAAAGATTTAAATTTGATAATGACTCTTTTTATGTGAAGACCGCGGCCCAAATGCGCGAACTATTTAAGGAAATTCCTGAAAGCTGCGATAACACACTACTCATAGCTGAGCGCTGCAATATCACTCTTCGTGAAGGCGAAAATTTACTGCCACAATTTGAAGTTCCAGTAGGCGAGACTGAGGATTCTTGGCTCAAGAAAGAGGCAGAACGAGGCTTAAAGAATCGCTTAGGCACTCGTTTAACCCCTCAGCACGAAACACGGTTGAAGTACGAACTAGGCGTTATGGAAAAGATGGGTTTTCCTGGTTACTTCTTGGTTGTGGCAGACCTAGTTGGACATGCAAAGAAAGTTGGTATTCGCGTCGGACCTGGTCGCGGGTCTGCAGCTGGGTCACTTGTGGCATATGCCCTAGGCATCACGGGCCTTGATCCATTAGAGCACGGACTGCTGTTTGAACGATTCCTCAATCCAGAACGCATCTCTATGCCAGATATCGATTTGGACTTTGATGAACGTCGACGCAGCGAAATGATTCGTTATGCAACTAACAAATATGGTGAAGATCGGGTCGCTCAAATCATTACCTACGGAACCATTAAATCTAAGCAAGCTATTAAAGATTCCACACGAGTTCTTGGCTACCCATATGTAATTGGAGAAAAATTAACAAAAGCTTTGCCTCCAACTGTTATGGGTAAAGACATTTCGTTAAGTGGGGTTTTTGATACCAAGGATGAGCGATATGGAGAGGCTGGGGAGTTCCGCGCCCTCTATAACTCAGATCCAGATTCAAAGCGGGTAGTTGATACCGCCCGTGGACTTGAAGGATTAAAGCGTCAATGGGGCGTACATGCAGCCGGAGTAATTCTTTCTCGAGAACCACTGCTCGATGTAATTCCAATTCATCGTCGCGAAGCAGACGGCGCAATAATTACCCAGTTTGATATGGGCGCATGCGAGGCAACTGGTTTACTCAAGATGGACTTCTTAGGTCTCCGAAATCTCTCGGTGCTAGATGATTGTTTACTCAATATCAAAGCAAATCAAGGTATAGATGTCGTACTTGAAGATTTAACTCTTGATGATCCAAAAACATATGAACTCTTGAGTCGTGGTGACACTTTAGGTGTGTTCCAACTCGACGGTGGCCCAATGAGAGCGCTACTTAAGAGCATGTCTCCTGATTCATTTGAGGATATTTCCGCGGTTATCGCTTTGTATCGCCCAGGTCCTATGGGAGAAAACGCCCATAACAACTACGCGGACCGTAAAAATAAGCGAAAGCCAGTTGAACCAATACACGCGGAGCTTTCAGAACCTTTACATGAAATTCTTGGAGATACCTATGGCCTAATTGTTTATCAAGAACAGGTAATGGCAATTGCCCAAAAGGTTGCAGGATTTTCCTTGGGACGCGCAGATCTTTTGCGTAAGGCGATGGGTAAGAAAAACAAAGAGATCCTGGATAAAGAGTACGTACCTTTTGAGGCAGGTATGAAAGAAAATGGTTTCTCAACCGCTGCAATCAAGCGCCTTTGGGATGTTTTGATTCCTTTCTCTGATTACGCCTTCAACCGTGCGCACTCAGCTGGATATGGTGTTGTTTCCTATTGGACCGCATACTTAAAGGCGAATTACCCGACTGAGTACATGGCTGCACTACTTACCTCAGTCCGAGATGACAAAGATAAATCTGCTCTTTATCTGTCTGAATGTCGTCGCATGGGCATAAAAGTTTTGTCCCCTGATGTCAATGAATCAGATGGTGATTACACCCCTCGAGGTGTTGATATTCGATTTGGATTAGCCGCAATTCGAAATGTGGGTGAGGGGGTTGTTGCCTCCATAAAAAATGCCAGAGACAGTAAAGGTCGCTTTACATCCTTTGGTGATTTCCTGGCGAAAGTAGATGCTCAAGTCTGCAATAAGAAAACAATCGAATCATTGATTAAAGCTGGCGCATTCGGATCACTTGGCTCAACGCGCAAAGGATTAATTGCAATTCACCTAGAAGCAATTGATTCGGTCATTGAAACAAAACGCGCCGAAGCAATTGGTCAGTTCGATTTATTTGGGGGAGAAGCGGTTTCTGCGGTAGCAGCTTTAGATATTGAAGTCCCAGCAGGTGAGTGGGATAAGGCCATGCTCCTTTCCTACGAACGCGAGATGTTGGGTCTTTATGTTTCGGATCACCCATTGCTAGGTGTTGAACATGTCTTGCGGGCAAATACAGATATGTCGATCAGCGAAATTGTTGATGACGGTGCACAACACGAGTCAATAGTCACTATTGGTGGCTTGATTACCAGTGTGACGCGCAAAGTTTCCCGACAAGGTGCCTCATGGGCCGTTGTTACAGTTGAAGACCTAGAAGGATCACTTGAAGTTTTGTTCTTTGCAAATACTTATAACCAATATTCGATGTCTCTGACAGAGGATCGCATCGTGACAATACGTGGTCGAGTTGACCGTCGTGAGGATAAACTCCGATTCACCGCGCTAGAAATGTCTATGCCAGACATAAATGCTGGCCCAACTGGTCCTTTGGTGATTTCATTACCCATTCAACAATGCACGCCACCAGTAGTCGAGCGCATTAAGGAGATCTTGCGTTCGCATCCTGGTAAGCGCGAGGTGCATTTGCAGTTAAATGACAACGGAAATAGCACTGTCATGAAGGTTGATGCGTTAATCACATCCTCTCCTAGTTTGAGCGCAGATCTTAAATCGATCTTGGGACCTAACTGCTTGGTTTAAATTGGCACGACAAGGTTGAGGTCCGTGCCATTACAATTGCCCAATGATTCGTACCGTTGACCTGCGCGGGCGAGCTTTATCAAAAACCCAGTACAACCTTGAGCTTCCTCGAGCTACCTTGAATGTTTCCGAAGCGATGGTCTTGATTCAACCAATTCTAGACCGTGTAAAAAATGGAACAGAAGCGGACTTAATTGCCTTGGCCCAAGAGTTTGATGATGTCACGCCGCTCAGCATTCGTGTCCCTACCAATGAATTAGAAAAAGCACTTTCTCAGTTAGACCCGAAAATCCGTACCGCTTTGGAACTCTCAATTTCTCGGATCACAAAAGTTCACAAGGATCAAGTGCGATCAGAAAAGACAACCTCTGTTGTCGACGGGGGCAGCGTTACTGAGAAATGGATTCCAGTTGATCGCGTTGGCCTTTATGTGCCGGGTGGGCGAGCAGTTTATCCAAGCAGTGTAATGATGAATGTGATTCCTGCACAGATTGCACAGGTTCAATCAATAGCAGTTGCATCTCCGCCACAAAAAGATTTTGGCGGTTTGCCACACCCAACGATTCTTGCAACATGCGCTCTACTTGGAATCACTGAGGTATATGCCGTTGGGGGAGCACAAGCAATCGCTTTGTTTGCATATGGGATGGAAGGCATATGCGAAAAAGCTGATCTGGTAACAGGTCCTGGAAACATTTATGTAGCTGCAGCAAAGCGTGCACTTCGCGGAATAATTGGAATCGACTCAGAAGCAGGTCCAACCGAAATTGCGATACTTGCCGATTCAACTGCCATCGCTGCAGATGTTGCAGCAGATCTGATTAGTCAAGCAGAACATGATGTGATTGCTGCAGCTGTTTTGGTTACTAATTCTGCAGAACTCGCAACTGCTGTTGAGACAGAACTAAAGGTCCGAGTTGAAGCAACGAAGCACTCTGATCGAATCAAGACCGCTCTTTCAGGTGTTCAATCTGCAATTGTTTTAGTCGACACTATTGAACAAGGACTAGATGTTGTTAATGCATATGCTGCGGAACACTTAGAAATTCAAACCCGTAATTCGCGCGCAGATGCAGCAAAGATAAGAAATGCTGGTGCGGTCTTTATTGGTCGCTATTCACCAGTTTCATTGGGAGATTATTCAGCAGGATCCAACCATGTTTTACCTACAGGTGGATGTGCCTGTCATTCAAGTGGATTGTCTGTGCAGACATTTTTGCGCGGTTTACATTTCATCGAATACGGAGAAAAAGCTTTCAAGGAAATTATCGAAACAGTTGTCACGCTTGCAAACTCTGAAGATCTCCCGGCCCATGGTGAAGCGATGACCGCTCGTTTGGAGAACCGAGAATGAGTTGGCCGACCTGGTTGCCCCTGCGCGAAAATCTGCGTCCACTCTCTCCCTATGGCGCACCGCAAGTGCCTGCGCGCGCATCTTTAAACACCAACGAAAATCCATACCCACCATCACCACAGTTGCAATTGGCGATTACCACTGCTGTGGCAAAAGTTGCTGCAGAATTAAATCGATACCCAGACCGTGATGCTACCGAGTTACGGACGAAATTAGCTGCTTACATCAATGAGCAAAGTGGTACTGATTTTTCTTCTGACAACTTGTGGGCTGCTAACGGAAGCAATGAAATAATTCAATCAATTTACTTGGCATTTGCCACCGGGCCTGTTCTGGGATTCACCCCCTCTTATTCAATGCATCCACTGATTGCTAAGGTGACAGGTGCGAAGTGGATTGATGGCAAGCGAAATGCTGATTTTTCTCTTAATGTCGCCGACGCAATTCATGAAGTGACTAAGAGTAAGCCAGCCTTGACTTTCATTACATCTCCAAATAATCCAACAGGTGGCGCTGTCACAATTGCTGAAATTCAGTTGCTAGCAAATGCCTGTAAAGATGTTGGTGGTTTGTTAGTTGTCGATGAGGCTTACGCGGAATTTTCTCAAGAAAAATCTGCAGTCACATTGATAGCAAACAACCCACATGTAATCGTGATTCGCACCATGAGTAAAGCTTTTGCATTTGCTGGTGCCCGAGTCGGCTACCTAGTCAGTCACCCTGCAGTTAAAGATGCAATGATGATTGTGCGTTTGCCGTATCACCTAAGTGCATTAACCCAGGCTGCAGCCCAGGTAGCAATTGATCATCGAACTAAATTGCTCAGTGAAGTTGCAACCTTGATTACCGCCCGCGAAGAACTTGTTCACTCCTTGAACGAGATGGGACTTACGACGATTCCCAGCAGTGCGAACTTCCTATTGTTTACTGGCTTTAGGCAGGATGCGCCACAACTATGGGCGGCCTTGCTAGAAAAGGGTGTTCTGATTAGAGATGTGGGATTATCAGGGTACTTAAGAGTGACTATTGGCAATGAAGCCGAGAACCAATTGTTTATTGCCTCGCTCAAAGAGCTCATATAAAGGAGATGCCCATGAGAACAGCACGCGTTGAAAGAGAAACAAAAGAATCACATGTTGTGGTTGAGATCAATCTTGATGGTCAAGGCATCATTGACATTTCAACTGGTGTGCCTTTTTTCGATCACATGATGTCTGCCTTGGGTAAACATTCAGGTTTTGATCTAACTATAAAGACAACTGGAGATGTTGATGTCGATTCACATCACACAGTTGAAGACACTTCACTTGCATTCGGTCAGGCGTTGCGTGAAGCCTTGGGAGACAAGGCTGGGATTCGCCGCTTTGGAGATTCGATGGTGCCCTTAGATGAGGTTTTAGTTCAAGCAGCGGTCGATCTTTCAGGTCGTCCATACTTAGTGCATCGTCAACCAGAAATCGTTGAACTTATCGGAACATTTGATACAACACTTGGAAAGCACATCTGGGAGTCAATCGTGGCCGAAGCAAGAATTGCATTACACATTCGAGTTCTAGAAGGTCGAAATGCACATCACGTTTTCGAGGCACAGTTCAAAGCGGTTGCTCGCGCCTTGCGTGATGCTGTTTCACTAGATGGCAGAGTTGCCGGAATCCCATCGACAAAAGGTTCTCTTTGATAGTAATTCTTGATTATGGTTCTGGAAATCTACGATCTGCCGAACGCGCATTTGCTACCGCAGGTAAAGATGTAATCGTTACCTCTGATCGCAGGATTGCTGTAGAAGCCGAAGGTTTAGTAGTTCCAGGAGTTGGTGCGTTTGCCGCATGCATGCAAGGCCTTAATGCCATAGACGGTGCGTCGATTGTTCGTGAACGATTAGCACATCAACGCCCGACCTTAGGCATCTGCATCGGAATGCAGATAATGTTTAGTGAAGGAACCGAACACTCTGAAAACGGTGCTCACACTGGAATAGGAGTTTGGCAAGGAACAGTGTCACAACTCAAAGCTCCGATCCTGCCGCATATGGGATGGAACACCGTTGATTCGGCACAAGAATCTGTTTTGTTCAGAGGCCTTGAGGGTGAGTCTTTTTACTTTGTGCATTCTTACGCTGCAAAAGAGAGAGCTGGAAAGATGCAAAGCTGGAGCAATCACGGCGAAAAATTCCTTTCAGCGGTTGAAGATGGATACATCAGCGCGACACAATTTCATCCAGAAAAATCAGGAGCTGCTGGGTTAGCTTTGATTAAGAATTGGGTGGGATCACTATGAGTTATTTAGAGTTATTGCCCGCAGTAGATGTGAGAGAGGGACGAGCGGTTCGGTTAGTTCAGGGTGAACTTGAGAGAGAAAGTATTTATGGCGCACCTCTAGATGTAGCTTTGGATTTTCAGGCAGCAGGAGCCGAATGGCTACACCTTGTAGATCTCGATGCGGCTTTTGGCCGCGGCGAAAACTCTGCCCTGTTAGCAGAAGTCGTTGGGAAACTAGATATTAAGGTCGAACTCTCCGGTGGAATTCGAGATGATGAATCCTTACAACGCGCTTTAGCAACAGGTTGCCGTCGTGTGAATTTAGGAACGGCAGCTCTTGAGAATCCTGAATGGACTGCGCGAGTGATTGCAGATCATGGAGATCGGATTGCTGTAGGTCTAGATGTCCGGGGACACACACTTGCCGCACGTGGTTGGACAAAAGAGGGCGGAGATCTTGTCGAATCGCTCAGTCGGTTAGATCGAGATGGATGTGCTCGTTATGTTGTAACCGATGTTGCCAAAGATGGAACATTAGGTGGACCAAACATTGAATTGTTGAAATCGGTTTGTGCCGCTACAACTAAGCCAGTAATTGCAAGTGGTGGAATTTCTTCATTGGAAGACATACAAATATTGACAACTCTACGTTCATTAGGGGTAGAAGGTGCCATTGTTGGCAAAGCCTTGTATGCAGGAAAATTTACCGTACAAGAAGCCCTGCGAGTAACGGGTAAATGACGCTGTCTGTTCGAATCATTCCCTGTCTCGATGTGACGGACGGACGCGTAGTTAAAGGCGTTAATTTTACTGATCTTGTCGATGCCGGTGATCCGGTTGAAATGGCATCCCTGTACAACCAAGAAGGCGCCGATGAGCTTACATTTCTTGATATCTCTGCCAGTGTTTCAGGACGTGAAACAACCCTAGATGTGGTTCGTAGGACAGCTGAACAAGTTTTCATCCCGCTGACAGTTGGTGGCGGAATTAGAAGCGTGGACGATGTAGATCGATTGCTCAGGGCAGGTGCGGATAAAGTGTCCATAAATACTTCAGCACTTGCACGTCCAGAATTAATCGCTGAGATAGCAGATCGATTTGGTTCGCAGGTGTTGGTCATATCTGTGGATGCCAGGCGTGCGCGTACTGAATCTGGATTTGAAGTTACAACGCACGGTGGTCGACAAAGTGCAGGAATTGATGCTTTGGCGTGGGTCGAAAAGGCATGTGAACTAGGTGCTGGCGAAATTTTGCTCAATTCGATGGATGCTGACGGTACTCGTGCTGGTTATGACATTGGAATGATCACCGCAGTGCGTGCAGTTTCTAAGGTTCCATTGATTGCAAGTGGTGGAGCTGGAAGTCTTGCTGATTTCTCCGCAGCCTTGGATGCGGGTGCTGATGCATTACTAGCGGCGAGCGTCTTTCACTTTGGAATCCACCGTATTGGGGATGTGAAGTCATACCTTTCTAAGCACAATTATCCGGTGCGCATGCAAAGCCAGCGCTAGGGCAGAATAGGCACATGAACACAATCGATCCAGCAGTTGTTGCCTTATTAAAGGATGCACAGGCATTGATTCCAACCATTGTTCAAGATGATACTAGCAACGAAGTTTTGATGTTGGCCTATATGAATGCTGAGTCACTTGCATTGACCCTTTCATCTGGTAGGGCTACATATTTTAGTCGCAGCAGAAATGAGCTTTGGGTTAAAGGC
>Ga0114976_10000409_pt1 | contig 26761 bp, 21 predicted proteins | sample S_130805_EF_Meta_FD_87319 | JGI IMG/M metagenome (GOLD analysis project Ga0114976, IMG submission 87319) | Freshwater microbial communities from Lake Simoncouche, Canada to study carbon cycling - S_130805_EF_MetaG | ecosystem: Environmental > Aquatic > Freshwater > Lake | place: Lake... | reverse complement strand
CGGAGCAGGAGGTCGTCCTCGACGGGCTCCCGGCAGTCGATGGCGGTGAGGGCGAACCGCCGCAGATCGGGGTTGCGGATCACGTCTTGCATCGGCCGGCCCGCCGCCTCGTCGGCCTCCACGTCGAGCAGGTCGGCCGCGGCCCGATTTATCCCGAGGATTCGCCGGCGGCCGTCGATCGCCAGCACGCCCTCGATCATGCTCCCGAGAACGGCCTCCTGCTGCGTGTCTTGGCGACCGATCGTCAGGCCGCGTTCGACGAGCTGCTCGCGGAGCCGGACCAGGGCCGCGGCGAGGTCGGCGAACTCCGCCACGTCCGTCGCCGGAGGATCGGCGCGGACGTCGCCGGAGGCGAGCCGGGCCGCCGCGGCCCGCAGGCCGTCGAGCGGGCGGGCGAGCTGGCGGGCGAGGGCGTAGGCGATCGCCGCCGCTGCGGCGGTCACGGCCAGGCAGCCGAGCAGGAGCGTCCGCTGCCACTCCGCCAGCGTGCGGTCGGAGTTGGCGGCATCACCGGTGACGAGGATCACGCTCCGCGGACTGGATGGCACCGGCACCGCCACCTCGAGCGACCGCCGGCCCGAACCGCTGTCGTAGCGGCTGCGGCTGGCGATGCCATCGCGGCGGGCCGCCGCGATGGTGTCGTCGGTGTCATCAGGGCCGGTGGCGTCGATGCCGTCGATCAGGCGGCAGTCGATGCGGCTCGATTCCCGTAGGCTGCGGGCCCCGGCCTCGAAGCTGCTGTGGTCGATGCCCCCGCCTGCGGCGAGCGTCGCGGCGGCGAGTCCGCGGCCGACGTCGGTGAGCCGGTCGCGGAGGGCGGCGTCGGCCAGTCCGGCCAGCTGGATGCTCGCGATCCAGAACGCCGCGGTGGCGGTGGCGGCCACGATCGCGGACAAGCCCCCAAACACGTGCCAGACGAAGCGGTTGCGGGGCATGCGGTGGCGTCGCGAGCGGGTGTCGCGCGGCGTGGGGGAAAGCCGGGCCTGCCGGCGGTCGAGACCGGGCGGGCGGCGTGCCGCTGCGGCCGCTCACCAGTGTGTCAGCCGTGGCCGCCGCCGGAAAGCCACCGGCCGTGGCGGCCCGTCGTCACTTCCGAAACCGATACCCGACGCCGCGGACGGTCTCGACATAGTGGCCGTGGTCGCCGAGCTTCCGCCGCAGGCCTGCCACCTGCACGTCCACCGACCGCTCGGTGACCGGATAGTCGGTGCCCTTGACCGCGTCCACGATCTGGGCGCGACTGAAGGCCCACCCAGGCCGCTTGGCGAGGAACGTGAGCAGGGCGAACTCGGTGTAGGTGAGCTCCAGCGGCCGGCCGGCGAGCGTCGCCTCGTGGCGGCCCGGATGGATCGAGAGCTCGTGCGCGTCGATCGTGACCTCCCGCTCCTCCACCCGCCGGGCCTCCTCGCGGCGGAGCAGCGCCCGGACCCGGGCCGAGAGCACGCGGGGGCTGAACGGCTTGGCGATGTAGTCATCGGCGCCGCGTTCGAGGCCGGCCACCATGTCGGCCTCCTCCCCCTTCGCGGTCAGCATCACGATCAGCACGTCGCGGGTCTTCGCGTCAGCCTTGAGGCGGCGGCAGACCTCCAGGCCGTCGACGGCCGGCAGCATCAGGTCGAGGACCACGAGGTCGGGAGGATTGGCCCGCGCGGAGAGCAGCGCCTGCTCGCCGCTGCCCACGCACTCGACGTCGTAGCCGTCCTTGGCGAGGTTGTAGCGGACCAGTTCCAGCAGGTCGTCCTCGTCGTCCACGACGAGCACCCGCTGCTTCGCCGGTTTCTGCGAATCGCGATTCCTGTGGGGCATGTCCAGCGCGTCCGCCCGGGGCGTCGATCGACTGTCGCGAGTGAGCATAGTTCGCGAAGTTGTCGGATCGAATCGTGAGGATTTCGTGAGGGCCGGCTGGATCGGCTACGAGAGCAGCAGTTCGACGTCCTCGGGGGTCAGGCTCGCGATCATGCTCTCGTCGGCCGCCACGATCGACTCGGCCAGTTCCCGCTTGCGGTCCTGGAGGGCGAGGATCTTCTCCTCCACCGTGTCGCGGGCGATCAGCCGGTAGGCGAACACGCGGCGGGTCTGGCCGATGCGGTGGGCGCGATCGACCGCCTGGGCCTCGACGGCCGGGTTCCACCAGGGATCGAGGATGTAGATGTAGTCGGCGGCGGTGAGGTTGAGACCCTGGCCGCCCGCCTTGAGGCTCACGAGGAACAGCCGGCAATCCGGATCCTCCTGGAAGCGAACGACGCGGGCCTGCCGGTCGGTGGTGCGGCCGTCGAGGTATTCGTAGACCGTCTTCTTCTCGTCGAGTCGCCGGCGGAGGATCGCCAGGAAGCTGGTGAACTGGCTGAACACGAGCACCTTGTGCCCCTCGTCGAGCACCTCGTCGAGCTGCTCGAGGAGTGTGTCGAGCTTGGCGCACGACTCGTCAACCCGAGAGTGATCGACCAGTCCCTGGTGGCAGGCGGTCTGCCGCAGCCGCAGCAGCGCCTCGAGCACCGCGATCCGCGAGCGGCCGATGCCCATGCGGCCGATCCGGCCGGCGAGTTCCGCGCGGAAGTGCTCGCGGAGCTCGTCGTAGGCCTTCCGCTGGGTCTCGCCGAGCTCCACGAACAGCGTCTGCTCGGTCTTCTCCGGGAGGTCGGAGAGCACCTGCGACTTCGTCCGCCGCAGCAGGTAGGGGCGGACGGCGCGGGCCACGATGTCGGAGCTGCCCCGCCCGTCGGCGAGGAACTTCCGCAGCCGCGCGGCGCTGCCGAGCTGGCCGGGGTTGAGAAACTCGAAGATGCTCCACAGCTCGCCGATGTGGTTCTCGACCGGCGTGCCGGTGAGGGCCAGGCGATGCCGGGCCCGCAGCAGCCGGCAGGCCTTCGCCGCCTGGCTGGCGGCGTTCTTGATTGACTGCGCCTCGTCGAGGATCACGTAGTCGAACTCCGTCTCGCGGTGGGCGATGATGTCGCGGCGGAGCGTGCCGTAGGTGGTGATCACGATGTCCCAGTCGGCGAGCGTGCCCGTTTCGTCGGCCCGCGTGGTGCCGGTGTGGTTGGCCACCCGCAGGCCCGGCGCGAACCGGCGGGCCTCGTCCATCCAGTTGAAGACCAGGCTGCGGGGCACGACCACGAGCGTGGGGCGGTGGGGGATGCCCGCGGCCCGGACGTCGGACTGACGGCGGGCGAGCAGCGCCAGCACCTGGATCGTCTTGCCGAGACCCATGTCGTCGGCGAGGCAGCCCCCCAGACCGAGCGACTCGAGAAACACGAGCCAGCCGAGGCCTTCCCGCTGGTAGTGGCGGAGCGTGCCCTGGAACCCGGGCGGCTCGGGCTCCGCCTCCGGCCGCTCACCGGCGGCGAGCTGCTCCCGGAGCCGGTCGAACGCCTCGTCAACGTTGGAGCGAGGCTGCCCCGCGAGCAGGGCGTCGAGCAGGGCCATCTGGATCCGGCCGTAGCGGAGCTTGCCGTCGTGCTTCTGCGCCAAGGCCGCCATCGGCGCGAGTTCCTGCGCGAACGTGTCGGGCAGGATGCCGATCGAGCCGTCGGGCAGCTCGACCGACCGGCTCCCCTTGGCGATCGCCTCGAGCAGCGCCGGCAGTTCGGCCGTCACGCCGCCGAAGTCGATGGCCGCGGAGAGCTCGAACCAGTCGATGCCGCTGGTCACGTTCCAGGCGACGCTGCCGGCGGGGCGGTAGCGGCGGCCGGCAACCTCCACGAGCCAGCCCGCGGCGGCCAACTGCGACACCGACGTGTCGAGCCGGTTCCGCGCGATCTCCACGTGGTGGGCGGCGGGTGAGCCATCGAGAGACTGGCCGCGGGCCGCGGAGGCGCCATGCCGTGGCAAGAGCGCGAGCGCCTCCCGCTCCGCGGCCCGGTCGCGGCGGATGAAGACGCGGTCGGTGGCATTGGCGGCGCCCCCCGCCGGATCGTCGGCGGCGATCGCCAGGCCGGCGTAGTCGAACCAGATCCGGCCGGCGAGCTGCACGCGGGGCTGCTGCCGCCGCCGCTCGCCCGGCACCGCGTCGAGCGACACGGCGGGCGAATCGTCGAGGACGAGCTTCGGCCGGGGCACGCCCGACTCGATCCGCCAGCCGGTCCAGGCGGGCAGCACCAGCCGCGGCACATCGGCCAGGAGGGCCAGCCGCTCGATCAGGCCGTCCACATGCGCGCCGGCCACCTCGATCGGCCCGCGGCGCTCGAACTGCTCGAGCCAGCCCGACGAGATCGCGCCGCTGTCGGCGTCGTCGCTGGCCTTGAGCCGGGCGATGCGGTCGGCGAAGACCACGAGCCCGGCGCGGAGCACCGCCTTCGGCTCGCCGAGCTGCTTCCGCTGGCTGCCGCGGACGAGCATTCCGCGGAGCGTGGCCTTCGCCGGTCGTGGCAGCGGCTCGTCGTCGCCGTGGCTGCGGCCCTTCGCGGGCCGGAGATCGTCGTCGTCGGGCTCGAGCACGAAGGCGAACTCCCAGGGCTGGCCGCCGTCCCAGGTCATCGGCACGACCCGCTCCGGGTCGCGGCGCGGCTCCGGCTGCACCACGAGCCGACCGGTCTCGCAGAGCATGGCCAAGTGGCTGGCGGCCGACCGCGGGCTGACCACGATCCGGGTGATTGACCTTCGTTCGACCGGCTCCGGCAGCCCGTGGCCGCCGGCAGCGGCCGCCCCGACGAGCTGCTCGACGACCAGCCGCTCCTGGGAATCGAGCTGGTCGAGCTCGACCTCTTCGGGCCCGAGGACGATCGGCCGCGGACGGCCGGTGGTGTTGCCGGCGACGTCGAGCTGCATGCGGGCCGGCACCAGCACCGCGGCCCGCGCTTCCGATGACGCTGCGAGGTCGAGCAGGAACACGAGCGCTCCGCCGGCGCGCCGCTGGTCGGGAATCGACAGGCCGTGGGCGCGGACGGCCGGCTCGACGAGCCGGCGGCGCTCCTCGAGCTCGGTCGCCCAGGCCGGCAGCCGTTCGCCGCTGCGCCTGAGCGTCGGCGGGGGCGTCCAGGTCGGGACGACCACGGCGTCGGAATCGGCGCCGTCGTTCGACTCCTCGGCGCTGTCGTCCTCCATGTCGGCGCCGCCCGCCTCCGGCACGTCGTCGGCCACGATGTCGAGCGTGACCGGCGTCTGATCGTGGATGCCCGACAAGAGCCGGCGGCGATCGACCTCGAGCAGCACGGCGGCGAGCACGGCGCACGGCCGGCCGGCACGGCCGGCGGACGTGGTGCAGTGGGTCTCGAGCGTCATCCCGCCGCGGCGATGGGCCGACAGCTCGAGTTCCACCTCGTGCTCGTCGCCATCGTCGCCGACGACGGTGGCCCGCACCTGGCCGACCCGCGGGCAGGCGACGGAGGCGGGAGTGAGCGTGCGGGCCTTGGCGACGTCAGCCGGGGGAAAGAGATGGAAGAGGCGCTGCTCGAGGGTCTTCATGCTGCCGGTTCGGAGGGTCGAAAGACACGCTGCGGCGAACCGGACCCGAGCGGGGTCCCGCGGGCGCAGCACGTTGTTGTACCCCGCCGCAGCCGCGTTTGGCGAGGGCGGCCTTCGTGGGCACCGCCGGGCGCCTGGATCAGGCCCCCTTCACGGTCGCCACGAGTTCCAGCACGTTCTCGACCGGCGTGCCGGGGAGGATGCCGTGGCCGAGGTTGAAGATGTGGCCCGGCCGGCCCGCGGCCCGAGCGAGCACCTCCTGCGTCCGCCGGCGGACCGTGTCGCGGTCGGTGAGGAGGATGACCGGATCGAGGTTGCCCTGCACCGCGCGATCATGCCCCACCGTCCGCCAGGCCTCGTCGAGATCGATTCGCCAGTCGATGCCGATCACCGAGCCACCCGCCTCGCGGAGCAGCGGCAGGAGAGCCGGGTTGCCGGTCGCGAAGTGGATCGTGGGCACCCGCGCCGCCGCCTCCGCCAGCGCCGTGCGGCTGTGCGGGAGGACGTAGCGCCGGTAGTCGTCGGGGCCGAGGCAGCCGACCCAGCTGTCGAACAGCTGCACCACCTCCGCGCCGGCGTCGATCTGCGCCACGAGGTAGCGGCTCACCCCGCGGGCGAGCCGGTCCATGAGGTCGTGCCAGGCCGACTCGTGCCGGACCATGAACGACTTGGTGAGCAGCCACGACTTGCTCGTTCCCCCCTCGATGCAGTAGCCGGCGAGCGTGAACGGAGCGCCCGCGAAGCCGATCACGGGGATCGAGGCGTCGAGGCCGGCCCGCGTGGCCCGCACGGTGTCCATCACGAAGCCGAGGCGGGAGAGGTCGTCGAGTTCGAGCACCCGGCCGACGTCGTCCGCCGACCGCACGGGGTTGTGGATCACCGGGCCCTCGCCGTGGGCGAACTCGAGATCGAGCCCCATCGGCTCGAGGATCGGGAGCAGGTCGCTGAAGATGATCGCGGCATCGACGCCGAGCCGCTCGACCGTGGCGATCATCACCTCGGCGCAGAGCCGCGGATTCTTGCAGAGCTCGAGGAAGCCGACCGTGTCGCGGATGGCCCGGTATTCGGGGAGATAGCGGCCCGCCTGCCGCATCAGCCAGACGGGCGTGCGTTCCACCGGCTCGAGGCGACAGGCCCGCAGCAGGAGCGGGGCGGCGGGCGGTGCGGGGGAGGGCGCGGCAGGCATCGGGGCGAGTATATGCCCGGCCCGGGCCATCCGCAGGACGGGTTTGCCAACTACAATGGGATGATTCTCGATCCGCCCGGGCATCGCATGGCTGCATTCCTCTCCGGCATCTCCATCGTCTGCTTCGCGGCGAGCTACGCGGTGGCGCTGGCGTGCGAGGCGTCGCGGCTCGCGTTTCGCTCCGGCGTCCGCGGCGCGGCCATGGTGGCCTTCGCCGCGGCGGGCCTGTTCGCCCACACGCTGTTCCTCGTCTGGCGGGCGGTGGATGGGGGCGCGGCCCCCCTCTCGAGCCCCTTTGACTGGTATCTGCTGGCGGCCTGGCTGCTCGCGGCCGGCTACTTCTGGCTGACGATCGCGAACCCGCGGACGCCGGTCGGTCTGTTTCTGCTGCCGATCGTGCTGGGCCTCGTGGGCGCGGCGACCCTCGCCAGTCGCGAGCCGTTCCTCCACGACTCCGCGTCGCTGTTCTGGGGACGGATCCACGGTGGGCTGCACCTCGTGTGGAGCGTGAGCGTGGTGCTCGGGGCGATCGCCGGGCTGATGTGGCTCTTCCAGGCGGCACGCCTCGCCCGCAAGGAGGCGCCGGTCCGCGGCTTCCGCATGCCGAGCCTCGAACGGCTGGCCCATGTCACCGCCCGCACGCCGGCCGTCGCCGCCTGGGCCGCTGCGGCCGGCTTCGCCTCCGGGATGGTGCTCAACGCGGTCAACCACCGCCGCGGCCTCCTGGAGACCGTGCCCTGGACCGATCCGGTGGTGGTGCGCATGGCGGCGGTCGTCATCTGGCTGGTGATCGCCGCGCGGATCGCCGCCACCGCCCAGCGGCGGCCGGACGGCGGCCGGACGACGGCCAGACTGGCCCTGGTGAGTCTCGCCGTGCTCGCCGCCAGCATCGCCTGGGGCGTGCTCGGCTCCACGCGGCACGGCAGGCCGCCGGCGGTGCAGGCCGCGGCCGGGGAGTCGCCATGACGCTCGCCCTCGTGGGAGGCACGCACCGCACCGTGCCCTTGGCGCTGCGCGAGCGGCTCGCTTTCTCGGCGGAGCAGGCCGCCGAGGCGCTGGGGCGGTTTCGCGACCGCTTTCCGGGCCGCGAGGGCGTGCTGCTCTCCACCTGCAACCGCGTCGAGTTCTACGCCGCCGGCGAGAACGATGCGGCCGCGCCGCCGCCCGAGCAGCTCGTGTCGTTTCTGGCCGAGTGTCGCGGGATCGACGCCGCGGCGCTCGGGCCCTTGCTCGCCCGCGAGCACGACGACGCCGTGGTCCGCCACCTGTTCGGCGTGGCGGCGGGGCTCGACAGCATGGTGCTCGGCGAGCCGCAGATCCTCGCCCAGGTGAAGCAGGCCTGGGCGATCGCGCAGGACAGCCGCACCTCGGGCCCGCTCACGGCCGGCCTGTTCCAGGCGGCGCTGCGGACCGCGAAGCGGGTCGCCTCGGAGACGGCCCTCGGCAAGGAGCGGGTCTCGATTCCCAGCGTGGCGGTGGCCGACTTCGCCAGCGGCGTGTTCGAGCGGTTCGACGACAAGCGGGTGCTGCTCGTGGGTGCCGGCAAGATGGCGGCCGAGACCCTGCGGTATCTCCGCGCGGCCGGGGCACGGGATGTGGTGATCGTGAACCGGACCGCAGCCCGGGCCGACGAGCTGGCGGCCCGCCTCGACGCCCGGCCGGCGGCGTTCGACCGGCTGGAACGCGAGCTCGCCGACGCCGACCTCGTGGTGAGCACGACCGGCGCGAGCGATCACGTGGTGCCGCTCGAGGTCTTCGCGCGGGTCGAGGCTCGGCGGGAGGGGCGGCCGCTGGTGGTGCTCGATCTCGCCGTGCCCCGCGACTTCGACCCGCGGATCGGCGCACGACCGGGCGTCTGGCTGTATTGCGTGGACGACCTCGCCGCGGCGTGCGCGGCCAACCGCCGGAGCCGGCAGCGGGAGCTGCCCCGGGCGCTTTCGATCGTGGACGAGGAGGCCCGCCGCTTCATGGGCGACATGCACCACCGCACCACGGCGCCAGTCATCGAGCAGCTGCGGGCGGGGTGGACGGAAACGGGCGAAGCGGAGCTCGACCGGCTGTTTCGCCGCCTCCCGCATCTCGCGGAGGCGGAGCGCGACGAAATCCGGCAGGCGTTCGACCGCTATGCGGCGAAGATGCTGCACCCGCCGCTGGCATCGCTACGGAACGAGAGCCATTCCGGTCCGCCCCACGGGCTGCTCGACGCGCTCAAGCGGCTGTTCAATCTGCAGGATTGATCGCCGCCGCGGTCTTCGCCCGTGCGGCATTTTTCGCAGCGCCGCATGTCGCAATTCGCCGCGAAAACCAGCGGCATCATGGTTGCGGTCCTGCGCGCCGCGGCTTACCTTCACGACAGGGAATCCCTGTCGCCATGGATCACCTGGCCGCACGATGACGCCTCACGTTTTCGTTCGCTCCCTCGGGCTCTGTGCCATCGCCCTGGTGGCGGCGGGCTGCTCGCGGGCACCCGACGTCGCCTACACGCTCCGGGCCGAGGCCGAGAAGCTCGACCTGCCCGCCAAGCACAAGGCCCAGATCGCCGACTACCTGGCGATGTTTCATGGCACGCCCAGCAATCCCCGGATGGCGTTGCCCGATCCGGCGGCCGCGGCTCCGGCCGCGGCGGCCAGCGACTCGGCGGCCGTCGAGGCGATCCCGCGGCTCGACAAGGCCGGCTACGACCGCCGCCATCTCCAACTCGGCCATGAGGTCTACACGAAGCAGTGCGCCGGATGCCACGGGACGACTGGCGACGGCAAGGGGCCGGCCGGCGCCTATCTCAACCCGCCCCCGCGTGACTACCGCAACGGCGTCTTCAAGTTCATCTCGACACCGCGAGGCTCGAAGCCGCGCCGCGAGGATCTGCGGCGGATTCTCAAGTACGGCGCCAAGGGCACCTCGATGCCGGCGTTCCGCTTTCTCTCCGATGAGGAGTCGGAGGCGGTGCTCGACTACGTGCAGGTGCTCTCCGCCCGCGGCCAGCTGGAGATCGACCTGATCCGCGAGGCGACGGACGAGCTCGACGAGAACGACGACTTCGATCCGGAGACCGTCGCGGAGTTCGTGCAGGCGATCTCCGACTCCTGGGACCGCGCCGAGGGGGAGATCATCAGGCCCGTCACGGTCGATCCGCCGCGGACGCCCGAGACCATCCAGAAGGGGGCCGTGGCGTTCGCCGAGTTCTCCTGCGTGAAGTGCCACGGGCCGAACGCCCGGGGCAGCAAGTCGGCCGACGTGGGGCAGGACATCTGGGGCCGCACGGCCTATCCGGCCAACCTCGCGATGGGCATGCTCCACGGCGGCCGCCGCCCCGTCGACATCTACCGCCGGATCTACTCGGGCATCAACGGCACGCCGATGCCCTCCTCGAAGGACCCCAACACGGCCATCGGTGAGACGCCCGAGCAGCGGTCGGACCGGATCTGGCATCTCGTCCACTTCATCACGGCCGTGATCGAGAACGACGGCGTGCCCGACGACGCCCAGCAGGCGATCGACGACACGCTCCGTGCCGTGGCCGCCGGGAGCACGCCATGACCCTCGCCGACGTCGCCGCCAAGAAAGCCCGGGTCGCGGAACTCCAGCAGGAGGCCGCGCGGATCGAGGCCGAGGTCGATGCGGAGGAGTTCGGCGCCGCTGTCGCCAGCTGGGCGAAGCGGGGCTACTACCTCACCTACTACGCCACCGCGGGCTTCTTCCTGGGGATGGTGGCGGCGCTCGTGAGCCTGATGTTCAACATCATCGGCGCGAGCGTGGCCGGCAAGGATCCGCTGCAGTTGATCCGCGTCTATCTGACGTTCGGCCTCGGCGGGCGGGCGCTCGATCCCGCCTTCGACAACGGCCTCGCCCTGGCGCTGGGCTGCGTGCTCTACATCGCCACCGGCATGCTGCTCGGGATCGTGTTCCATGTGATTCTCACCAGGTTTGCCGCCGATGCCGGCCTGCTGGGGCGGCTCGTCTGGGCGACCGCGATCGCGGTGGCGGTGTGGCTCGTCAACTTCTACGGCCTGATCGCCTGGCTCCAGCCGCTGCTCTTCGGCGGCAGCTGGATCGTGGACAACAAGGAGCTCCCGTGGTGGGTGGCGCTCGCCACGCACCTCGTCTTCGGCTGGACGATGGCCCTGATCTATCCCTGGGGCCTGTTCCAGCCCTACCGCCTGCAGACGGAGCAGCCATGACCGCCAGCCGCACGGCCGCGACCGCGGCCGACCATCCCACGCACGAGGACCTCGTCGACGAGAGGATCATCCTCTGCTACTACGTCGCCGCGCTCACCTTCCTGACGGTGTCGATGCTGGCCGGGCTCCTCGTGGCGCTGCAGCTGGTGCACTGGAATCCGCTCAACGGCGTGGAGCTGCTCTCGCCCGGCCGCTGGCGGATGATCCACACCAACGCCGTGGCCTACGGGTTTCTCGCCAATGCGTTCCTCGGCACGCTTCACTGGGTCGTGCCGCGGCTCACGTTCCACAAGGTGGCGAGCCGGGCCTTGAGCTGGTTCATCTTCGTGGCCTGGCAGGTGATCGTCGGGCTCACGGCGGTCGGCATCATCGTCGGCCCCACGTTCCAGGATCAGCCCTGGCTCCTCGACCTGGCGAAGCAGTGGCACCTGCCGATGAATCTCGGCGCCCAGGGGGTCGAGTGGGGCGAGACGCCCTTCTGGATCGACCCCGTGGCCCTGCTCGGGCTGGCGCTCGTGGCGGTGAACTTCATGGTGCCGATCGGCCGGAGCAAGGGGCCGATGTACGTCACGCTCTGGTACTTCATGGCGGCCTTCGTCTGGACGTTCCTGACCTATGCCATGGGCAACCTGCTTCCCGAATACGCCGTGGCCGGCACGAGCGCCGGGGCGATCGGCGGGCTCTTCATCCACGACCTCGTCGGGCTGTTCGTGACGCCGCTCGGCTGGGGGCTGATGTATTACTTCGTGCCAATCCTGCTGAAGCGGCCGATCTGGAGCCACGGCCTCTCGCTGGTGGGCTTCTGGGGGCTGGCCTTCTTCTATCCGCTCCAGGGCATCCACCACTTCCTCTACACGCCGATCCCGATGTTCCTGCAGTACGGGGCGGTGATCTCCACGATCGCGGTGGAGCTCGTGGTGGCGACGGTGGTGATCAACTTCTTCGGAACCCTCGGCAAGAAGGGCTCGGAGTTCTTCACGAACCTGCCGATCCGCTACTTCTACACGGGGATGGTCTTCTACTTCATCACCTGCTTTCAGTGCGCCCTGCAGGTCACGCTCACGTTCCAGAAGCTGATCCACTTCACCGACTGGGTCGTGGGCCACGCGCATCTCGTGATGTTCGGGGTGTTCAGCCTCTGGCTGTTCGGGATCATGACCTACCTCATCCCGCGGCTGCTGCGCCGCCCGTGGTACAGCCGCACGCTCTGCGAATACCACTACTGGCTCTCGTCCGCGGGCCTGTTCGTCATGTTCCTCGACCTCACGCTCGCCGGTGTGTTTCAGGGCTGGTATTGGGCGAGCCTCCAGCCGTGGGACGCCTCGACCGACGGGTCGCAGCCGTTCTGGATCACCCGCGTGTTCGCCGGGCTGACCATGTTCGCGGGCCTGCTCTGCTTTCTTTACAACCTCTGGATGACGTGGCGCGGAGCCGAGGCCGCGGAGCCATCGGCCGGCCGGATCGCCCCGGTCACCGCCTGACGTCGCCACGCCGCCCACCGGATTCGGAGCCAGTTCATGTTCGAGAGCAAGTCGGGCATCTTCTTCATCGCCGGGATCGGCTTCTTCCTGCTGGCCTTTCTCGGCAACGGCGCGGTGCCGATGCTGATGTACAAGGACCGGCACGAGCAGACCGCCGAGGAAGTGGTGAACCAGAAGGTGCTCAACCAGTTCGCCGACTTGGCGGAGCGGTACCCGGAGTCGTTCCAGGCCGCGTTCGGCGAGGCGTCGGCGGAGAAGTGCGCCGCGGCCCTGCGGCTCGGCCGGCAGATCTACGTGGGCGAGGGATGCTGGCACTGCCACAGCCAGTTCGTCCGGCCGGTATCCAACGAATCGCGGCGCTACGGCCCGGTGTCGAAGTCGGAGGAGTATGACAACGAGCTGCAGCGGCCCGTGCTGTTCGGCACCCGCCGGGTGGGCCCCGACCTCTCGCGCGAAGGCGGCCGCCGCGGCAACGACTGGCACGCCGTCCACTTCTACCGGCCGCGGACCGTGTCGAACAACTCGCCGATGCCGGAATATCCCTGGTTCTTCGACGGCGCGCCCGACAAGCCGAATCGCCGGGGCCTGGCCGTGATCACCTACGTGCAATGGCTCGGCTCGTGGCTCGACGAGTATCCCTACTACGAAGAGCTCGCGGAGGTGAAGAGTGAGTGACGTACCCCGCGCGACGCCGCCCGCCCGGCCGCTGGCGGGCATGAGCCGCCGTCAGGCCTGGGTCACGGCGGCCATGGCCGTCCTGATCCTGATCCCGAGCATGTACGGCTTCCTGGGGAAGTTCGTCGAGTTCGTCCACATCTACCGCGGCGCCTCCGGCGGCGAGTTTGCCGTCGCGCCGATCCTCAACTACCTGCTCGCCAGCGCCGGCTTCTTCTGCATGCTCCTCTGGGCGGCGTGGAACGGGATGTTTCGCGACATCGAGCGGCCGAAGGTGGAGTTTCTGGAGAACGAACGGCTGCTCGACGGCGACCCGCGTGATTGAACCGAGCATCTGACCCGAGGAGTGATGCCATGCCCGACCTCTCCCCGCCGCCGGCGTCGTCGAGTACCCCCGAGGCCGAGCACCGCCATCACGACTACGTCGGCAACGACATCCCCTGGTACGTGCGGGCGATCTGGATCGGGTTCTGGGTGTTCGCCGTCACCTACACGATCCGCTACCTGCTGCCGGCGATGCAGGTGGAACTGATGCAACGACCGTGACACCCCGCGGCCAGCCGGCGGATGCCAGGATCGCGGCCGCCCCGCCGGCGGGAGCGGCGAGCGCCGGCTGCGACTACTGCGGGCTGCCGCTGGCCGCGGCAGACCTCGCCGGGCCCCGCTACTGCTGCTTCGGCTGCCGGTTCGCGGCCTCGATCACGGCCGCCAAGGGGGACACCGGCGAGTCGCGGTGGATGATGACTCGGCTCGGCGTGGCGCTGTTCTTCACCATGAACGTGATGGTGTTCACGATGCTCCTCTGGTCGGAGCGGGGCGACGCCGCCAGCGAGCCGGCGGCAGCCGCGTTCTACGGACTGGCGCGGCATGCCTGCCTGCTGTTCACGGGGCCGGTGATGATTCTGCTCGGCGGTCCGCTGTTCGGCGAGGCGGCCCGGGAGCTCCGTGGCGGGCGGCCGTCGCTCAATCTCCTTCTCGCGCTCGGCGTGGCGGCTGCGTTCCTACTCTCGGTCCACGCGGTCGTGATGGACCGCGGCCACGTCTACTTCGAGGTGGCCTGCATGGTGCTCGTGGCCGTGACCCTGGGCAAGTGGCTGGAGGCCTCCGGCAAGCTCCGCACCACCCAGGCCCTGCGGGACCTGCGGACGCTCCTGCCCGACCACGTGCGGCGGCTGGCGACGCCGGGCGGCGCGACGACCGCGGCCGAGGAGTCGGTGCCGCTGGCCGACGTGTCCCTCGGTGATCGGCTGCGGGTGCTGCCGGGTGAGCGGCTGCCGACCGACGGGCGGATCGTCGCGGGCCGGTCGGCGATCGACGAGCGGACGGTCACGGGCGAGAGCATTCCGGTGTCCCGCGGGCCGGGCGACGCGGTGGCCAGCGGCACCGAGGTGCTGGACGGCCCGCTCGTGGTGGAGGTGACGGCGGCGCCCGGCGCCGGCACGCTCGAGCGGCTGATCGACGCGGTGGCCGCCGCGGTGACGGCGGGAACGCGGCACCAGCGGCTCGCCGAGCGGGCGGCGGCCTGGTTTCTGCCGCTGGTGGTGGTTGCGGCCGCCGCCGCCTTCGTGATGCATGCCTGGCGGGGTGGCTGGAGCGGTGCGAGCATCGCCGCGGGCACCATGGCGGCGATCGCGGTGGTGGTGGTGTCGTGCCCCTGTGCGCTCGGCCTGGCGACACCCATGGCCCTGTGGGCGGCCGTCGGCCAGGCCGCCCGGCGGCACGTGCTCGTCCGCGACGCCGATGCCTTCGTCCGCCTGGGGGATGCGGCCACCTTCTGCTTCGACAAGACCGGCACGCTCTCGACCGGCCTCGCGGTCCGCGAGATCCGCGTCGCCGCAGGGTTCGCGGACGACCGCGTGCTCGCCATCGCCGCCGCGCTCGCCCGCGGCTCGACCCACGTGCTCTCGCAGGCGATCACGGCCGCGGCGGCCAATCGGGGCTTGCCGGCTGTCGCGATGGCCGACGTCCGCGTGGTGGCGGGCCGGGGGATCGAGGGCCGGCTCGCCGACGGGAGCCTGGTCCGGCTGGGCAGCGACGGCTGGGTCGCCGCGGCGCCGGCCGGCGAACTCGCGGACGATCCCGACCGGCCGTCGTGCCGACTCGCGATCGGGGACCACGTCGTGGGGCGGCTGTCGTTCGACGAGTCGATCCGTCCTGAGGCCGCCGGCGCGATCGCGGCGCTGCGCTCTGGCGGCGCGGAGGCGTGGCTGCTCTCCGGCGATCGGCAGCGCCGGGCGGAGGCCGTCGCCGCAACGCTCGGCATGCGGTGCGTGGCCCCGCTCCTCCCCGAGGAGAAACTCGCTTTCGTGCGGGAGCACGCGCCGGCCGTGATGGTGGGGGATGGCATCAACGATGCGCCGGCGCTTGCCGCTGCCGACGTGGGCGTGGCGCTGGGCTGCGGGGCCGACGTGTCGCGGTGGACGGCGGCGATCTGCCTGCTGCGCGACGATCTCGGCGACCTGCCCTGGCTCGCCGATCTCGCCCGGAGAACGGCCCGCACGATCCGCTGGAACCTCGTCTGGGCATTCGGCTACAACGCCGCCTGCATCCCGCTGGCGGCGACGGGCATCGTGCATCCGGCGGTGGCGGCGGCGGCGATGGTGGCCAGCAGCCTGCTCGTGGTCAGCGGCTCCTTGGCGCTGGCCCGCGAGCCGGAGCCGCCGTCGGCTGCTGCCGGGCGGCCCGAAGGGCTCGCCGCGGGCGTGGCGAGGGCCGTCGCATGACCGCCGTGCCGGAGTGGCCGTTGCTCGTCGTCTCGGGGATGGTGGGCGCCGCGCACTGCCTGGGGATGTGTGGGCCCTTCGTGCTCGCGATCGGGGCGGCCGCGGCCGACTGGCGGACGAACCTCCGCCGGCAGGTCGCCTACGGGCTCGGCCGGGTGTTCACGTACACCGTGCTGGGCGCGACGGCGGGCTTCGTGGCGGCCCGCCTCGGGGCCGCGCTGCCGGTGTGGACGAACGTGCCCGCGGTGCTGGCGATCGCCGCCGGTGCCGTGCTCGTCTGGCAGGGCCTCTTGGCGGCGGGCGTGGTTCGGTCGCGGGGCGTGGCCGCGGGCAGCGGCTGTCCGGGCGGCGCCGCCTTGCGCGGCCTGCTCGCGGCCCGCGGTCTGGTGGACGTGTTCGTGGCGGGCCTGTTCACGGGACTGCTGCCCTGCGGCCTGCTCTACGGGATGCTCGCCTACGCCGCCAGCCGGCATGACGTGGTCGCGGGCATGATCACGATGGCAGCCTTCGGCGCCGGCACGATTCCCGCGCTCGTGGCCCTCGGGCTCGGCGGCTCGCTGGTCGGTGCGGCCGGCAGGCGCCGCATGCAGGCGGTGGCGGCCTGGTGCCTCGTGGCCACGGGCGTGGTCTCGATCGTGCGGGGCGGGGCCTTCGTGAGCGTCGCGGGGTCCGCACCGACCGGCTGCCCGTTCTGCAACGCAGCCGAGGACGACTCGGCTGCCGTCACGCCGGTCCCTGGATCGTGAGCATCGCCGCGGCGACGGTGACCCCGATCAGGTTCAGGAGCACGATCAAGAGGCCGACGCCATAGATCGTCTGCATGCCGTCGTCCACCCGCGACCGTTTGTCGCCGGAGAGGCGCGCCGCGAGCACGTTGCAGACCCACGACCAGTGAAACATCACGTGCACGAGGATGCCGACGGCGAGGACGGCGAGGAGACCGAACTGGATGCCGTTCCAGGCGTCGTAGTCGAGGCCCCACAGGCTCCAGCCTTTCGCGGCGGGCCCCGGCGGGAACACGAACCGCACGATCACCGCAGCCGTGCACAGGGCCACGAAGGCCACGAGCAAGGCGATGTCGAGCGTCAGATTGATCTCGCTCCACGACCAGGCCGACCGGCCGCGGCGCGGATCAGCGGACGTGGAGGAGCGGTGAGCCGGCTCGGCTGACGTGGGCATCGGGCGGATGAATGGCCGGGTAGTTGCTGGCGAAGGCAGAATAAGTTATCACGTTACATGGTCGTGGTAGCACCACGAATGTAATATCGTTTTCGTCTTTCTGATCTCCCGCACTCGTCCTGGAGCCACCATGGCCGATCCGAAGAAGCCCGCCGAGAAGAAGCCTGCCGCCGACGTCAACAAGTCTGAGGAGATCCGCAAGCTCGCGACGGCGATGAAGGCCAAGGGGGAGAAGCCGCGTCCGGTCACGATCATCGCGGCCCTCAAGAAGCAGGGGGTGGAGGTCTCGTCGCCGCAGGTGAGCATGGTGCTCAAGCGGATGGGGTTCCGGCCCCGCAAGCGGCGCAAGTCGGGCACCCTGGCGGCGGCCGTGGCCGTGGCCAACAAGGCGGGCAAGACGGGCAAGTCGAAGGCCAAGATCTCGGTCGAAGACCTGATCGCCGCCAAGAAGGCCGTGAGCCGGCTCGGTGGGCTCGACCGCGCGGTGGCGGCGATCGAGGCCCTGCGGCAGTTCGAATCCTGATGCGACGAGCCCGGCTGGCCGCCTCGCGGCCAGCCGGCTAGAGTTTCCCGCCCCACCGGCTGCCCGGGGTGGGGGATCCGAGGAGTGCCTCCATGATTCGCGCATCCGATCCCGAAGTCGTGGTCATCGGCGGCGGTCCCGCGGGAGCGACGGCGGCGACGCTCGTGGCCCAGCAGGGCCGGGGGGTGAGGCTCTACGAGCGGGAGCGGTTCCCCCGGTATCACGTCGGCGAGTCGCTCATCCCCGAGACCTTCTGGGTGCTCGACCGGCTCGGCATCCTGCCCACGCTGCGGAGCGGACCGTTCGTCGAGAAGCACAGCGTGCAGTTCGTCTCGGAGCAGGGGCGGCTCTCCGAACCGTTTTACTTCGCCGATTACAAGCCGCACGAGAGTTCGCGGACCTGGCAGGTTACACGCCAGGAGTTCGATCAGTTGATGCTCGACAATGCGCGGCGGCACGGGGTGGACGTGCGGGAGGGGGTCCGGGTGCTCGACGTGCTCTTCGAGAACGGCCGCGCGGTCGGCGTGCGCACGGTCGATGAGGCGGGCATCGAGGAGGAGGTCCGCTGCCGCGTCGTGGTCGACGCGGCGGGGCAGAGCGGCCTGATCCTCGACCGGCTCGGGCTTCGGCAGTGGGATCCGGTGCTCAAGAAGGCGGCCATCTGGAGCTACTTCAAGGGGGCGGCCCGCGAGCAGGGCCGCGACGCCGGAGCGACGCTGGTCATGCAGACTGCCGGCAAGATCGGCTGGTTCTGGTACATCCCGCTGCAGAACGACATCACGAGCATCGGCGTGGTCGCCCCCTTCGATCACCTGTTCAAGAATCGCGACACCAAGGATCTGGGCGAGATTTTCGCCGAGGAGGTGATGCGGTGTCCCGGTCTGCAGCCGCGGATTGCTGGAGCCGAGCGGGTGGCGCCACACCGGGCGGCCAAGGAATACTCCTACCGCTCGTCGAAGGTTGCGGGCGACGGCTGGGTGCTCGTCGGCGATGCATTCGGGTTTCTCGACCCGCTCTACTCGTCGGGCATTCTTCTGGCGCTCAAGAGCGGGGCGCTGGCGGCCGAAGCGATCGCTGCGGGGCTGGAGCGGGATGACGTGTCGGAGGCCGCCCTCGGCTGCTGGGGGCCGGACTACGTTGCCGGAATGGAGCGGATGCGAAAGCTCGTCTGCGGCTTCTACGACGGCCTGAACTTCGGGAAACTCGTCCGCGATCACGGCCATGCCAAGCCGCTGATCACCGACATCCTGATCGGTGACATCTTCAAGGGCGACATCGACGCCCTCTGGCCGCTCGTCGACACGGCCAAGGAAACCGCACCGGCCTGACGCGGTTCGCATTCGATTTCGCGAAGTGGCCGTAGGCGCGTGACGCGGCCGCAGGTTTCGGAAGTGGCCGCAGGTTTCTGAAGTGGCCGCAGGTTTTCAACCTGCGGGTCCTCCCCCGTTGCACGCTGCGCCGCTCGGGCCCGCCCGTGCCCCGTCGCCGGACGCTCGCTGCGGGCATCCTGCCCTGCGCTCGCTCGGTGCTTCCTCCGCTTCGCCATCCTGGCTGCGCGGAGGAAGCAAGCGCCGGCTCCCGGGGCACGGGCGGCCCCTCGCTGCCGTTCGGCAGTGGCCGCAGGTGCGTGAAGTGGCCGCCGGTTTTCTGCAGTGGCCGCAGGTTTCTGGAGTGGCCGCAGGTTTCTGGAGTGGCCGCAGGTTTTCAACCTGCGGGTCCCCCTGTGCACGCTGCGCCGCCGGTCGCTTGGCCACCTGGAACGGACGCGATGCTGGTGCCGGTTATGCGGGCGTTGGGCCCGAAAAAGCACCGAATCCGGGTGTATGCTTGAGCGGATCCGGCTGTCGGCAAAGTTTTGCCAGCCTGCTCTGCTTTCCTGGCCCGCAGAGTCGCTCTGGCGGCCCTGTCCGGCAAGGCCCCCTCGGTTCTCGTCTCGAGTTCGATGTCCGACAACCGCGAGTTCATCGCCGAGTTCCTGGTCGAGTCGAGTGAGAACCTCGACCAGCTCGACAAGGATCTGCTCGCGCTGGAGGCCGATCCGACCGACCCGCAGCGGCTCGCGAGCGTGTTCCGCACGGTCCATACGATCAAGGGCAACAGCGGCTTCTTCGGTTTTTCCAAGCTCGGGGCGCTGGCCCACAGCGGCGAGCACCTGCTGGGGAAACTCCGCGACAGGAAGCTCCGGCTCGATGATCGCGTGGCAGGCACGCTGTATTCGATGGTCGATGCGGTCCGCACGATCCTGCAGTCGATCGAGACCGCCGGGAACGAGGGAGACCACGACTATCGCGAACTCTCGCGGACGCTGGCGGCCGTGGCGGAGCAGCCGCAGGCCGCCGCGGTGATTGCTGACCAGCCGGCCGCCTCCGCGGCGGCGGCCACGACCGAGGCCGACGCCGAGGTGGCAGTGCCGCCGGCCCCCGTCGAGCCGCAGCCCGCCGCCGAGCCGCCGGCCCCGGTTGAGCCGCAGCCGTCTGCCGTTCCCGCCATCAGTTCGGCACCTCCGGCACCTCCGGCGACGGTGGCCGCTGCCGAGACGACCGTCCGCGTCGACGTCGAACTGCTGGCCTCGATCCTGGACCTCGTCGGCGAACTCGTGCTGGCCCGCAATCAGCTGCGGAGCGTGGACAGCGACGACCCGGCCGTGCAGGCCTGTGCGCAGCGGATCAACACGGTCACCAACGCCCTCCAGGAGACCGCCGTCAAGACGCGGCTGCAGCCGGTCGAGCACGTCTTCAGCCGGTTTCCGCGGACCGTGCGCGACCTCGCGGTGTCGTGCGGCAAGGAGGTGCAGCTGGTCATCGACGGTGCCGACACCGAGCTCGACCGCTCGCTGATCGAGAGCATCCGCGATCCGCTCACGCATTTAATCCGCAACGCTGTCGATCACGGCATCGAGCCGCCCGATGTCCGTGCCGCCGCCGGCAAGCCCCGGGCGGGACGGCTTTCGCTGCGGGCCTTCAACGAGAGCGGGCGGGTGACCATCGAGGTCTCCGACGACGGGGGCGGGATCGCCTTCGAGAAGGTGCGGGAGAAGGCGATCGCCCGCGGGCTCGTGTCGGCGGCCGAAGCGGCGGCCCTCTCGCCCGAGCGGGTTCTGCAGTTCATCTTCGAGCCCGGCTTCTCGACCGCCGCCGCGGTGACGAGCGTTTCGGGCCGCGGCGTGGGCATGGACGTCGTGCGGACCAACATCGAGGCGATCGGGGGCACGATCGACATTCACAGCGTGCCCGGTGCGGGCACGACCGTGCGCGTCCACGTGCCGCTCACGCTCGCGATCATGCCGGCGCTCGTCGTCCGCTGCGGCAGCGAGCGGTTCGCCATTCCCCAGTCGGCCGTTGGGGAGCTCGTGCCCGTGTCCCACGATCGCCAGAGCCCGCGGATCGAGGGCCTCGCCGACGCCCCGGTGATGCGGGTCCGCGGCCGGCTCGTACCGATCCTGTTCCTCGACCAGTTTCTGGGCATCCGGGAGACGACCGCCTGCCGCGACGAGGGCACGGTGGTGCTCGTGCGAGTTGACGACCACGAGTTCGGGCTCGTCGTCGACGGCATGCAGTCGGCCGCCGACCAGTTCCGCTGCCGCGACCTGCTCGATGCCGCGAGCCTCTCGACCATCGTGGTCAAGCCGATCGGCGGGCTGCTGGCGGGCCTCGGGATCTACTCGGGGGCGACGGTGCTCGGGGACGGGGGCGTGGTGCTGATCCTCGATCTCCGCGGCCTGCAGCGCATCGCCAGACTTCCGCCCGTCGCCCGCGAGCCCGAGGCGGCCCTGGCGCCGTCGGCCGAGATCGCCGACCGGTATCTCGTCTGCGGGACGCCGGCCGGCCGGCGGGTGGCCGTGCCGCTGGCCGACGTGGTGCGGCTCGAGCAGTATGCCCGCGACAAGGTGCAGGTCGTCGCCGACCGATCGGTCGTCCGCCGCGGGGAAGGGTTCACGCCGCTGGCCGACATCGACGAGGTCCTGGGGCGGCCGGCCGACACGCGGCCGCCGACCGTGAGCGTGGTCGTGATCGATGGCGGCGACGGTGGTGTGGGCCTCGCCGTCGGCACGATTCTCGACGTGCTGGCCGCCGAGTCGCCGCTGCAGCCTGCGGCGGCGCCGGGCATCGCCGGAATCGTCTCGCTCGGCGGGGTGGCGACCGAGGTGGTCGATCTGCCCGCAGCCCGACGTCACGTGGCACTAGGAGCCTGAGATGAGCCACGTGGCATCCCAGCGGTGTTGCACATTTCGCGTCGGCGCCGCCTGCTTCGCGGTGCCGGCCGACGGCGTCGTCGAGGTGCTCCGCGGCGGCCGCCTGGCGCGGGTGCCGCTGGCGCCGCCGGGCGTGCTCGGCCTGATGCACCTCCGAGGTCGGATCGTGCCGGTGGTCGATCCGGCGGCGCAGCTGGGCATCAGCCGCGCCACGCCCGAGCGGGCGACCCACCTCGTGATCGCGCTGCAGGACGACTGGTATGGACTGGTGATCGACGAGATGCTCGACGTCGTCGAGATTCCGGCCGAGCGGATCGAGCACGCGGCCACGCCTGCCGCCGAGGCGAGCGGCGAGGCGCTGACCGGCGTGTTCGCCGCTCCAGACCGGCTGGTGCATCTGCTCGATCCCCAGCGCATGATTCATTCACTCACGCGGCTCCGGCCGCAGGCATCCGAGAGACAGGGAGTTTCGCATGGCAGACCGTGATCAGGCCGCCGTCGGCGGCTGGCGTTCGTTCCTCACCAACCCGCTGCTGCTGGCCCTGCTCGGGGTGTCGCTGATCCCCATGGCGTTCATGGGGTTGACGAGCTTCCGGAGCTCGTCGGCCACCCTGCGGGAACAGGCTTTCAAGCAGCTCGAAACGGTGAATGCCGTCACGGCCAAGGCGGTGGAGCGGTACTTCGACACGCTCCGGCAGGAAATCGCCGTGCTCGGCGATGGCCGGATCTGCATCGAAGCCCTCCGGGACATGACGGCGGGGCTCGCCACGCTGCGGGCCGACGCCAAGGTTGACGACGAGGCCCTGGCCGCAGCCCGCCGGGAGCTCGAGACCTTCTACACGAGCGAGTTTGCCACGGAACTGGAGCGCCGCTCGGGCGAGAAGATCGATCCGCGGCCGCTCAGCCAGGCGCTCGACGACGACTCGGCGTATGCCCAGTATCTCTACCTCTGCCGAAACCCCAATCCGCTCGGGGCGAAGGGCCTGCTCGACTCGGCCGGCGACGGCTCCGCTTATTCCAAGGCGCATGCCGCCTACCATCCGTTCTTCCGCTCGGTCTGCGCGAAGTACGGCGTGGCCGACGTGTTTCTGATCGACGCGGCTTCCGGCAAGGTGGTCTACTCGGTCGCGAAGGAACCCGATTTCGGTTGTTCCCTCCGGCAGGGCCCGCTGGTGTCGTCGAGCCTCGGCGGGGCGCTCCAGGAGGCGCTCTCGGCAGGACGCCGCGACGTCGTCGCCTTCGGCCAGTTTCGGCCGTACCTGCCGTCTTGCAACGAGCCGGCGAGCTTCCTCGTGGCGCCGATCTACGAGGGCCGCAGCCTCGTGGGCGCGGTCGCCTTCCAGATCCCGATCGACGAGGTGAACGCGATCATCGGTGAGACGACCGGCATGGGCCGCACCGGCGAGACCTACGCCATCGGGCCCGACAGGCTGTTCCGCAGCGAATCGCGGTTCACGAAGGAGCTTGGCGTGAAGACGGCGATCATCAATCCGAAGCTCAAGGTCGATACTGCCGCCGTCCGCGCGGCGCTCGACGAGGGCACCGGGGGCACGGACGAGGCGGCCGACTACCGCGGCACGCCCTCGCTCGTCTCCTGGCGGCCGATCACGGTGCATCGCGATTCCACCGGAGGCCGCGGCGACGTTCGTTGGGCGCTCTTGTCGGAGATCGACACGGCCGAGGTCTATGAGCCGGTCAATCGGCTGTCGCGGCTCGGGCTCACGATCTTCGGGCTGACGTCGGCGGCGGTGCTCGGCGTTTCGAGCCTGATCGCCCGGCGGCTGACCCGTGAGTCGCAGCGGCAGGCCGCGCTCGTGGGCGGGATCGTGAACAACACCCACGCCCTGGCGAGCGCCTCCGAAGAGCTCACGAGCGTCAGCCAGCAGATGAGCGCTGCCGCCGAGCAGACCACGGCGCAGGCCAACCTGGTGTCGGCCGCGGCGGAGCAGGTCAGCGGCAACACCCGGACCGTGTCCGGCTCGATCGACAACCTGGTGGCGAGCATCCACGAGATCGCCAAGAACGCCCAGGATGCCGCGACCACCGCCCGCAAGGCGGTGGACATGGCGTCGGCCACCTCCGGCACGATGGCGGCCCTCGGCCGCTCGAGCCAGGAGATCGGGGCCGTGATCAAGGTGATCACGTCGATCGCCGAGCAGACGAACCTGCTGGCGCTCAATGCCACGATCGAGGCCGCCCGGGCGGGCGAGGCGGGCAAGGGATTCGCCGTGGTGGCGAGCGAGGTCAAGGAACTCGCCCGCGACACCGCCAAGGCCACCGAGGAGATCGGCACGCGGATCGAGTCGATGCAGTCCGACACGCAGCGGGCGGTCGAGGCGATCTCCAAGATCGGCGACGTGATCGAGCAGATCGACAGCCTGCAGACCAAGATCGCCGCGGCGGTCGAGGAGCAGTCGGTGACGACGGGCGAGATCGGCCGTAACATCTCCGAGGCGACCACCGGCACGTCCGAGATCGCGGAGAACATCGTCCAGGTGGCCCAGGCCGCGCAGAGCACGGCCGAGGGCGCGTCGAACACGCAGGTCTCGTCCCAGGAGCTCTCCCGGATGGCGCAGGCCTTGCAGCGGCTGGTCGAGGAATACAAGAAGAAGTGATCGTGGACTGAGCAGGAATCATGACCGGCCGTGGCGGCCGGTCGGGACAGGGAGGCTCCCGGCGTGCGCGCCCTCGTGGTCGACGATTCCAAGCCGAGCCGGAGCATCGTGGCGCGGGCCCTCGCGGACCTGCGGTTCGACTGCATCGAGGCGGGCAACGGCCAGGAGGCGCTCGCCGCGCTCGCGGCGTCGGGCCGTCCCGACCTGATCACCGTCAACTGGCACATGCCGGTCATGGACGGCATCGAGCTCGTCACACGGTTGCGTCGCGAGCCGGCCTACCGGGGGCTGCCGATCCTGATGATCTCCACGGAGCACGATCAGGACCGGATCGCGGTGGCGCGGCAGGCGGGGATCACGGAGTATCTCGCCAAGCCGTTCACCGCCGCCGCGCTGGCCCGCAAGCTGATCGATCTCGGCGTGGTGGCCGAGCCCGCCGCCGCGTCGGGCAGGGAGCCGATCGCCGTGCTGATCTGCGACGACTCGGCGACCATCCGGAGCATCCTCTCCACCACGCTCGGGGCGGATCCGGAGCTGAAAGTCGTGGGCACGGCGGTGCATGGCGAGGCCTGCCTGGCGGCGATCCCGACGGCCCGCCCCGACCTCGTGCTGCTCGATGTGGAGATGCCGGTGATGGACGGGATCACCACCCTCCGGGAGATCCGCCGCCGGTTCGGCAAGCTGCCCGTGGTGATGTTCTCGAGCCTCACCGAGCGGGGCGCGAAGGCCACGGTGGACGCCCTCCTGGCCGGAGCCAACGACTACGTGGCCAAGCCCGCCGGACTCGACGCGCAGGCGGTGGCCGAACGGATCCGCACCGACGTGATCGGGCGGATCAAGTCGCTCATTCCCCGACGGGTGACCGCCCCCACCGCTGATCGGCCCGCCGTCCGGACGTCCGAGGGCTCCACGCCGCCCCGCGCCGCCCGTCAGGAGCGGATCCAGGCCGTGGTGATCGCCGTTTCCACCGGCGGACCGACGGCGCTGGCCGAGGTGCTGCCGGCCTTCGTTCCCGACGCCCGCGTGCCGGTCCTCGTCGTCCAGCACATGCCCCCGTACTTCACCGCGCATCTCGCCGAGCGGCTCGCCAAGACCGGAAGCCTGCCGGTCCGCGAGGCGGCCGACGGGGAACTCGCGAAGCCCGGCGAGGTGCTGCTCGCCCCCGGAGGGCGGCATCTGGAGCTGGTCGGCGATGCGGCCCAGCCGCGGGTCCGGCTCTCCGACGACCCTCCCGAGAACTCCTGCCGGCCCGCCGCGGACGTTCTCTTCCGTTCCGCGGTGCGGCTCTGGGGCGGTGGCACGCTCGGCGTGGTGCTCACCGGCATGGGAAAAGATGGCCTGGCCGGCTGCCGGGCGATCGTGGCCGCCGGCGGCAGCGTGATCGCCCAGGACGAGTTCTCGAGCGTCGTCTGGGGGATGCCCGGGGAGGTCGTCCGCGCCGGGTTGGCCGATGCCGTGCTGCCGCTGGCGCAGGTCGGCGTCGAGGTGGCCCTGCGGCTCAAGAGGCGCAGCGGCTGACGCCGCGCGATGCCTCGATGAAGGTCGCCGATCCCCAGTTCGAGTATCTCTGTGGGCTCTTGCGCCGGCGGACGGGCGTGTGCATCGACCAGTCGAAGCAATACCTCGTCGTCGCCCGCCTGATGCCGATCGTCAGGCAGCGGAAAATCCCGAGCCTGGAGACGCTCATCGACCGGGTCCGCCAGGGGCTCGACGCATCGCTCGAGAAGGACGTGCTCTGTGCGATGATGACGCACGAGACGTCGTTCTTCCGCGACAAGGCGCCGTTCGAGTCGCTTCGGCAGGTGATCGCCGACCTGGTGCAACGGCGAACCGCGGAGCGCCAGCTCACGCTCTGGTCGGCTGCGTGTTCCACCGGCCAGGAGCCCTACAGCATGGCCATGGTGCTGCTCGAGCACTTCCGCGACCTGGTGTCCACCTGGCGGATTCGGATCATCGCCACCGACTTCTCCGAACCGATCCTGGCCTGGGCTCGCGAGGGGGTCTACAGCGACCTGGAGACGAACCGCGGCCTGTCGCCGGCGCTGCTCGCGAAGTATTTTCGTCCGCTCCAGGGCCGGCACAGCATCGTGCAGGAGTGCCGCCGCCTGATCGAGTTCCGCTGCATGAATCTCAACGGAACCTGGCCGCTGCTGCCGCTGGCCGACATCGTGTTTCTCCGTAATGTGATGCTCTACTTCGACGTGCCCACACGCGCGGCGCTCGTGGGCCGGGTGCGCCGCGTGCTCCGGCCCGACGGGGCGCTGTTTCTGGGGGGCGCCGAGACGATGATCGGCATCGACGACGGCTGGGACCGGGTCTCGCTCGGGGGCTGCAGCCACTACAAGCCCAAGCCGAAGCGCTAACGGCCGCGAAACGAGACGCAAACGGAGCTCGGGGGTGCCCGTGCCGCAGGAGCCGGCGTTTGCTGACGAGCGGAGGCATGGATGCCGAGAGCGAGTCAGCACCGAGCGAGCGCAGGGCCGGAGGCCCGCAGCGAGCGTCCGGCGACGGGGTACGGGCCGCCCCGAGCGGCGCGGCATCACAGGGCTGGGATCCGCAGGTTGAAAACCTGCGGCCACTTTTCCGCAGCCGCCCCGAGCGGCGCG
>Ga0114976_10000407_pt1 | contig 26890 bp, 37 predicted proteins | sample S_130805_EF_Meta_FD_87319 | JGI IMG/M metagenome (GOLD analysis project Ga0114976, IMG submission 87319) | Freshwater microbial communities from Lake Simoncouche, Canada to study carbon cycling - S_130805_EF_MetaG | ecosystem: Environmental > Aquatic > Freshwater > Lake | place: Lake... | reverse complement strand
TCTACTCTTGCATTTCTGTGTGAAGTCTCCCCACTTTGCAACCACAGCACCTTTCATACTGATGTTTGCCAAACTACCATCGCCAAGCATTACATACAAGGACTTGTGATATGTACCGCCTTGCAATTTGTCTTTGATGTCTTTGTAAAGACCACACGCAATGAAGCCTCCTTTAAAGGATTTAACATCAAGCATTTCGGATAATCCGGCAACCTCGTTAGAGTATATTCCGGATTCGCTTGTGCCGTGCCACCCTTTGATTGTGTGCAATTCTTTTAGCACAACAAATTTGAATGGGCTTTTCACAAATTTGTTTTGTCCAGCCTCCTTGTCATAGTATTTAAAGGAACCTGTGTTGCTATCCCATTCTAAGAATTTGGTAGCGGGGTTAGAGCTTACGCTCTTGAACTCATCTTTTCTTGACATAATTGTGTTGTTAGGTAAAACATTCTGCAAATGTATGGGAGTCGAATTTGTTTACCAAACATTTTGGATAAATTTCTAAAAAATTTTGATGAACACATGGAAAAAACGGGAATTGATATAGTTATATATTTTGTAAATTTGGGATATGCCAAAGCACAGCAGCCTTCCTTTTCATTTATATGTCAATGTTAAAAACTCTTTTCTCGGCCCTTCGATGCCGGATGGTGTAACTCGCGCCGTGTGGCATGGTGTATATTGTAGGGAGTATCAAACACTATCTTGTCATGTCATGCTTGAATCTGGTGCGCATTGGAGTGGGTTGCCATTGCACGCCATGTCTGTTACTAATGATTTTGTATACGGCCCTGAAATACTAATGCCTTGGGGTGGAATGGGTGAAGATATAGAAACTATATATATGCCTTTTTTAGAAGGACTGGAGGCATACATTATGAAACCAGTGTGTGAAGAGGGTAGGCACACGGGCATTATTATAGATTGGAAGGATGGGTATAGTCGTTATCCAGAAGAACACAAACCGCTTTCTTTAATTGCTACACATAAAGGTCAATTCGCCCTTATACCAAACAACTATGTTGTTTACAAGGAGAAACACTTTGTAAATCCAGAGGCTTTAACAAATACAAAACACTATCGCAGAGGGGATAAAGTATATTGGGAAAAATAATTTCGTTCTATTCTTGCATATGTGCTGTTAAGTTTACTTAAATTTGCAGAGTCGCAAGACCCGGATTGCAACCCCGGATTATAGAACATATGAAGACATTTAAAAACCTCATTCGGAGAGTACTGTGCCGCGTTAATGTTCCGCTGGTTGCACGCAGGAAATCCGGATGGGGTTTTTTTATTTATGCATCATTCATTTGATATTGCTCACGCAAAGAAGTATGGCGTAGATGAGGCCATAATGATTTCTAACTTTCAGTATTGGCTCAAGAAGAATTGGGCAAACGACAAGCACAAACATGATGGGCGCACATGGACATACAATTCCGTATCTGCCTTTGAAAAGATGTTTCCCTATTGGACTTCCAAGCAAATCAGAAGAATACTTGAATCGCTTGTTTCGCAAGATGTGCTTGTGCGAGGGGAGTATAACAAGAGTGTGTATGACCGGACATCTTGGTATGCTTTTGCGGATGAATCGACCTTCCTATATGGAAACTCCGACTTGCCCAAATGGGAAACTCAAGGTGACCAAAAGGGCGAACCTATACCAAATATAAACACAAATATAAACACAGATGATAAACCAAATAAGAATGCTGATTTGCTTGAAAAAATTCAAACAATAATCGACCGAATCAACCAACACTCTGGTGCTAAGTTTAGAGCAGACACAAGGGAGAGCGCACGAATGATTTCTGCAAGACTTAAAGATTGTAGCTTGGAGGATGCATTGCGTGTCGTAGATACAATGGCAAGCAAGTGGCTCAAGACAGATATGCGCCAACACTATGTACCTACAACACTTTTCAGGGAGAGTAACTTTGAAAAGTATTTACAAGTTGCTGTCGCATCTATGTCTGTAACAGCGAATGCATCAACAGCAAACAATCCGGACTTTAAACTTGGCAAGTTCCGGTATAGACCTCAATCAGAATTTGGAAGTTATTCACAATACATTAAAAACTGCAACACATATGGACACACAGCAAAAGAACAAGGCGAAGACTGAATTTGTAACCGCCTTCAAGGACATTTACGAAAAGCGTAACGGACATTTTATTCCGATAGATGTAGCGCTTGATAGAATCAAGACAGGAAAGAGCAGGGAAAAGGTGATGTCTATACGCTCCACAGCAGACACTGGAGTGATAGACCAGTTAAAGAAAAGCCTTCCCAGTATATGTTTCTCCGGTAAATTCTCCGAGCGATTTGATAGCAAACTTATTCAACATAGTGGGTATATATGCTGTGATATAGATGATGTACCGCAAGCAGAATTACTCGACATGAAGCAGAAGCTCGGCGAGTTATCGTATGTATACGCTGTATGGATTAGTCCACGAGGTAACGGGATAAAGTTTTTGGTTCACATAGCCCGACCTGATATGCACCGCCAACACTTCGCTGCGCTAACGGAGTATTTCAAAGACCTATCCGGCAAGTGGGATGCGAGTAGTGTGAACGAGAGCCGTGTGTGCTTTGAATCGTGGGATGAAGACATAATTATCAATCCGAACACCAAGCCATTCACCGAGGTGGTTGTTACTAAGGTAGAGCCGAAGCGGGAAATGGTGGACACGGATGAAACCTTTAAGCGTTTGTTATCATGGATGTCAAACAAAGGGAGGAGCTTTGCCACCGGAGAGCGGAATAACTTTTTATTTCGACTTGCGAGTGCGTGTTGTCGGTTTGGTATATCCGAGGAGAATTGCTTCTACTATTTTGATAGCAATTTCATATCCGGCCAAAGCGATTTTACAAAGCGTGAATGTAAGGTGGTGATTAGTAGCGCCTACCGATGTAATATACGGCAAGCAGGAACGGCAACATTTGACAAGGATGTACTTGTAGAATCTACAACGCTAAAGGAAGTTGAGATACAGGTTCCCGATGACCTATACGATGAAACCATACGCCCCGTTGATGTAATATTTGCCGATGATGTTCAGAACGGCATACTTAATTTATACAACAACGGGTACGAACAACTGGAGGGGATAGGTGTGCGTGAGATAGACACACACTACAAGATGAAGCGTGGTGAACTCACACTCCTATCCGGAATAGGCAACATGGGGAAGAGCCAAATCGCCAAGTGGATGTTGCTTATGCACGCCATATTATACAATAGGCGTTTTGCCATCTTCGCTCCGGAGGATAATCCTGCCGAGGAATTTTATAATGACCTGATTGAAATCATGCTCGGCGCAGATTGCGTTTACAATCCGGCGTATCCAACAAAGCAGCGCCCACCGATTGCTGTATACATGAAAGTGAGAGAATGGATAAACGACCACTTTATTTTTATACACCCGGAGAAGAGCGCCCCAACCCCGGAATACATTCGGGAACGATTTCTTGAGCTAATCATCAAGAAGCGTGTTGATGGATGTATAATTGACCCGTGGAATCAGCTCACCAACAACTACGAGTTATACGGAGGTAGGGATGATAAGTATCTTGAGGTGCAACTGGCAGAGTTCTCCAGATTCGCACAACAGAACGAGGTGTATATGATAATCGTTGCTCACCCAAAGTCTCTCAAGAAAATTGGCGATGACTATCCGTGTCCGGATGTGTTCGACCTCGCGGGTGGTGCTATGTGGAACAACAAGTGTCACAACATTCTCATATACCACAGGCCACACAACTGCTCGGATGTGAACAGCCCTGTGTGTGAGTTCCACGCGAAGAAGATTAAGAAACAGAAGGTGGTGGGTAAGAAAGGATATTCAGAATTTAGTTTTGATTTCTCCACCCGAAGGTATCTGTTTGAGAACGATAGAGACCCTATGTCGGAGGCTGTAAAAGCAAGACAGTCTTGGGCTGTGTGGCAAAAAACCAATCCAGTAAACAATATAGACAATGAGATTATTCACACCCCTCTTCCGGCCAACGATGACGAAGTTCCCTTCTAAAAAGTATAGGGAAGAATCTCGTCTTGTAATTGCAGAAATACATCGTTGCGACACACTTATTTATCAAAACTATTATAGATTTGCCAAGCACAATTTCTTAAACAAATGGAAAAAAAAGAACTGATTAAAGCCACCACTGCGGAAGGAGATGTGGTGAACACCATTGCGCTATACCTGAGCGCGTATGGCACATTCAACATCAGGAAGATTGTTGATATGTATAACGAGGAAATTCTTAACAACCCCACCACCCATCTCGATAAGGTGGAGAAGGAGATTGTTAAGCAGATGTACGAGAACATGAAAACCTGTGCTATATGGGAGAAGTGGGCGGAGTGATTAAGCTGGTTTTTATTTTATTTCTTTGTGTAACTTTCTGGGGATGTATATCCTCCGAAGACGGAGAACGCAGGTGGGCTTTGTCAATATACAGCCTAACGGGAATGTTTTTATTATCCATCCTTTGGCCTTACTTATAACATGGCTCAAATAGAAGTGGACTTTGACAGCGAAGATGACAAGCGCAAACTCTTCGCTGTCTTAAAACAAGTGAGGGGTAAGTGCGTGGTGAGTATAGACAAACCCACCACCACACGCAGCCATGCGCAGAACAAGTATTACTGGGGTGTGATTATCCCAATGATGGCTTGCGAGTTTGGATACTTCAGGGACGAGATGCACGAGTTATTGCGAAGGAAGTTTCTTTCGTATACAAAGCTCAACCCGGTGACCGGGGAGCTTGAAACCTTTGCAAAAAGCACGACCAAGCTCAGTGTCGGGGATATGGAAGTGTATATGGAAAATATACGAACTTGGGCTTTGTCTGAATTTAATGTATTATTGCCATTGCCAAACGAAGTGTTGGCGGCAATATATGGCGGGAGTTAAACGCAAGCTCAAAGAGCGCACGCGGAACGGGAACACAGAGACAGAGGCCAAACACATGGCCAATATACGAGGCGTTCTCAGGCGTATGACCAGATTCTGGAAGCCAAAACAATTGGCCCTAAAGGCTGCGAGCAAGCAGGTTGTCGTGGCGGGCAAGAAAGTGTATAGGTACAAGTGTGCTAAGTGTGCGGAATATTTCCCACCCAAGAGCGTGGAGGTGAATCACATTGTACCTGCGGGTAGCTTGCGTGATTACAATGACCTTCCGGCTTTTTGCACCAACCTATTTGTGGAAGATATATCCTTACTTGAGGTGCTGTGCAAGGAATGCCATGTAGATATTACCAACGAACAGAAAGCAGATGCAAAAACAAGTAGAGCAAGTAGTGGAGTTTCATCGGGCTTTCGGGATATTATACATTAATCATCAGCGTACAGGTACAAGCTGTGTGCAACCGCACTGGCAAACACCAAAACAAAACTGCTCGACATGAGTAGTAGATAGCCGTTAATTGTCATCATCATCGTCATCACTTCTGTGCGCAGGAATGGGTGGTATATGATGCACATACACAGAAGCAAAATAAATCCTACTGCTCCGCATATAGCGAAACCGATAGTCAAATTCCGGTAGAGTTTTTTCATAGTAATTTGGAATTAAAATTAAACATAAAACAATAGCCGGAAGTAAACAAACCTCCGGCTATATTGGCATAGATGAATTGATTGTGTATCAGTGCAAACGCTTATTTAAAAAGTCTTTTGCGTAGCGTATGGGGATGAACAAACTCATGGTGGTTATCCAAATCACAACTCCTGTGTGTTTGTAGAACACAAACCATAAAACAGACAGCATAAAGATGTATATTTTCATTGTTCGTAGCTGTTCCAAATTGTTGCGCCCGATAGTACAAGGTCGGTGGCCAATGAATGCCACACATCATCTGCCTCCAATCTCATGCCCTCGACCGAAGGTATAAGACAGCGCCAATATCTGCCATCGTGTGCAATCGGTCGAGCAATGTCGTTTGGATATTTATACCACCATTTTGTTTTGCCAGCGAAACGACTTGTGATTTTGGATATACGATTTATACTATCCCGTGTTGGTGGGATAGTAATGTTGTGCCTATGGATTCTCATCATTGTCTTTGTTGTTAAAGTTGAAATACATTTCTACGAAATCATTTGTCTTGTCCTCCCCATACGCCTCATCAACGAAGTGTATAAACTCGCGGGTGTCCAAGTAGTGCTTGCGAACAAGGTTCATGCTCGTCTCTATCAGGAAGTATAACACCATCTTCTCTTTGCGAGCAATTGATGTATCATTGATAAGCGAACACGCTTCACGCAGGTATTTTTCGGGCTTAGTGTTTAATGAATCTTTGCCCATAACCAATTCGGGATTGAGATGACGACATTGTTATACACATCGTATACGGATGTTTGAAAAAGCATCTGCTCAAGAACTATATACGGCCTATCCCTGTGTGTAAAGGATAGGCCGATAGGTAGTGATGATATGCGCTTACTCATTTGTAATCGAGTAATGTGTAATCCACCTTTAATTTGTCAAGCAATCTGTATCTATCAAGCACATCAAGCGCATCGTATTCTTCCCTTGACATTTCGGCAACCTGAATTTCGTTCCACATGGGAAGGCGAGTATTTCCTGACAAAACAAGCACCCTATTTAATCGGGATGTTACTTCGTACCCATACTTGTCATTCTTGCAAATGCTTATAAAAAACTTTACACCACTTACGATGTTAGGTGCTATCTGCGCATTAAGCGCATCAAGTTTCACAAGCGCTTCATGCAATTGCTCTGTGGGAATGTCCTCCGTAGGTTGAATCACCGGAGCGCTTTTCAGCACCCCATCCGGAGTGGAACAGCAGAAGAAAAATGTGTAATTACTCATAATTGTATATTGGTTTTAAAAATCTGCGAACTATTTCGCATTGCTCCGGAAGCGGGAATCGAACCCGCCCTTGCGCCCTTGCGCTCCCGGAGGTGGGCATTACGCCACTGAGATTAGATATTCAAGGTCTTTGCTTGCACCGCGGAGGGCAACCCCTAAGTCTATATCCACAATGTTGTGGTTATACCACGCACTATCGTATATCCTGTCTGCATCTTTTTTGAGGTGCGGATGAGACATGATAATTTGGTTACACGCTTGGCGCAATTGGAACAAATTTGTTGGATTGGTGTTGATGTTATTTAGCATATACATTTTTGGTTTAATAATCAGAATTAGCACACTCGTTACAAAGACCTTTTTCGTTAATTTCATAGACATCGCTGCCGCATTTGGCGCATCCTGCTACGAAAGCATCACCCTGCTCGTTTCTTTTGATTCGGGTATATTTTCCGGATGCATTCAACGCATCACACATATCAGATGCTGACAATTCAAGCATTTCCTCCGGCTCGTTATATTCGGATGCAAAATCATTGAAATGTAACCTTGCATGGATGTGACCATGTGGATGCATGATTAGGGTTTCGCCTTTGACATACGGATTCTTTTTGTAAGTGAACATAAAAACTTGGTTTAAAAATCTGCCATATGGCATTGCTCCGGATGAGGGAATCGAACCCTGCGTTTATACAACGCCCGCCTTTCGGCATCCGGATGAGGTGGGAGGTTTAGAATGTATACACCCTGAACCCACCTCCGTTTCCGAGGACATGAGTACGCCATGCCTCGCATCGGGCTTTATCCACCCATATGATTTCGTTCAGCACATCCTGCACCGACATTTGCACATCAGCGGTCTCGCCTTCCTCGTCTGAGCCTACAATCACACCATTGCCACACACAGGGTATTCCCAATCGGGAAACATATACCCACCCTGAAACGGGTTATACAATCCCTCATCATCCACGAACAATCCATCGCTGTCGTTGAACTGCACTGGGCAAGCAAATGCATTGACATTCTCGCCTAACAGCGTGTATATGTCCTTGTAATCAGATGTGTTCGCCTCGTAAACTTCACGCTTGGCGCTGTCAATAACGATAACCTTTTTCATAAGCATTTTTAATTGTGTTGTTAGTAAAACTTTCTGCAAACATAAGGAGACCCACCCCTATCTTCCAAATTTTTTTTTGATGAAGGGTAAAAAAACTCCGCCTAACTATGTTAAAATTTTTACGAAAGTCTTTTTACCCTCCCTACCATGATTTATCAATCTTGCTTAGGTGGTGGTGGTGTTGTATACACTACGCCCCCATGCTACGCTCCCATGCTCGGTTGGCCTCATCCTCCCATATGTCACGATTATAATCATGCACCTTCTTGGCGTATTCGGGGTACATTTCTTCGAAATAATCCCAATCAAGTTCATCAACAACATTGCGCCCCTTGCAATGCGAGCAAGACTGATTGAATGCTCCGCTCCTATACAATTCCCATGATTCATAATCATGTTCTTGTCGTATACCACGAACCAAATCATTCTCATCAAGGTCGCTACGGAAATGATGACCTTCGCCATCACAGCATGGACACACAATCTTGCGGGAGTATAGTGTAAGTGTGATAGGCTCATTGTTCTCTTTGAGAACAGGATGCTTGTATGCTATTCTTGTCATGTTTGTATAATTAATCTTGGTTGGTTGTTTCTTTATTATAGGGCATCAAATTAACCCATGTTAATTCAGCGTAATACTCATCACCTTCGTGTGTGTAGGAGAATGAACATTTCTCCGCCCAATACTGAAATTCCACATCGACATCCATGCACACGAATGTTCTCGTATCATCTCCGTAATACCCCTCAAGCAAGCGGTTTATCTGAGGTGTAATATTGGTTGGTGGTGCGCCCCATGTCATGGGTGTTTGTATAACACCTATAAGCCCACCGCCATCAACCCACAGCGCAGTGGCACATCCATACGGAGGCTCGGCAAGAATCATCGGAAGTTGTTTTGTTTGGTTTTCCATATACATTTTTGGTTTATAATCTGCCGATATTGGCATTGCTCCGGATGAGGGAATCGAACCCTACGCTTATACAGCGACCGCCTCTCGGCATCCGGATGTCTGTGTTAATCTTCTGCGTAAGAAGGGTCGAAGCCCAACTCCCTTAGCAGGTCGCACACTGGCTGAGGTAGAGCGTATACACCATCGTAATCGCACAGCGTTATGCCATCTTCCTCAAACCACAATCCACCTTCTGCGTAGTATTCCTCCCCACCGGATTCAACATCGTATAACTCGAACCATCCGGTAGCGTAGTTGGTTGCATCCGTTTTGTCATGTACGCCAACGCTTACACAAACCTCCATGCCTTTCCATGTCACATAACTCTCCTGCTGTATCTGCATAATTGTATATTAGTTTAAAGATGTGTGAAACTCTACGATTGCAAGTGCGGCTACATGAGCAATATTCTTGTCACGCAATCCGGCAACTTGTATAAGCTGATAGAGCGATAACTCTTTCGCTGTGTCTGCAAAAGCCATCCCTTCCATCATACGCAATGGTAGGGGTGCGCTCTTAGGCAGTGTGTTCTTCCGTAGGTGTGCAATACCTTCCTCGGATATTGACACGACAAAATTGTTGTTGTTCATGGATGTGTTGAAGAAATTTTGGACAAACATATAGAGCCTTTCGACAGACTCCAAATTTTTTTTTACGAACAGATAAATAACTAAGTTAAAATTTTTCAGGAGCGGTGAATGTTTTCCCATTCTCCCTCACTATAAGGGTGGGCTTATCCTTGTGGTAGATGGTGATTGTCTCATGTCTGTTTACATATGAGAGCGAGTATGTCCAATCCGGATGCTCGGTTGTCACACGCTGCACCTCTGTTCCCAGATACAGCACTCGTGTCCATCCGTATAATTCATCCGGGCTTATGTTGCTATACTGAAGGTATAACTCCATGATTTCTTTGAAGACGGGGTTCTTGAACATATCAATGTTGCCCGTGAACTTGGCTTGTAACATATTGTATATTGGTTTGTGTATAATCTGCACACCATTGTGCATTGCTCCGGATAGGGGAATCGAACCCCTCAAATACGAAGATAGCGTATCTGACAAACCATGCATCCGGATGGGGAATTATTTCTGCATCATGTTATCACCTATACTTTTACAAGTGAGCGCACTAACACCTAAGCAAAGCGGTGTACCTATCGGGTATCGTGTAGGGTTTCCGGTGCTTGCCCTGTAACTGCTATATATAACTGAGGCAAACACCCCTGCTATAAGCGCATTTCCCACCATGTCCAAGCGCTTGCCTATCGTGTGTGTGATGCGGAGGTTTATACGCTTGTGTCTTGCGGGTGGTTTGCGCAACATGATTGGTGCTTGTGAGTGTGCAAGGATTGGCATGATGCACATGATGATGATGATGATTAACTTTTTCATATACGATGTTTGGTTTATATAATCTGCCACATGGCATTGCTCCGGAGGAGGGAATCGAACCCTCCATGTATAGCACCCTTGCGCCCTCCGGATAGCGAATTATTTTGTCGCTTGTAAGTGATTGAAAAGGATTTCCCTAATCTTATCCTGACACCCCATTAAGAATGCATTCAAATCATCCCCGTAAAAAGTCTTGCGGGATGTGCTGTATGGTTCGTATATCACATACTGCGGGTCTAATTGTAATGTATACTCTTTGCCGTGTATTGTATGGACTTCATATGGACATTGGATATGTCCAATTGTATACTCGGTTTTCCATAACTCCGGGTCACACACTATGATGGGTGCGCTCGCTCCATTCATCCTGCCTACATATACATATATCCCTCGCACACCTAACCTCCCGAACATATCATTAAGTTCTTTCGAGGCGTAATCAATCATTTCAACCATGTGCTTTAAACATAGTTCATCGTTACGCTTTGCGTTGGCAAGCGTTGTCTGCATTTCTAATGCTTGAAGCATTAAGTTTTCTAAATTAATTTTTTGCATATACATTTTTTGGTTTTGAATAATCTGCCTTATGGCATTGCTCCGGAGAGGGGAGTCGAACCCCTTGTGTGCCACACATAACAAACACACACGCCTTGCTCCGGATGTTGGAGGGTTAGTTTTTTTCCACCACCTCCATAAAGTATGCGATGATACATATGAGTGAGGCTACCACTGCACAGAACCCGAAAAAATATACACCCTGAGAGGATGGATGTATACACCACATCCAAGAAAGAAACTTCCACATGAGTGTCCAGAACACAAGCAGGGATAGGGGTAGGATGGTGAAGGCGGAGGCAAGAATGAGAAACTTTTTCATGTTGTATATTGGTTGTATAAATCTGCGAACCATTTCGCATTGCTCCGGAGGAGGGAATCGAACCCTCCATGTATAGCGCCCTTGCGCCCTCCGGATGAGGAGGTGTGTGTGTTAAGCCACAACCCCCTCGGTATTTATGCATTGCATAAGGTTGTCGATTGCGAATGTTTCATCGATGTTGCAACCCCACCCATTAAGCATCACACCTATAAGAATCTCGTCACCCTTGCGGATGGCCGCCTTAGTCTTGAACTCATCCTCCCACATTTTGTAATGCTCAGGGTAGAACATAGTTCCATACGATTCGCCACCATCTAAACTTCCGGCAATCACACGCAACCATGCTCTATACATAGGGCCGGATAACGCTGACACAAGTAGCTGTGGGGATAGCACCTCGTTGTAATCGCATACATTAATCTCCCACTTGAACAGATTGCCGTTGCCCGTTTTACCTGCCCATTCGAATATAATTCGAACATTGTGTTTGGATAGAGCGGCAGTATACAAATCTGCTATACGAAGGTATAGCTCTGTCGCCTTAGCTGCGGGGATGTTTGCATGGATGGCGTGGTGTATACGGATGGTGAGGTTAGTCTTGACCAACTCAGCGGGTATAATGTTTATAAAACATTCCGGCTCACCATTCATATAGGCTGAGAAGTCAAGGTCACACCCCCACACATCGTGTTGAAAGGTGGGTGTGTACGCCTCGTTGGACTGCAAGTAAATGTCTTGCGGAGTATACAAGTCAGCTACCTTCGGTAGACTTCCGTTGTATTGCTCAAAATCAGATGCAAACTGATTGCCATTCCGGTATATTCCGTTGCCAACCCACTCATCAAACTTCCCGATAAGGAAGTCTTTCACTTGTGGGTATACATCCTTCACGAGTTCGTGATAGGTACACTGCTTATAAGCAGGAATTGAGGGAACAGCTGATGCTGAAATCGGAGATTTTTTACGACGAGCCATGTGTCTATGTGTGTAAAGGGTGAAACAATTATTTACGGCAATTTTGTGGCAAGTTCGATTCGATGGCCATTTTGTATACCTTATCGGCTGACCAACCGAGGGAGAAATAGCAATCCACACGCTCCAATGCTCTCATGGATAACACCCATCCCTTCCTGCCTTGTAAGCGTTTGCGCTCTCCCCACACCATTGTGCAGGCAGCTTCGCTGAATCGCGCCTTCTCAAGGGCTTCATCATAACCAACAAACAGCGATTGGAAGCGGTCTTTGGTCGCCTTATCCAAAGGATTGCGACCGATGTATTCCTCAGTCGCACCATCACCGAAGGTGTTGGCCGATGCTATACAAATAAAATCGGGATGCTTAGAAACCATGCCACAAGGAAACGGGGCTTCGCCCTGTGCAATGGCCATGTTCAGGCCGTTGAGCAGGTTCGGGTTAGCCGCATCCGCCTCATCGAGACAGAAAACACCACCTTCGCTGTATATTCGATGAAATTCCGTAGGAATATACTCACCTGAAATCGGCGAAACATAACCGAACAACTTACTTTCTTGTGACTGAGCTGTAAAGCTCATTGCCGCAAACGGAAGACCCAATGCATCGGCCACTTGCTTGGCTATGTGTGACTTGCCAGTGCCAGCAGGGCCATGCAAGTATACATTCCTCCGGACTGAGACAAGTGCCAACACCATTTCGAAAACCTCGTGTGCAACTCCTACGGAGTTTACACCACCTTCCGGCAATCGAACGACAATTTCACGAGCCGAAGGCTTCGGGGCGTGTTGCTCTATAAGAGCCATCACCTGCTCTATCTGCTCCGCAGATAAGTCGGTGGAAGGTTGTTGCGATATACCAAGCAATGTAATTGCTTGTCTAATCAATTCGGCAACATTCGAATCGTTTCCACCGGCAGCAACTCCGTTGCTTACAGGTGTGTGGGGGGTATAGGGCGAGTTAGACATTTGCGAGGGGGGATTTGTTGGTGGAACATTGTTTTGAGCAGGAACAGCTTCGCTGTTATCTCCTGATTTTTTTCGGGCTTGAATGATAGCCCTTGAAAGGGCTTCGCGCCCTGATTGAGTCGGCAAACAATTCACTTCGAGGTGTCTACATATCTGACGATAGTCAGATAGAGAAACGCCGATTTTGTTGTCCTCACACCAATGTGAGGCTGTCTGTGACGAGGATGGAACACGCAACTTGTGAAGCATAGAAGAAAATTGGTTTGACATAAAAACTTTGTTTTTAGAATTTGTATAAAAATTTTAGAATAAAATTTAGAATTTGTACTGACTTGCAACAACATTGCAAAACTGCTTGTCGAAATGTTCCATTTCCACGAGTGTGTCTCCGTTTGTGTATGTGAACTGGCAAGTGTAGTGACCGAAATCGGGGTCGAAAACCACCTCGCAAGTAACTTCGTTACTCAGGGCGAGTATAGATACGGAAAACTCCTCATCCCAATGGTGGCTGATACGCGAAACTTCCCGTAGGGAAATAGCTGATTCGATTGCTTCGAAAATTGCCGTAGTGGCAGTGTTGCTGTCTGTGCAGGTCATGTGTGTAGATGTGTTAGTGTGTTAGTGTGAACCTCGCCGGTTGTCGGTTTGGTTTTGCAAAGTAGGGGGGAGGCGGTTCGTTTTTCCAAATCCAATGTAAGAAAATCCGATAAAGTGCATCAAATTTTGGATGAACTGAGAGGGGTATATTATAAATAATATAAGGGGCGGTGAAAGTTTTTTCGGTTTTGCGGGGTTTGATGTAAGGTTATTCCCATTAGAATTTCCTGTATACGAAGTATACAGACGGGTCGCATAGCGTATACATGAAGGGCTTCGCCCCGCGGGTAGCGCGTAACGGGTAATGCGTTGCGCGTAAGGCGTTGCGAGTGACCTGCAAACGGGTAACCCAGAGGGGTGTATACAAAAGGTAATCCGTTGAAAATCAATCCTTTGCGGTGAGCCTCGTGTGTGTGTATACGCGCGTGAGATTCCGTTTCGGAATCAGGTTTGGGTTTCGGTTTTGGGTTTCGGTATGCTGTGATGCTGTGTGTGAGCGTGGTACTGCACGCCGTATAGCGAAGCTATACAGCACGGGGTACACGGCTCGCGGGTTCGCGTTCGGGCCACACGCACGCGCGGGGGCGCTCGTGGGGGGAACCCTCATTGTATATTCGTATACTGATTCTCAAAGGCGGAACATCCCATCACTATACATCACGCCCTTGCACACTGGCGGAACATCCCCTCATTACAAACAGGGGAGACGGGTTTTTAAAACGAGTTTTGCACACCAGAAAGCACCGGGGGTGGTGATGTAAAACAGATGTAAGCTGTGAGGAGAATATGTATTAAAATTCCACTGTATAAGAATAGATAGAGGTGTATAAATAAACGATTGATTTCAAGCAAGTTGCGAGCAAGCAAATACTCGTACACAAGGGTTTAGTACTCGTACACAAGGAGTAAAATATCTCAGGATAGTACTTTCTACTATTTCCATTACTACTTTATAGAAATTCCTGTATATTTGTCGTATAATTTTACGAGATGGCAACAAAGAAAAACCTGAAGATTGTGTCCTTTGAGGATGAGAACGGCAACCTCAAGTATGAAACAGAAACACAGTATTACAGCATCCCTTTCAAGGGGGATGAGTTCTATATGACATATTATAAGTATATGGCTCCGCTGTTCCGTATAAAGAGCCTGATGGATGTAAAGGTATTGTGGCAGCTTACGCAATACGCTGAGTTCAGCACAGGCATTGTTGTGTTAAGCCCGGACAGGAGAAAGCATATAGTGAGTGTAACGGGGGTGAGTTTAAACAATCTTCCCAAGCATTTGGCTTCTTTGAAGAACTTGGGGCTAATCACTGGAGAACGGAATGATTATGCGCTAAATCCTGCCATCTTCTGGCGTGGTGGCAATAAGGACAGGACAAACTTTATGAATACAGATGAAGGGCGCAGAGTTGTGCTTGAATTTCATAAAGTAAGTGATGATGGGGAGGAGTTTAGGGAAGAAAATAGGGTGAAATTTTCAGAAGATTAGCATGAGAAAAGGGATTATATACCAATTTGACAATGATTTGGTGCTAATTGGGCAGTATGATTCATTGCTTGATGCTCAATTTGTCACAGGAATCAACTGGAAAACGATAAGTAGCTCGATTAATAGGAACGCAAGGTGTAGAGGAATGTTTTTCTTTTCGAGAGAGCAGGTGGTGATTCCTAAAAAAGACTATTTAATGGAGCCTCTTGGCCTATCTATCACACTAAAACTACCAAAAACCCTTGGAGAAGAGTTCTTGAGATTGCTAAAAAACAGGAACAAACAAGACATTTTGCGTAAATTGTGCCTTGATTGGGTTAATCAAGAAAAGGGCTTAAAAGATGGACAATTCACAGATAAAGAAGCCATTAATGCTTGATGTAAAGGCATTAATAGACTACAACAAGGAAGAACTTGAACAGATTTTATACAACAGAGATTTTGAGATTGCTGAATTGTGTGACTTAACCACAGAGCAATTGCGCAGAATCAAGAAATTGGAAGAAAAAATCAGTTTCTTGCAAGACCACATCAAAATCTTGGAAAGTATAAAGATAAAAGAGAAAGCTAAAAGTGGAATATGGAAGGCTATCACTGCGGTGATAGTGGGCATATTAGGGATATTTGGAATATCTTTGATGTCGAAAGATAAGTAGTGCATATATTGGTTTATATTTATTAAATGAAAATGGGTATAGTTTTACTTACCCTTTTTTTGTTTACAATTTGTTGCGTTATTTTGCGGCATGGGAACGAAAGTAGAATATTACGAAGGCATCTCCACGCCGAAATACTATATAGTGGCAGTAAGAGGGATGATGGAAGACGAACTCGACATTAAAGGAGAGAACGGAACAACAATAACATTAAAGCTCCCAATAAGTAGAAACGATAATACAATGGCCCTTACAGAAGAAGGGGTTGTAAAAAGCGTTCCAAGGGGAGGAAACGAGGAACTTATTGGGAAGAAAATTAGATTTTGGTTTTCCAATACAGATTTCACTATACAAAGTGGAATTGAAATTCCCGGCCATGTGCTTGTTCCGGATTATGACATTATACAGGTGGATGATGAGATGTATGGAGATTATATCTACTGCACACCTATATACAAAAAAACTGGATTGATATACCTGCCTACAATTCAGGAAATCAGCTATGATAGCCTACAAGCCCCGAAACAAGAATGGAGCGATATACATCTTGATAAGGGAGTTGTGGCTCGCGAGAATAAACACTTCCCTGTTGGAACAAATCTATTTTGGGGCAATCCTAATGCAGCTCGTCAGAACTGGGATGGTGGGTTCCTTATTAAAAGGAAATACATACAGGCTACTGGAGATGGAGTTCCCGAAGCGCACTATGTAGAGCGTAAAAAGAAATGAGTTCATTGAAAGAGGTGGCTCTTTTTCCAAAAAAGAGAGGAAGACCGGGATGCTACAACTTCTCGCCTTTTAAAAACAAAAACAATCAGTCTATTGTGATTGACTGCTCACCTTCACTTGCTGTATACAATAGTATAAAGAGTAGTTTTAGTAGATGGCGCAAAAAGCACAACATTGATTCTGGGTTTGTGTTCCAGATTGAGGAGCATCGAATAGTTATATGGCGGAGGGTGGGTATAAACTAACAAACGAATACTTCCTTCGGTGGGGAGAAAGCAAGTCTGGGCGACTGCCATTTTACGGGATTGAACACTATCTCCTGCACGGATGGCAGTTTTATCCAAATGCACATACAAATATTGTCGCAAGGTCATGGAAGATATTAAGAAAATTCAAAAGGATAAGAGCAAAGGTGTACATCAGGACAGCACAGATGAATGGGATGGCCGGGGTAATGATATACAGGCGTTCAAAAAGATTTGGAGACGAGTCTTTAACAAGCGCATTGGCTGTTACGAAATTTATGTCGGGAACAGTAATATCCTTGTAGCCACAGGGCTTACAGATAAGAGCGATAGCTTTCTTGTAGGAACCATGCCATTGTTGATAAAATTATTGCACAACTTTTGCAGAGGATGTATTAAGGGAGAAATAGATAATGAAACTTATGAAGAAGCAAAGAACATCATCAAGCAATGGCGAAAAGAACAGCCAAGAGTCACAAGAACAAGCACCCGCAAAGTCAAGGGCGGAGAAGTGGATAGAATTGATTTACGGAAACTCTATTCCTCCGACAACATCTTGGAGCAGTCGGGTGGAGGAAGTTACTCAGAGGATGAACTATTGCCCTGACGATGAAGATATACGGCAGTTAAGTATTGATTATTTTAATAAGCACCGGAAATACGAAACCTACTGGAGTTTGGTCGTAATGAAGCACAATGTTTGCAATAGCTTGCGTGAAATAGAAATGTCCGAAGAAGGAACATCAAACGAGAATACAAGCTATAAGGCAAAACTTGAGAACGCCATGAAGTTATCGGCTATTGAAATGGAAATTGAAAAGCGTGAACTTGATTTGTTTAAAGGAAACGAGGATATTAAAGATGCTCTTTTGCGCAACGCATCACGAAGCCGCAGCAAATACAGCGGAGCCAGCTTACATGATGAGTTAATTAGCGGAAAGGATTATGAGTAGTGGCCATAAAATAGAAATATATGGAAGGCCAAAGCGCCCAAGGAGAAAGCCCATATGTGTATATGAAAAAAAGTTTGGGCTTCTCCAAGAGGGTAGGATTACGCGAGTTAATATATATAATTGGTGGGGTAGGTGCAGTAAAAGACCTATCACCTATATCAATAAGGTGTATAGAGGTCGCTATCGAGTTATTGAGCAAGATAATACAGGATTTATAGTGATATGTCTCAAAGAAAAAAACAAGTGGCCCTGCAAGACGGGATGATTGTATATGGAGTTGGACTTAAAACAATTGTAAAATATTATGTTAAACATATTAAAGAGAAAAATGCGTACAAGTTTACCTTGGATATACAAAACGGTAGAGTGGCTTCTTTCACAATTTTCGTGGATTTTTTTATAGAAGGAGAAACCCTGTACAGGCATGGGTATAAAATATTTTCCTACAAAAATCATTGGGAACAACAGTATCAGGCTCGTGTTGTAAAACATAATCTTGTTAAAAATTTGAAAAAAATTGAAACTATTACGAAGAGGATGAATAAAATGAATGTGGAAAAGATGATATTGTTGTCAAAAGTTTTGGATAATATGTTTGAGGCTGCTGCCTCGGTGGATAGAAGTCTCAAGAAATCTCTTAAAGCAATAAGATAAAATGGCAGTAGAGGTAGAAGATGGTAGATTGATAGAGTGGGTGTATAATGTTAAATGTATAAGCCCGCTGATTCCTAAAAATCTGGAAGAAATTGATGGGTATGGAAATCCTAACGCTAAGTTTGAGCGCACTGAGATTCCAATCTATATGTTTGAGCGCAGATATAAGAAGGATGAAAAGGGAAATAATACAGACATTATAGAGTGGACAGATGCGCAGAAGCATTGGGCTATGCGCGAGTATCAAAAGATTTACCAAGACGGGCATTGGTGCTATATACGAGGCCAACTAACATGGCTTCCACCTTGGATGTATCTTGGATTGAATTACTGGTTCCCTGCCTCTGAAACCGCCACTGGACATCTTGAATACCGAGACAGACAGCGCCGCATATTAATATTTATGTGGAACATATTCCAGCACCAGAAAGAACTTGGAGTTGTATACTTAAAAGGAAGGCGAGATGGCGCTACAATGTGGATGCACTTAATGGCGTTCTGGTTTGTAAGCCGTAGCAGCGACCAATTTGTTGGTTTGTCCGCCTCAGATTTACGATTGTCGGAAGAAAACTTTGACGAGTTTCTTGGAGACCCAATTAAGAAGTTGCCTGAATGGCTCAAGCCTTTGCTTACGCTTAATAAGACAGATTTAACACTACGCAGAAAAGAAGCCACTGCCGGAGCCATTACAACAACAGAAGCGGGAAAAGGAGGAAGAGTAAGGCTACGCGCTCTTACGCGAAGGGGATTTGACGGAAAGAGAGTTAATTTTCTATTTCCCGATGAATCCGGTAAATGGACAAGTGTGGATGTATGGAACTGGTGGCTCAAGCAACAGCGTACACTAATGTCAAAGGGAAAGCGAATTGGATTTAGTGTATTCCCAACAACAACCGAAGAGATTGAAGAAGGAGGAAAGGAGTTTAAAAAACTTTGGGATAACTCTGATATAGCTACCAAGAAAGATGGTAAATATCCCACCACATTTTCTAAACTCGTTCAACTATTCATTCCTGCATACGATGGATTGCCGGGATGGGTTGGGCCATATGGAGAATCTATTGTTGATTATCCAGATGATGAACAATGGGGTTGGATGCAGAAAGAAAATCCACGCGATGCAGAACGCATTGGAGCAATGGAATATCTGGAGCGGGAAGCAAATCAATGTTTAGAGAGTGGTGATGAAACGGCGTATTGGGAATTAAAAAGACAAAACCCATTTAGCCCAAGCGAGGCTTTTAGTAGTTTGAATCAAAACTGCCCTTTTGACACCACTATTTTACAAAACCTTAAAATGATGGCTGATTCTCCGGAGGTGCAACAGTATATACGAAAAGGTTATTTCTACTGGCTTGACATTAAAACCAAAACACAGGTTGCATGGAGAGATGATAAAAACGGCCCAATAGAACGGACATGGGAGCCGATGCCTGAAACAATAAACAAGTGTAAGTTGATTAGGGGTTTAAAACACCCGGTCAATGATAAAGTTGGCGTATTTGGGGTAGACCCATACAACAAAGCTAATGTGAAAAGCAAGGGTAGTAAGATGGCTGTTCACGCAAAGCTGTTCTTCAATTACGACTACGAGCGAATTAATTTAACCCACAGGGATAAGTATAAGGTGGATATGCCAAACTATTGGCCAACGCCAAGCATTATCTTGAGGTATGTATACAGAAGCACAGATATGGTGTACGACCTTGACCAGTTATTAATGGCCGCGCATTACTACTCAATGCCAATAGCTATTGAAAACAACACCAGTGAAAACTTAAAAAACCATTTTATACAACGCGGAATGGGCGGGTATCTAATGTCAGAGGCTCAAATCCTCAATATTGAAAGCCCGAATCATTCCGAGCTTGAGACTATTGGTATATTTACAGGAAGCGAAGCTGGAGGAAATGATGTACCAAGACTTGGAAGTAGTTATCATAACGACTTTTTGCGTGGAACTGGTATCTATCTAAAGGAGTTTGTATATAATATATGGGAACAACCCCGGCGTTATCCGTTTTTGGAAAGTATACAGGATAATCTTAGCTTTAACATTTCAGACCGTACCCAGTATGACAGCACCATGAGCCAACTGATATTGAGTATTGCCGAGTTTAACATGAACGATTACGGCAATCCGCTTATGTATATTGAATCACAAAAAACCAAGGCTAAGAGATTCTTTCCGCGTGGTTACATTGTTAGAAATTTTGCATATCGTCAATAAAAATATTCGGCCTATACTCCCGAAGAATACATTCAAGGTGATTCAATATGTCTTCCTCGGCTCCATCTTTGGGCATTACTGATTCCAAGTTTTTATAAACCGTGTAACAAACATCCGTGTTTGAAATATGACGGGAACTGTGATACACATACGGCACAGTGTTATTAATTTGTATAGCGTATTTATCATCCATAAAGCAAAAGTAAAAAGCTAATTTTTAATTATACGGCATATTTTGTTAATTTGTACTTTATAATTTTCAAATTATGCTCCCCAAATTAGTCAGCACGATTTTTACATATCTGAATGCCGGGGGATATTACAAGACGGCGCTTGAAATTAAAAACGCTATTAACACCAGCCAAATACAGTTATACAAAAAACTGAGAGGCAACTTGGCTGATTATGGCCCATCTCGCGCAAAATCAAATATAAATTTTCAAGAAACAACTGTAAGTAACGATTCTTTATCAGAGCTATACAGAGTGTTTACAATTCCATACACAGGGAATATTGTTACGATTGCCCCACAGACTACAAGGATTATTGATGTTGTTCAGTCTTTGGAAATACAATATACGGTTAGGGGAGATTATTATCCAGTGAACATTGTTCCGGACAATCAGTTTTTGCTTATGCAGCAAAACAAAGTGTTATATCCTCCAACGGCAACTGTGCCTTCACCAAGACCAATTGGAAGACTTGAATCAATTCTTGCATATGAAGTATATCCTTCTGTGTTTAATCAATCAAAAGTAAGAGTGCTTACTCTTCCTCAAGATGTTAATTTTGATTTGGTAGACGACCCTTTATACGAAGTGCCTCAAGTTGCACCAAACTATATAGACACGGATTTTACAGAGGAGAAGTTTAATAACCTTCTTTTTCTTACAATTGAGAGTTTAGGGTTTAATCTTAGTAATGGAGTTTTAATTCAAGCTGGCGCTCAAAAACAATATAAAGAGCTATGACAATTGAATATTTAGCCGACCAATTAATTCTTTTATTTACTGGCGGTAGACCAACAACAGAAGGTATTTACAAAGAAGAGGTGGAGGCTCTTGTAAGAGAGGCTTTGTCTCAAGTTGCTGTTGAGGATTATTATTTGACATATAAGAACGAAAACCAATCTACAAGTGTAAATGGTTGTTGGCAAACAATATTGCCACTCCAGTTGGTTCTAAACAACAATATTGGTTATTATGAAGCGGCATTGCCGTATGATTTTATTACGCTCCCAAAAAACCGTGGCGTTATTTCGGTGATGGCAGAGGGCAAGAGATTGGACTTAATTGAATGGGAGCGGTATAGTGTATTAAAAGGCGGAACCCTATTGGCGTTTGCCAATAAGTATTATTATGCTGTGATTGCAGGAAAGATAATTATCCTCCCTGCGTGTAGCGATAAACATAAGTTTACACAAGTTCTTGCTACACTTGCAATTGCTAACGATGCTTCATTAACGCAAACTCAGGCATTGCTTATTTTCAACAAAGTGCTGCCTATAATGCAAATTAGGTTTAGAACTAAACCTGATATGGTGACAAACGAAAACCCAGATTTTAACACCTAATGGCTAACATATTACAAAATGTAGACGAGCTTGTTGATGTAGCAATGCTTGAGTTGGGAATCCCAACAAATGAAAGCACAAGGTTTAAATCTTATGGGATGGACTTTTTGCGGATGCTTAGAATTGATGGCCGCACTGGCATTGCCAATGAGCAGAAAACCGTATATTATGACTTCACTCAAACAGGCTACCAATCAGTAAGTCTTCCATCAGATTTTGTAGAGTTTATCACGGTAGGTACGCAGCTTGGTCGCTATATTAAAGCGCTTTCGATTAATGCGCATCTTACAGAACATAAACTAAAACCACAAACAGGATTGCTCACCCGTAGCGATAATATGATATGGTATTGGGGCAATCTTTGGGGATTAGGAACATCCTTGTGGGGGCCAATGGGCCAAGTCCAAGCATACGGAAACGGAGGCGACTATGGCGATTTTAACATTGATTGGGAGAATAGAAGACTAATCATATCGCCAACATTCTACTATACAAATATTGTGATGAAGTATATGAGCAATTGCTTGGAACCAAGTAATGCAAGCTGTATACATCCGTATTTTATAATGGCTTTTAAAGAATGGGTGAAGTATAAGTATTTTGAGAATCGTGGAGACCAAAGATTTTCTTTGCATAAAATGAATTTCCAAGAGGAATATCTATATGCTTGGAGAAAAAAGAACCGCAAGAAAACTCAAGATATTGTTAAGATTATTGACCGAACAAGGGGATATAGAAACGCATATTTTTAATATATGGCTGAAATAGTTACTGGTGGTGAACTTGTACCAAGAGGGGTAGAGGGAACCGGAAGCGCAACAATTCTTGATAATCAACAAACTATGCAAAGCCTTGCAAGACTTGCAGGGCGTTTGGATAATTATGAAAGATTAAAAGCTGTTACGGCTGCTAAAAAAGCTGCTGCCGCAAAAACTGTCAAACAAGAATATGATAAAACCCCATTAAATTTTGATGCTCCAGAGGGTGGTATAGTTGGCGATTTTACAAGGAAAACAAATGAAGGAATATATCAAGAATTATTAAAACAATGGAAGGTTTCAAATCCGGAGGATAAAATTGTTTTAGGTTCAACAGCACAAAGAGCAGCACAATCATTAAATAGTTGGGCAAAAGATGCTGATGTAAAAACACCAGTTATTACAAAAACATATAATGAACTTGGATGGAACACAGAGCCTGAAAAACTTAATCAGTATAGAGCAGACTATTTTAAACAAGTTGATGATGCTACGGCTGATGCTGTAACCAAAAACAATATTAAAAATCCGCTTGATATTTTAGACATTAGAACAAAAATTGCAACCGGTAATAATGCTAATGGTCAAGATTTTGTTGGTTATATTTCACAAAGAATTAAAGAAGACCCCGAAAATGTAAACTTTAATAAGTTTGGTAAAAGGCTATATGAAGAATTTGGTAAATCTGGCAGAGAAATAATAGAGGAAGATGGAAAATTTTCAAAGATTGACAACAATAGAATTTGGAGAAAAAATCCACAAACTCAAAAACTTGAGTTGGATAAAAATCTTATAATGACCGCAATTAGCGCGAATAAAAACGACCAAGAAATGTTCACTACGGGGATGACTCCTCTTATTCAAGATGCCGCAAATCAATTTGGAAAAGAAGCTATTGATGCATTAAATGTATACACATCGGGAGCAAAATTAAATGATGCTCAAAAAAAAATTATACAAACAAAAGTTTTACCAAGAGCGCAAAATGCTGCACTCCAAAAAATGTTTGCTTATAGGGGTGATTTTGATGTTGTTGATAATTTCCAAACAACAAAACAGAAATCTCAAGCGGAGGAGCAAGGTATTAAACAAGCATCAACAACAAGTTATACTGGCCCAGTAGTTCAAGACCTTAGCTATAATTCTGTAAAACCTTCTGCGGGTGGTGAAACGGAAGTTAAAGGTCTTAATAATAAACCACTTAAAATAAATAGGGGTAAGGTTACATTAGGCAATGGAATAACTAAAACTCTTGGCAAAGACGATAAGTTTGAATTTAATACAGGAACTCGTATGTATTTCATTGGGGCAATTCCAGAATCTGTAAAAAGAAAACTTGGGTCGAGAAATGAAGACGGAAGTTATTCAACTGAAATGCCTTTTGAAACTCAAAACCTTACACTTATTAAAGACGAAGTGTATGCAACAAACAAGAATAGTAAGTTTAAATTAAAAAATGGCAGCGAAGGATTTAGACCAAAAGGCCATGTAATGCCAGTAGGAACTCCCGGTGCTGTTGCAATAGGAAAAAATTTAGCAATAGTTGAGCTTAATGATTATCTAAAAACTATGCCCGAAGAAGTTAGAAAGATTATACAATTTGATAAAGAAGGAGATGAATTAAAAGGAATAAAAGTGTTATTGACTACGGATGATAACCAACAAGTGCTAAGTAAATTTAGAGGAGAACTTGAGCCTGTAAAAGTTCCCAAAAAGAACAGTTCAGTAAGTGTTGTAAAAAGAAGAAAATAATATGGCCGAGAATTTAGAAATCGAACAAGAAGTTGTTTCTCAAGGAGACGGGGATGGCGGGAAGAAAGCAAAACTTCCAAAAGCACCGCCATCCGTACAATTGTATAACGATATACTAAATCTAAAAGAAGCTGGATTCAGTGATGAATACAAAAAGATTGGTTATAAGAAATTCAATTCACTTTTAACTGGTGATGAAGAGTTTCAAAATGCTCTTTTAGCAGACCTTAATGAACGAGGTTTTGAAATAAGCCCAGAACAATTTAGTAGCACTTATCTTCCGGCCAAAGGCCCATCAGAAGTTTATGATTTAGACGAAAGGCAACGGCCAGAAGTTCTTCCGGATTCACCTGAAGTGAATGGTGGTAGATTTTACGAACAAGAAGGTTTGTTGAATCAAATCAAAGGACTTGCTAAAGGAGCCTATTCATATGGTAAAGATTTGTATAACGCAGCAAAGCGTGGTATATATACAGGTAAAGCCGCAGAGGGCGCTCAAGCAGAAAACTTTGCTCTTGGTGCAGACAATGTAAATACAAAACAACTTGCCGAGTATCTTAAAAAAGCTCACGAAGTCGGTCAGTTGAGCATAGAAGCAGACTACGCAAAAGATGAAGGTGTAGTACAAGATGCGGCTGATTTTATGGGTATGCTTGGCCCCGCAGTTGTAGAAAGTTTTGCCAATATGGCTGCTGCTGGTTGGAAAAAAATAGTTGCTTCCACCGCAGCAGGAGCAGCTATTGGCGCTCCCGGAGGGCCGGTTGGAGCATTAGGAATGGCTTCTCGCGGCCTTCAAGTAGGTATGGCGCAACAAGGATTTAACCTTGAGTTTGTGGGAACAGTTGTAGATGAACTACAAACAAAAGGTGCTGTAAACATGGATGCTGATGTTGAAACTATTCAAAAGCAGCTTGATGCAGCCATTAGGAATAAGGAATTAATGAAGCCCATATATGAAAAAGCAAACACAAGGGCAGGTATTATTCTTGGTGTAGATTTAGCTTTTGCCGGAGTTGGAGGAACAGTATCGCGGAACATGGCAAAAGCCGTGGAAAGAACCGCAGCAAAAACTGCTATTGGTAGAGCATTTCAACAGCAAGCTGCAAAGATAATTGCAACACCCACTGTAAGAAGGGCAATAGAATTAAATGCTAAAGGAGCAAAGGCTGCCGAGCAAATGTCTAAAACCCGCGTTGGAAAAGCACTTAACGCTATTGGAGCAGAAGACATAGCTGGTGGTATTTCTGGAGAAGTTGGTGCGCAGTATGCAACACAAGATGAAATCAACTGGGATGAAGCATTGCTTGAGGGTGGAGCGGAAGCTAAATTTATACAAGCGCTTCGTAGACTTGGAAAGATTGGCAGACAAAAACAAGAATTGTTAGGATTGCCAGAATCAAAGCCACAGGAAAAGATTGAAGGTAAGCCGGGCGCACCAAATGACCCAACAGCTCCTCCAAGAGAAAAAGGGGAAGTATACTACGAGGCAGTAACGCAGCAGGAATTTGACGATTATAAAAAAGGAAAATTAACTCCGGAGAGAGCCGCCGGTATTATGGATGATGTCGATTTGGCATTTAAAAATCCCGCATATTTAGAATCTCTCAAAACAGAATTAGATGATGATTTATATTATGATATAGTTAAAGATGCTTACGAAAAGCATCTTGCGGCTCTTGAGAATGTCCAAATCTCAAAGAATGCAATTGCCAGTATGTCTCGATTGCATAGCAAGACCGAAGCAGAATTGCTTGAATCTATAAATCCTAAATCAAATCTATACAACGCGAATTTGCGAAACGAGTTTTTGCAAACATTTAAATCATTAAAAGAAGATTATGATAGTAAAAACAACGAAGGGGTATCAAGTGAAGTCGGAGGCGGGCAAGAATCTCAGCAAGGCAAATCTCAGCAAGGAGCAAGCGAAGAAGAGACTGGCGATGGTGGAGTGGTTCAAGAGGCGGTCGGCCAACAAAGGGTAGCGGAAATTGACGAACTTCTTGCCGAAGATGATAATTATAGGGTGGAGTATGGAGAGTCTTTATTAGATGAATCCGAAAGAGGAGAACTTAATAAAGAAAAAGAGCAAATTTTATCCGAAATTTCTGCGCAAAAACCGGGGG
>Ga0114976_10000404_pt1 | contig 27017 bp, 16 predicted proteins | sample S_130805_EF_Meta_FD_87319 | JGI IMG/M metagenome (GOLD analysis project Ga0114976, IMG submission 87319) | Freshwater microbial communities from Lake Simoncouche, Canada to study carbon cycling - S_130805_EF_MetaG | ecosystem: Environmental > Aquatic > Freshwater > Lake | place: Lake... | reverse complement strand
TTCTTTTCTCGGCATTTCTTGGCCACATAACTCGTGAGTTTGATACCTTGGCCACGGAACACGAGGAAACTAATCGGAACACTACAGATGCTAGACATCTCTACATAACCCGTGATCACATCGATCTTATTCATCAAGTGATGAACGAGGTTACAATCCTGAATACAGTATTTCGCGACTATGGCGCGATCACGCGAGTCGCCATTGGCCAGCCGAAAGATATCTTGTGGGGTGACATCATCCTTGGCCATGCCCCACTTGATCGGTTTCGATGTATCCACATGTTCATGTCCACCAATCAAAATGATATTGTATTTGTTTACGACCTCGATGAGTTCATCGCCCTTTTTCTGCATCTCTTTTACTTCCTTATCGCGCTGGATTTCTAAGACACGGAATTTCTTCCCATCCTTATAATAATCCGATGTGAATCCCACAAAACTAATATGGATAAAGTCGCCTGCATTCACCCCCATAAGATTCTGACTATATAGTTCGGTAACTTGGCCATGCGTCTCATGCTCAGAACAAACGACTTTCTTTATGTTATCGCTGATAAATTCACCGGCCACGTCATCCAATTTATACGAGGCCAAGTTAAAATCTCGTCGAAAATAAGCGTACATATCCACTTGAAGTCGTCCTGTCATCTTGAAATATCGTAAATCATATTCACCACTCGCGATCACCAACTTCGTATTCTCGATGTTGAGTTCGCCTGGCGAATCATAATTCGATTTGGCACAGAGTTCATTGATCTTTCTGGATAGGAGTAGGAATTCTCGCTCACAGTTGTTTTCTTGGGCGCGTCGAAACATGAACTCATAATCAAAACCAAATATGTTATACCCGATGATGATATCGGGATTCTCGGTTTGAATGAGTTCTGTCCACTTCAATAGCAGTTCATTCTCCGTTTCTACACTCTCGATCTTGGCGCCGGCAACTTCGTCGCATGACCCCAGGACCACACAGTGATTCAAATATGGCTCCGTTTCGCCATAGTTCATAAACGTAGAACCGATAAAGGTTACCTTATCACCTTCCAACCTTGGAAACAATCTTGTCAATACATCGTTCAGGATTTGAATTTTCTCTTCGCGCAAATACGTAGCACTTAGAAGAATATCCAGAATCTTGGTCTTCTTCTCTATCTTTTTTGAGGCCAATTTTCTCTTTTGTGAATAGGTTGGTGCGGATACTTCATCTTTGGTAGATGGTCCCTCATCATCACCACCGTCGCCGCCTTCACCGTTTTCTGCTTCGGCCTGCATATCTTTCATTTTTTCAAATATATCATCAATCGTCAAGAGATACGAATTATCCTCTATATTCGCCTTCTGTGCGTTTTCTAGCGTATTCTCCAAGAGGATCTTGATGAGTGATTTCACTCTCTCCTTGGAAGGCGTGACTTTGGGATATACGATATCCACATCATCAAACCTGTCATATCCAAAACCCGTCAATAAGAGTTTTTGAAGTAGTGTGGCACTTTTCGATACGTCTAGAATCTGTAGTTGTTTTAAAAACACATCAACCACATTCGTGGCCAACCGCTTATATGTTTTGATGGGCACAGGGAAATCCCCATGACTACTGCTCGCCTCAATATCAAAACTACAGATCTTATAGGGAACACGCGTTTCCTTTTCTGGGTTGGGGGTGAGTTCATCCAATGGGCAGATGAACTCATATTTACACGTAGTCGTATTCATAGGTGGTTTTACAACGCGATTCAGTCGGAAAGAGACCCAGCCAGATGGACTGATATTCCGAATATGGAAGAATCTGAGTAATGGTGGGATATTACTTTCGTAGAGTTCTAGCGAGGTGCCCTGGAATTTGAAGTCGATACGAACCCGTTCACCGCGATTCTGCCCTCCTGCTTGGCCGCCTCCTGCTTTTTCATCCGCCTTCTTATAGAAGTACCAAAGATTCTTCACCTTATTCATCACAATGGTGTTCTTGAAGGTGAGTTTCATAAATTTACACTTTTTACCCCCCGAAAATCCATAGAGTTTATGATGATCTACCAATTCATACGCGACAATGGATTCTTGAAATCGCTTATCCAATTTCGTTTTGATCTCATGGATAAAGGAATTCATATTATAATTTGTCCAATGATCCCCCACCTTGATATAGAAGAATGGTTGGAACTCCTGAATATACAAACAGCAGGTTTCGCCCTTCTCATTGATGCCAAACATCTGGATCACGAACTGCTTTTCGTCTACATATTTTTTGGATGATTTATGTTCATCATCGGAACCCGACCCCGATTCAGAGCCCGAACCATCTTTGGGCACATCATCGAATATGTTAAAATCGTATAATCGGAATGATTTTACTACGGTGGGTTTCTTTATTCTTATTTTTTCCGCCATCTTTAGAGTGTATATTGAGATACGTTTAATTGATTTCAATAAATATTGGTCCACGATATTCAATTTTTTAAATGGGTTAAAAAATTGAATGCTTTTTTGGACATTGATTCGGGGCAAAAGCAATCCAATTATTCAACTATAATGATTCGAAACCAGACGATTTCCAGACGTATCCTCAGGGAGGTCAACTCTCTGGAGATGTTTAATGTCGATTATCTTACATTTGTAAAACGTAATGATCAAATCGATACGATTGATGTATATTTTGACGGCCCTGCAGGTACGATTTATGAAAACCGACGCTTTCACTTTGAAGCCAATTTGCCTCAAGATTATCCGTTTCGTCCACCTGACGTGGTTTGTAAGACGGATGTGATTCACCCCAATATTTATCAGGGGGGTGTCTGTATGGATATTTTGAGAGATTGCTGGAGTCCGTCGATGACGGTCCCCACATTGTTTATCCAAATCTATAGCCTATTTCATAAGGCAGACCTCACGTATAACGAATTGAACCTAAATGCGATACATTTGTACTATAAGAGCCGCGCTGAAAAGTACATGACCACCTGGTTCCGCCGTAGAAACGCGATGATGTACTTTGTGGGCATCGGCGTCTGGAAGAATCCAGAGGATGCGAGCGATCGATTTCCTGTGGTCACAAAGAAAAACTATCCTATGCTCAAGACGTTTTCGCTATTGTGTTATTTACAAACCATCATGCAATATTTGTAAACTCTTTTATATTACAAACACGTATAGCAGAATCCCACCCATTACGCAAATTATAACTAATGCGGAACAAAGGATTTTTATGCCATTACATATTTTTTCAGCACAAATATGTAATGTTTTGGGTTCTTCGAAAGGTTCTCCAATAACTTCTAATCTAACTAATGTTGCTACGGGAATATCATTTTGCATTGGATTTTCAACATCCATTTTTCATGGTCTTTTAATTGTGGGGTCGGTGAATAATACATATTCAATTTTTAAACCATTTAAACCATGAATTGCATTTTTTTGTCTGACGATGTTTTATTGTTTTTGATTTCTTTCCTCCAGCAAATAGGTTTGGAACAATAGGTTGTTCTTGAACGTGTGATTCGTTGATCGCGCCACCCACCCACTTATGCATTTCGTCACTTGTTCTGCCCCCGACATATTTTTCTAATTTGCCATGGTTTACCAAGAATATCGTGGGATATCCATCCTCGACTAATTTGTTTTCCCCACTAATATGCTTATTGACCATCGCTATTTTTTTATCTTTTCTAGGCTCATTGGATTCAATCTCAACAATCTTACATTGTTCTCTCATTTGGCGATCCTTATTGATTTTACCTTTCAAATGTTTCCATTCAGGTTTTAGTGCTTGACAGTGACCACACCAATTTGCGTATAAAAGACCCAGAGTGACTTTGGATTTATGAGGCTGATTTTTTTGCGTATGATTATGTGTTCTACGTGTTCTCGTGTTAGTCATTCTATAGTATAGAATATGTGTAGAAAACAATATTGTCTAAATAGTGATTCGAACGCGATCCGTAGATAAAATACTTGATATAATATATACAGTAAGTTCATGAATAAATTAACATTACTTTTTATCATATTTTTATTTCTTGTCTTCTTAAGTGGATTATATTTGACCATGTATTTTGATCATGGCAAAGAAAATATGGAGAACCAACAAGGCGACGTTGCAGGTTCTTCATGTCCCGATTTATTAGTGCAAAAAGGTAATGTCCTTTTACTTTATAATACAACCCAACCTTTAGTAGACGGACAAAATCCTATCCCCTTTTTCAATTTAGACGAATATATCAACTATTTAGAAATACAACGAAACAAAGGGATTGACTGCCCTGTATTATATTTGCAACAAGAAAATAATGCTCAGGGGCAAGACGTGTATCGAATGCGACCCAGCCCTTTTGATCTCGAGGGAGGTTTGCCTAGTATGTCAACTGTTCACGACGACAATAATATAGTCAAAGTACAAGATGCTAGTCGTGAAAATAAGCCCTACAACGAAAATAACTACCCAAGTTTTGATCCACATGGTCAATATCAAGGTGTATATACAGATTTAGATAAAGTCCACGATTCCACAGAAATGAATAAAATTAGTGATAATCCTATGGATTCCAATTGGGCCGGGATCACATATACCCAACAGATGATAGATTCGGGAAAATACGAAGAAAATAACGTGAGTCGTCCTGTATTGTTCTCGCCCAAAGTGGCATTTTACCCAACGATCCAAAACGAAAACCCACCCCCTATCGATGTTTTATAATTTGTTCATATCGATGAAATATAACATGCGACAATATTATGGATATTCACTCTATAATATGGTCAAAGGGTCCGATACGAAATGCCTATTCAGATTCAGATACGGAAAAAATAAGTAGTGAAGAAACGCTAATTCCACATATTCAAAATTCATCGGGCCTATTATGGATCCGAAATGGTTCTCATGGCAGTGATATAGAAACAGATTTAGATATCGTGAGTCGACATCTGGATAAAATACAAGGCTCTGTTGTTTTGGTGACAAGTGACGGGGATCGTCCTGTGCCTAGTTCCTATTCTTACGATACTATAAAACGAATCCTAGAATCGAATAAAATTCTGGCATGGTTCACGCAAAATTACGACCTGACCCTATGCCATGAAAAATTAAGGGCAATGCCTATCGGATTTAATCTCCATACAAAAAAATGGTTGATACACGATTCAATAGACGAAAAAATAAAGTATATGATCCAGTGTCGCACGCAGTCAGAACAAAAGATCAAGCATAGAATATTATCAGACACTCATTTATCGATAACGCACGCTGAGCGCATATTTTTACACCGCGCCTTGATGAATAACGAGTCTATTGATTTTCTGGGACAGTCCCAATCTTTCGAAACTATCACGCGCATCTTTAATAGTTATCAATTTGTTCTCTCCCCAAGAGGGAAAGGATTGGATTGCCATCGGACTTGGGAATTATTTTTGGCAGGTTGTATTGTCATCACGAAAACATCGCCATTGGATCAATTGTTTCGTGAGAATCATCTTCCTGTAGTGATTTTACAGGATTGGGATGAATTAAATCATAACTTAGAACAAAAGTTGAAGGATTGGTATGAACAATATGTTCCTTTGACGGCGATTGAGAACATTTATCAAAAAATGTCTTTTGGATATTGGTTACCAATAATAGGGTCTGCCTCTATTTAATAAATAAAAATAGGGCAAAACAGGATAGTTATATCCATAATCATAGTAATAGTGATAGTAGTAACGGCTACGACTATGTCTATGATGCTTGCGCTTGTGTTTATGATGGTGGCTGGATTCATCGCTACTGCTTGAAGAACTGGAAGAACTGGAAGAACTGTGGGACATTCTATAATAGTTCATAACAAAAAATATTATAAAATTTTTTTAATTTACTAAACATTGCTCGGTATATGCAGCCATGATTATTATTGTTTATTAGAAAGTCACAATATCGATATTTGTAATCAAAATTCTAACGGTGTGTTATAAGGTCCATGGTTTTTTAGGATTAGATCCTATAGAATGTTTTGGTTTCTTTTGACCACATATTTATTATCTACCACAGAAGAATGGTTCCTACATAAATATGTCATGCATAATAAGAATTGTGGTGGGATGTATGAAAACCATATCACCCATCATAAGAACACGTTGCAAGATTTAACAATAACAAACAAACACGATGCTTATATTTGTGTGGACCTATCTTCCGTAAATGATTTTTTTCAGTTGATCGTATTGTTGTTAATGAATACGGGGATGTTAGGGTTGTTTTTTTATCCTAGCATTTCGATCGTCACCATTTCTGGAACTGTGGCAGGGTTTCTTACTATAAATATTCTAACTTGGAACACATATCATGCTTATATTCATAATTTGGATCCCAGTGAAATATGTGGCTTTCCAAAAGGGTTGCCTATTGAATCCGTCGATAGAAATTCCTTATATACAAATTGGGTGATCCGAAATCATCGAATTCACCATCAAAGCGGTGGAAATTGTAATTATAATATTGTTTTTCCGGGGGCGGATTATTTGTTTGGTACCAATAAATAAGTAAGGTCTTATCCTATCAAATATTTACGAATATTCTCCAGAGAACTTTTACTTATTTTACGTGTTTTTCCATTCGTTTCGATTGTCATGTTCTCGATACATAGTGGATTTCTTTGTAGTTCCTGAATAAAATTCGGGAAACCCTGAAATTGTTTCATAATAGCAATGGCGGTCACTGAACTTATTCCGGGTATTTGACATAGAACAATTTCGCCTATGTTCTCGGGTGTAACATTATCCTTTTTAACTTTTTTTACTACGGAGCAATAATTGGCTGCGCTGATGGTTTGCGCTGGTGCGAGTGTGTTCTCTAAGGGTGCGCGAAAATGCTCTAAAAATGGTGGTGTCAAATAATAGGGTAGTTTACCCTTGGCAAAATCGCGCTCTATTTTTTCAGCAATATAGAGAACCCATTCCGCAGATTCGGACAATGCCGATGTGCGATGAACACTAAACCCCTTAAAATATTGTAGTGATGTCATGGCCGAATAAATAATCTTTTTCTCAAGTGGATTTCGTAGTTGAGAGAACATTCCCTCGATCAAATAGAACACGGAATGTGGAGGGAACCCACTCGAATTTACCAAACGATAGGATTGTTCTTCATATCGCCCGTCTTTGATCGATGCCAATAAATCAGAGAAGGATTTGCGTTCAATCAATAATACATCCTTATCGTCATCCGTTTTTATCCAAACATCACCTAAATCGAGAACCTGTTTGGATAATTGTATAATGGATGGATTTGGTTGAGAAATAATAATGGATTCACATCGTTGATAGAGATCTGTTTCGCGCTCGTCGATGATAACTTTCATAAACAATATAATAACCTGTAAAAAGTCATTATATGGTTTCAAAAATAGATATTATAGCATGGAACTTTGTGTTTAACGTGTTCCGGTAACAGTGAAATAGGTGTTTGGCTTGTACGTGGATCCGATGGGCTTGGAGATGCTAGCATTAGGGAAAAGGTTGATTTGCATAGTCACTAATCTGCAGCAGTGGCCGTGGGCAGGATCGGTGGCTTGGAACGCAACCGATGTCCAGGATTCACGTCCCACTTGGAAAGGGAATCCGGCCTTCTTATCTCCACCTCCTTGGTTGTATGTTGTAGCATGGCTACTATTCATTTTAGAACGACTGGATGAACTGAATGGGCTTCCTTGAGGCATTTCTTGTATATATTATAACTAAATATTTTATCCGACAAACGTGTTAAATAATAAAAAAAGAATATAAAAACATTTCGGCATAATTAATTAGGCTGATTCATATTATTTGCAGAATAACATGAATATCGACGAAGACATCCGCGTGGAGAAGAATGCTAATGGCGTTGATACCTATATTTTTGATCCCTATAATCCCCTAAATAAACAGATACAGGAATCTGATATAGAACAAATATTGAAAAATTATGGCATTGATGTTAGCGTGGCAAACCTCGAACTCTATAAGCGGGCATTTATTCATCGCTCTTATATTAAGAGACCCAATTTGGAAAACGAAATAAATAACGTGGTCATTGTGCCTAAACCCGATAATTGTCTTCCTCTATTTACTAAATCGAATGAAAGATTGGAGTTTGTGGGGGATGGAGTGCTGGAGTGTATTACTAAATACTATCTTTATCGCCGATTTCCCAAAGAAAATGAGGGGTTTATGACCGAGAAGAAGATCGCACTCGTGAAAAACGAATCGATTGGGAAAATGGCGTATGAAATGGGTCTGCATAAATGGGTTGTTTTATCCAAGCATGCCGAAGCGAAACAGACTCGTACGAATCTCAAAAAGTTGGGGTGCCTATTTGAATCGTTTCTCGGCGCTATGTTTTTGGATTTTAATAAGATCACGGTGAATGATGAGGATGGATGGTTTAAGGATGTGTTTTTGACGGGGCCGGGATTTCAGATGGTCCAGATCTTCGTAGAGAATGTATTCGAGAAACATGTCGACTGGATCAATCTAATCAGAAATGATGATAATTTTAAGAATATTCTACAGGTGAAGATTCAGAAAGAGTTCAAGGTCACTCCGGATTATATTGAGGTGGAAGAGCATAACCCTGAGACGGGATACCATATGGGTGTGTATTTATGTTTGGGCCAGCCCGTGTTTGGTCTAAACCATTCCCATTCGATTCCACTTGGTCGATTTGGTTCTTATTATGATATACATCAGTATATGTCACAACATAATAAGATATTTTTGTTTTTGGGCGAAGGTGTGCATAAGATTAAGAAGAAGGCGGAGCAAATTGCATGCGATTCGGCGATCCGTCATTTGAATGGATTCTAACTGGAAAAATTGAATCTGTCGCATAATATTTATTTGTTATAAAAAGATTGGAATGAGCACTGCAAATCAAAGGCATTTACGCGAGGCAGGAGTGATCGGGGTGGTCGTTCAGGTTTTAGATATACATAAGGATAATGCGGAAGTATTGATTCGTGGCGTTGAAGCGGTGGGCGCTTTAGCCATGGATAACATCAATCGCAGGCTTCTTATAGATGAGGGCGCACAGGCAAAGATCTTGGATTTGATGTGTCAATATTCGACCAACGATGATGTGATGTATTCTTGTATCAATGCATTAGTTGCGCTTTCTCAGAAAGATGCTGTCGTGATTCAAGAATAGGGAACTAGGTTAGGCGCGTCCACAGTCGGATTTTATACGCGTCCACAGTCGGATTCTATGCGCGTCCATAATCATCCTCATAACGCACAATATCATCTTCTCCCAAATAATCACCTATTTGTGTTTCGGTGAACTCTAATACGTCTTCTCCAATATTTTCAATACGATGCAATTCTTTCACGGGAATATAGATATGTTGGTTGGGTTCTAATACAAAAAAATCTTGACCCACTTGAACCCTTCCTTTTCCTTTCACGATGACCCAGTGTTCACTACGATGGTTATGAGATTGTAAAGATAACCGTTGACCCACGTTTACACAAATCACCTTTACTTTATAGGGTGCATGATCTTCTTCTTCGATGTTTTTATACCATCCCCATGGACGGAATACTTTCTGTGTTTCGTACGGAAGATTTTTCATATGATATAGATAGTGACATCTTTTTATATGCACTATGGCTATTTTTATTTATACGTGTGAAAAGAATATATAATATATTTTGTATGAATATATTATATTGTAGTTAGAAATATGAGTAATTTACCATTTCGTCCTTTAGTCATATTAGAAAAAAAACCTATTCTTACCAAATTTGAAGGTGTGAAAATCAATTTACAACGGCCTATGAAAGAAGTGGCTTTTGAAAGAGAGGAGGCGGAGGAAGGTCAAGAAGTGGATGTTGAAGAAAAGGCAGAAAGTGGATTAGAACATGGACAAGTCAGGATCAAGGATCGCCGTAAAAAAAGCAGAATTGATCGCGATTTGATATTGAAAAAAATTATGGGCTCGACCATGGTCAAAACAAAATCCGAACTCGTAAAAGCGACCGTGGTCGAAACTGTTGTTGTCGTACCAAAACCAACCTTTATAAGTACGGGGAAGAAATTCGTTATTAAAAAACCGGCTGTGAAAGTGGAAGAGCAAGTGGAAGTAAAAGAACATGTTGTTGAACCGACCGTAGAAGTTGAAAACCCTGCAGATCTCAAAGATCTTGAAAAACATGAGGATAGCGATGATGAAGACCTTTCGAAATTAACTGAGGCAATAGGACCGAAAAAGGAAGTTGTCGCATTAGAAGAGGAAAAGCCTGCGGAAAAAAAGGGCCAGAAACGTGGCAGAAAACCCAAGTCAGAAACGCTATATCCCGAAGATTTAAAACCTGTGGATTTGACAACCGCCATGATTCGTACTCAAAAAGTGATCGAACGTTTACCCAAAGAACGCGAACGCGTTATTGTCAAAGCGCCCACGTATTATATGAATAATCGTAAGATATTCATCCAGAAACTAACCGAATTATTCAAGCCTTATCAGGAAGAGTTATTATCAGATAAGAATACAGTTTCATGTGACACGAGTTCTCGAGCCGAAGATTTCGATCTACTCACACATCAAAAAATTGTCAGGGATTATCTGAATTTGTATACACCCTACCGTGGCCTGCTCCTGTACCATGGCCTGGGGGCAGGTAAATGTCATGCTAAGGGCACTGCAATTATGCTGTCAACTGGCGAAATTCGCCTAGTTGAGGATATAAAAGTGGGCGATTTACTCATGGGAGATGATTCAAAACCAAGAACTGTGCTGTCCTTAGCGAGAGGAAGAGATAAAATGTATGATATTATTCCGATTAAGGGTGAAAAATATAGAGTAAATCAAGAGCATATTTTATGTTTACGTGCATCTGGCTTCCCCAAGTTCTCTCGTAATAATCATAAATCGAATACGAACTATAATATTCAATGGCTAGAAAATAATGCATTCTGCTCCAAAACGTTTACGTTTAATGGCGAGAATGAAGCCGAAAAGAAGGCGGATGCAGAGGCATTTTACGAAAAGATAAAAACAACAAAGGAAACGAGCGATAATGTATATGAAGTATCCGTAAAAGATTATTTAGAATTATCAGCGAAGAAGAAGGCGTTTTTGAAGGGATATAAAGTGCCTCTTGATTTTCCAGAGCGCGAATTACCACTTGATCCTTATATGTTAGGATATTGGCTAGGTGATGGAACTTCGAGAGAAGCATCTATAACTAGCCAAGATTCAACTGTCCTATATTATTTTTCGAGGAAACTGCCCGAGTATAATCTATCATTGAATTATCGTTCTGGTTATTGTTATGGACTCACCGGCAATGGCACCAAAGGAAATAATGTGTTTTTGAATACATTAAAGGATTTAAATATGATCAGTAATAAACACATCCCCATGATCTATAAATGCAATTCGAGAGAGAACCGTTTGAAATTATTGGCAGGACTTTTGGATAGCGATGGCTGTTATGGTCATGGTGGGTTTGAATTCTGCCAGAAAAACGAAACTCTTATGGATGATGTCGTGTTCTTGGCCCGAAGTTTGGGGTTTTCTTGTTATAAAACCTTGAAAGAGACATCCTGGACATATAAGGGCGAGAAAAACGAGGGCACGGCTTGGAGAATATGCATCAATGGCAATGGCCTAGAAACAATTCCCACTGTTATCCCTAGAAAGCAGGCATCCCCAAGAAAACAAATCAAAGATGTGCTTGTTAGTGGCATTGACGTAGAATATGTGGGCGAAGGGGACTATTATGGCTTCATGTTAGATGGAAATTGCCGCTATTTGATAGGCGATTTCACTGTTACTCATAATACTTGCACTAGTATTGCTATTGCAGAGGGAATGAAGAGTAACAAAAGAGTTTTTGTCATGACCCCCGCATCCTTAAAAATGAATTTCTTCAGTGAGATGAAAAAATGCGGAGATCACCTCTATAAGAAGAACCAATTTTGGGAGTTTATTTCTATCGATGGAAAGCCCGAGTATGTCGGTATCTTATCCCGAGCACTATCACTCTCTACCGAATATATTCGTAAGAATGGTGGCGCATGGCTCGTGAATGTCCAGAAACCCGCCAATTTCACAGAATTGGACACGGAACAACAAACCCAGGTCGATGCACAATTAAATGAGATGATCCGCACCAAATATACCGATATTAACTATAATGGACTTAATATGAACCGTTTGAAGATGCTCACGGGAGATTTTAGCCATAATCCCTTTGATAATTCCGTCATCGTTATTGATGAGGCGCATAATTTCGTGAGTCGTATCGTCAATAAAATCAAACAACCCAAATCTATCTCCTATATTTTATATGATTATTTGATGAGTGCGACGAATGCCCGTGTAGTTTTATTATCAGGAACACCTATTATCAATTATCCGAATGAAATCGGTATCCTATTTAATATTTTACGTGGCTATATCAAAACCTGGACCATTCCCCTATCATGGGAAAAATCCGAGAAATTAAATACGGATACGGTCTTAAAGATGTTCGATGCAGCCAATTTGAGAACCTTTGATTATGTGGATTATGCCGATAATAAATTGATTGTAACGCGTAACCCTTTTGGATTCGTCAATTCGAAGAAGCGTGGGGCTTTGAAGGGTACTCAGAAGATCAAGCCCGGTGTAGATGCTAAAACCCGGAAAAATATGGCGACCTATGAAATGGGCACCCATGAAGTATTCGATCGTTATAATGGTGTTCAATTGGACGATACGGGCAATATTACAGATGATGCCTTTATCAAGACCGTGATCCAGATTCTCAAAGTCAAGAATGGCCTTACGATTCGCGAAGGTAGTATCGAGGAGAAAAATCATAAGTCCCTTCCAGATAATTCGGAAGCGTTTTTGAATATGTTTGTGAATAAGGATACGGGGAAAACACAGAATATCAATTTGTTCCAGCGTCGTATCCTGGGCTTGACCTCCTATTTCCGCAGTGCACAAGAGCAATTACTTCCTCGTTATGTGAAGACGGAGGAGGGGGATATATATTATGTGGTGAAAACGGAGATGACGCCTCATCAATTCGGTCTTTATGAGAAGATTCGTAAAGTAGAGGCGGATCGTGAGAAGAAATCGAAGAAACGTAAACAGTTGGCTGGTGCGAATCCGGAAGAACTCTATAAGATCTCATCTACCTATCGCATTTTTTCACGTGCTTGCTGTAATTTTGCTTTCCCGCCTGGGATAGAAAGACCTGTGCCGGTTGTCCGTTCAGGTGAGGAAGGTGCATCTGATGATGCTATCGGCGAGGTCGATGAATTAACATTTGATGCCGTTCCCAAAGCACTTCGTCAAGATGTGGATGTCTATCAGAATGTGGAGGATGTTGGCGAAGGTGCCGCTGAGGACGGGGATGTAAACTTTGCCAATTATAATAAACGTATTGAAAAAGCACTAACGGATTTGGATGAGAAAGTCGATGGCACAAATGAAAGTCGTTATTTATCCAAGGCGGCCCTCACGATGTATAGTCCCAAATTCGCCAAGATATTAGAGAACTTGACGGATGCAGCGAACGAAGGACTCCATTTATTATATAGCCATTTCCGCACGATCGAGGGTATCGGTATTATGCGTTTGATCTTAATGGCCAATGGTTTCGCCGAATTCAAACTTCAAAAGGTAAATGATGCCTGGGAAATCTTCGAGAAAGAGGAGGATGCCGGTAAACCCAGATTCGTATTATATACGGGCACAGAGTCGCCCGAAGAGAAGGAAATTATTAGAAACGTATATAACGGGGCATGGGATTTCGTTCCCGTGTCGATCGCCAATCTCTTGAAAGAACGCGCTGAAAATAATAATTATGGCGAAATCATTAAGGTCTTTATGATCACGTCTTCGGGTGCGGAGGGTATTAATTTAAGAAACACGCGTTTTGTTCATATCGTAGAACCCTATTGGCATATGGTTCGCGTGGAACAGGTGGTGGGCCGCGCACGTCGTATTTGTAGTCATCAAGATTTACCCGAGGAATTGCGAACCGTGAAGGTGTTTTTATATATTTCGACGTTTAGTGAGGATCAAAAAACCAATGAGCAGAATATCGAATTACGTATTCGTGATATTAGTCGCCTGGATAATAAGACGCCGGTAACCACGGATGAATCACTCTATGAAATCGCGAGCATTAAGCAGCGTATCAATAATGAGATTTTACAGGCAGTGAAGGAGACGGCGGTGGATTGTAGTCTATATTCGGCTCTGGCCGCGAAAAATAAGAGCGATGAGGTTCTCGTTTGTTATGGGTTTGGTAAGATCGAATCGAATCAGTTTTCGTCGTATCCTAATTTGGAGAAGGATCAAGGCGAAAAGGGCGGATTGGACGTGAAGAAGATTAGTTGGAAGGGTATTAAGGTGACGTTTGAAGGCGCGGATTTCGCATTGAATGAGGCGACGAACGAACTCTATGATTATGAGAGTTATCAGAGGGCGATCCAATATGGTACGGATCCTATGTTGGTGGGTCGATTGGAAAAGAAGGGAGGAAAGTATAAAATGGTGAGGGTATAAAATCTTAATATTATTTTCGAATAGTAAGATTTATTTATTGTAAATGTATTTATACTTGCCGGATCTACTAACTCCGTCACCTCCTGACCCTCTTCCACCTGTGCCGTAAGAGGTTCCGTCTGTCATTCCGCCACTTGCAATCGCTTTGCCCCCCTCCTCCGCACCATAAAGTACTGAACTACCTGTTATGCTAGACGTAACACCATTTCCTCCTGCGCCACCGGTGGATGCCCATGTGCTGCTTGAAACTATGAAGAACATTGCATTTGTATTTTTTTCTTATCCCTAAATTACAATATGATATAATAATTGAATCCTTGAATAATTCAAATGCGCAATGGTGTTTTACTAAGAAGCAACTGCGACTAATATTATACCCGATCCACCGTTTCCTCCAAGATCGCCTCCAGTTTGATCTGCACCACCTCCACCACCGCCAGTATTTGCTCCGGCCGCTCCTCCATTTTTGTTATATCCCACTTGACCAGCCACCCCTGCATTTATTCCGTTCGTATCTCCAGTTCCAGCAGTATAATTATTCGATGAACCACCGCCGCCACCGCCTTTACCTCCATTTCCTGCATTTATATTGTTAAGAGATCCGGCTCCACCACCGCCACCTCCCCACCAATAGTTTGCATAGGTTGATCCAGCAAAATAAGATAATGTAGATGTATTAATTTGTACACCAATTCCGCCTGCTCCTGAATTGCTACCTGAACCTGCAACGCCTGCGCCTCCTGCTCCACCACCGCCTCCATTTACACCCTGACTTCCATAAGTGCCACCAGAATTACCTTGACCACTTGTCCCTCCTCCCGCGGCGTAGGAATTATATCCTGCACCGCCTCCACCTGACCCACAACTTGTCTGCGTTGTTCCTGAACTCGTCAAATTTGCACCATATACATATGACGCACCACAACCTCCACCGTAACAGGTGACATTATTTCCTGTATTTGTTGTAAAACTAACTGTTGTATTCGTTCCTGATGTGCCGCGATTGGGGCTAACAGTGGCGACACCGCCTCCCCCGACTGTTAAAGAAATTGTATCCGAACCACTACTAATAGTTATTGCGCGTTGTAGAACTCCACCTGCTCCACCACCGCCTGCTTGATCACATCCTCCACTTCCTCCGCCAGCAACTGCAAAAACTTGTATTACTGTATTATTTGCTTCAGTAACCGATATTGCGTTTGCAAATGAAGCAACCGATGTATACGCGTAAATTTTATAAGAACCATTAGTAGTGACTGAATTATAATTTGAAAAAACAATTTGAGTCGCTGCAGTTGTAGTAACGGATACAGTGCTCGATGATGCTGATGTGCCCGATGCATTCGTTGCCGTTAATGATATAGAATACGCTGTTCCTGATGATAATCCCGAAATCACATAAGACGATGCACTGCCTGACCCTGTACCTGTGCTTGGTGTGTAACTTGTGATTGTTCCTGTTCCTGTTGGTGCAGTGAAACTAATAGTAGCAGAAGTTGTTGTCGCACTAACAGATGTAAGACTGGTTGGTGCAGATGGTTGAGTAAGAACGGATACTGTGCTCGACGAAGATGATGTTCCCGAAGCATTTGTAGCAGTTAATGATATCGAATAGGATGTGTTGCTCGACAATCCCGAAATTGTATAAGCCGATGCTGTGCCCGATCCTGTGCCCGTGATCGGTGTATATCCTGTGATCGTTCCTGTTCCGCTAGGTGCCGTGAAACTAATCGTAACGGAACTTGTGGTTGCGCTAACATATGTAAGACTTGTTGGCGCAGATGGTTGAGTAAGAACAGACACTGTGCTTGATGAACTGGATGTGCCAGATGAGTTTGTCGCAGTTAATGAGATCGAGTAGGATGTATTCGCTGATAATCCCGTGATCGTATATGCCGACGCTGTGCCCGAACCTGTTCCCGTACTAGACGCGTAACTCGAGATCGTTCCTGTCCCAATGGGTGCCGTGAAACTAATCGTAACGGAACTCGATGTCGCACTAACATAGGTTAGACCAGTTGGAGCACTAGGTGTGGTGGTAACAGATACTGTGCTTGACGACGAAGACGTCCCTCCAGCATTTGTCGCCGTCAATGAGATCGAATATGTTGTATTGGAAGATAATCCAGAAATTGTATACGCACTCGATGTTCCAGATCCTGTGCCCACACTTGGAGTATATCCTGTGATCGTTCCTGCTCCACTAGGTGCCGTGAAACTAACCGTAACGGAACTTGTTGTCGCACTAACATATGTAAGACCTGTTGGCGCAGAAGGGAGAGTTGTAACAGATACGGTGCTAGACGAACTGGATGTTCCTCCTGATCCGGTAGCAGTTAATGAGATCGAATATGTTGTATTGGAAGATAATCCCGAAATCGTATATGACGACGCACTGCCCGATCCAGAGCCGCTACTTGGAGTGTAACTCGTTACTGTTCCCGAGGGTGCCGTAAAACTAATCGTAATGGAACTTGTCGTCGCACTAACAAACGTAAGACCACTGGGACTGCCGGGTTTCGTAGTGATAGATAGTGCACTTGATGCACTCGATGATCCACTTGAGTTTGTCGCCGACAATGTGATCGAATACGATGTGTTGCTCGATAATCCAGAAATTGTATACGCACTCGATGTGCCAGATCCTGTCCCCGCACTTGGAGTATATCCAGTGACGGTTCCACTTGGCGCAGTGAAACTAATGGTAACGGAACTCGATGTTGCGCTAATAAACGTAAGACCAGTGGGGGCGGCTGGCGCAGTTGAAATTGTCACTGCACTTGACGAAGTCGATGTTCCTGAGGCATTTGTCGCCGTTAATGAGATCGAATAAGATGTATTCGTCGATAATCCTGAAATAATATATACTGATGCAGTGCCCGATCCAGAGCCTGCACTCGGACTATACCCACTGATATAGCCGTTTCCGGTGGGCGCACTGAAACTAATCGTGATAGATGAATCAGTGATGCTAATAAGAGAAAGGCTGGTTGGCGCTGTTGGACTCGTAAGAACAGATAATGCCGAGGAGGAAAAACTTGTGAAACCACTGGAATTGGTGGCCATCAAAGATATCACATAGTTCGTATTTGGGAATAATCCCGAAATTGTATAGGAGGATGCCGTGCCAGATCCCTTGCCGCTGCTTGGTGTATAGTAGGAAATTGTTCCTGATGGCTCTGTGAAACTAATCGTGGCAGTGGTCGACGTCACACTAATTAATGTGAGGCCTGTAGGAGGCAATGGTCCGACGCCGCCATAAATCGAAATAATAGAACTTAGAGCAGTCGATACGCTTCCTGCTGTTCCATTGGATATAACAAACCCACTGGTTCCATAAGGGCTTGTAAAAGTATAAGGGAATGAATATCCACCGGTTACCGGAATAACCGTTTGAAAAGATGCACCTGAATTCGTGCTTTGATATATCACGTTATTTTGCCAATAATAGGGTGAAATATAAATCGTCGTTGCACTTTGATTACAACTGATATATCCATAATAACTGCTGATTGATCCAGTTGGGCTACTTGTTACTGTTTGCCAAGTTGCGCCACTATTGGTGGTTTGAACCATTTTGTTTGCGCCATATTTTCCTGTGAATGCGGTGGAACCATTGTTTGTATTTGTGCAGACAACGGATAAACATTGGCCTGTATAGACGCGAGTCCAAGTAGAACCAGAGTTGGCCGAGTAATATACACCGCCCGTGGATGAATCGGTCGATGCCGCATATACATAGGCTCCTGTACTATCACATGCCAAATCTGTATATGTTGATGATGTGCTGCCAGAAAGAAGTGAGAATGTGGCGCCATAATTATTAGAGTAATAGATTTGACCCGGATTATATGCGATATAAACGATGTTTCCTGCGGCATTGCTGCATATAGCATTAGCGTTTCCGGTTGCGTTATTGCCTGTAGATGCGCTCCAAAACTGGCCGTATGATGTACTATTGTATACGACACTTGATGATCCGATAGTTCCTGCAGAGACAACATATTGGCCCGTTTGGTCAGAATTGATCACTTTCCAACTACCCGTGGGATTCGAACCACTATAGAACGCTGCATTGGAAGTAGCAGGACTCCAAGTGACACCGGAATTGCTACTGGACCAAATATAATGGAGACCCGAATTGCTTATATTATTCGATCCGGCAACATACATATATTGACCTGTGCTAGATAAAGAAAGTGATTTTTGCGTAGTAATCATCACGGATTGAAAAGAATATGTAAAAGAAGATCCGGTTCCTACGTTCGTTGTATATGACGTTACACCTGCTTGATAAGGAAAACTAAGTGTTGCAGTTGTCGAATTACTACTAATAACTGATATTCCAGACGGAGCACTTGGTATATTAATGCTCATAATAATAAATAATCATATATTATTATGAAGAACATTGTATTTGTATTTTTCTTATCCCTAAATTATACTGTATTACTAGGATTAAATGCCATCAAATATATTCCACTTCCTGTGCAGAAATAAACATTTGCTGTCGCAGAACCCGTTCCTGTGAAAAATGTCATAGTGTTGAGTCCTGTGCTTGTAAAGAATGAGTTTACTGATGAAGTAAAGGTTGTGCCATAATCAGTCGAGTATCGCAAAGCACCACCATAAAATGCAAATTGATATTGTCCAGTGCTTGTACTACCAATGCAACTTGCAATTCCAGCATATGTTGACCTCTGGTTTTGATAAGTTGCACCATAATCGCTAGATATATTCAAACCGTTATTGGTGGTTTCAAATGCATATTGTCCATTACTTGATATAGAAACATAATTTACATCGTTCATATAGGAACCTGAAGCACTACTGTACGATACGCCGTAATTATTACTATAATACATTCTTTTTGCATAATTTCCTACTACGACATATTGACCAGTTGAAGACATTGCCAAACAATTGGTATCATTATAAGGCACATCGGTCAACCCTGCACTTGCAAATGAACCAGCGTAATTGCTACTATAATAAAGGCCCTTTCCTGAATTTGCGTCTACAAAACACACCCTTGCTCCAGTAGAATCACAAACTATATGATTGATATTTAATGCATTTGTTAATGGTGTCGTCCATGTTGAACCATAATTTGCTGATTTATATACACTAGTTCCTCCGGTTACATAATACATATATTGTCCAGTTGAAGACATTGCAACCGATTTTGCACCTAATGAAGTGAATGTTGAACCGCTATTAGTAGAGTATCCAAAACTGGTTATTATATATTGACCGTTGCTCGATGTTGCTATAACGCTTGTGCTGCCGCTATTAATTAATGATATACTATTTGCAGAAGCGGCGGCAGTTGTAGTTATGGAATTTGACGTGGCGGTCGCAGTTCCTGCCGTTGTTGTAGCAGTTACTGTGAATGTATATGCAGTGCTTCCACTTAAACCGGTTACTGTGAATGTATTTGACGATAAAGTTGAAGATCCTCCGCCGGATAATGTATAAGCGATCGTATATGCCGATCCTTGTGTTGCTGCTGTATATACAACACTTGCCCCGCTTGATCCACTAGCAGTTGCAGTAACTGCGGTTGGCGCTGCTGGTTTCGTGACGGCGGCTGCCATTGCGGTCGATGAAGCAGAAGTGCCACTCGAGTTTGTTGCTGTTAATGAGATCGTATAAGAAGTATTTGCAGTCAATCCTGATATAGTATAAGCCGACGCAGTGCCTGATCCTGTGCCCGTACTTGGTGTGTAACTACTAATAGTTCCTGTTCCAGATGGCGCCGTGAAACTAATTGTTAGTGACGTAGTTGTTGCACTAACAAAGGTTAGACCTGTCGGTGCAGATGGAATAGTTGTTACAGATACGGCGCTGGACGAACTTGATGTGCCAGATGCACTTGTCGCAGTTAATGAGATCGAATATGTCGTATTCGATAATAATCCCGAAATTGTATATGAAGTCGACGTGCCCGACCCTGTGCCTGAACTTGGAGTATATCCAGTGATAGTTCCAGAAGGTGCTGTGAAACTAATAGTGACAGAACTCGATGTCGCACTAACAAACGTTAGACCTGTTGGCGCAGATGGCGGCGAGGTTGTAGTAGCAGAAACTGTGCTTGATGAACTTGATGTACCCGATGCGTTCGTAGCCGTTAATGATATCGTATAGGCTGTTCCAGATGATAATCCAGAAATCGTATATGATGCTGCACTCCCGGATCCAGTTCCAATGCTAGGCGTGTAACTGCTAATAGTTCCTGATCCAGATGGCGCAACGAAACTAATAGTAATGCTTGTGGATGCTGCACTCAACAAGGTGACACCGGTTGGCGCAGATGGTTGAGTAAGAACAGACAGTGTGCTTGATGACGAGGACGTTCCTCCCGATCCAGTTGCTGTTAATGAGATCGAATAGGATGTATTGGAAGATAATCCCGAAATTGTATACGACGACGCAGTTCCTGAACCAGTGCCTATGCTAGGAGTATACGAGGAGATCGTTCCTGATGGCGCAGTGAAACTGATCGTAACGGAACTTGTTGTCGCGCTAATATACGTAAGACTGGTCGGCGCACTTGTAATAGTTGTAACTGAAATTGCAGTTGACGAAGACGATGTTCCTCCTGACCCGGTAGCAGTTAATGATATCGAATAGTTTGTGTTGCTCGATAATCCGGAAATCGTATACGATGACGCTGTTCCTGAACCTGACCCTGAACTTGGAGTGTAACTCGTGATCGTTCCTGACGGAGCCGTGAAACTAATCGTAACGGAACTTGTCGTCGCACTAATAAATGTCAGACTAGTTGGTGCTGCAACTTTTGTAGTAATCGATAGTGCAGTTGATGCGCTCGATATCCCTGCTGAATTTACAGCCGCCAATGTGAGTGAATATGTTGTATTACCCGATAATCCGGAAATCGTATAAGCAGACGAAGTTCCAGATCCTGTTCCTACACTAGTAATGTAGGAAGACGCTGTTTCCACTGGAGCCGTGAAACTAATTGTAACGGAAGACGATGTCGCGCTGATAAAGGTGAGACCAGTTGGCGAAGAGGGGGGCGATACGAGAACAATTGAAACGGTGTCTGACGAACTCGATGTTCCCGATGAGTTTGTGGCAGTTAAATTAACTGCATATGTATTTCCAAGAGTTAATCCCGAAATCACATAACTGACGTTAGGGACAAACCAGTTAAACGTAGATGTCGTGGTTGTAGAATTATACGTAACCGTTCCAATGACTGCCGTAGTCGCGTTTGTAAATGTAGTCGTTGCAAAAATATTAGCAATCTGAATCTCGCCTAAGTAATTCGTAATATCCCAATAATTCGCATTTTGTGTCCTCCCTAGTAATTTTTGTAATGTCGGTATATTATCGATCGTGGATGTTACGTTATTATAGGTGATTGCATTATCTGTCGATATAGTCGGACTAAGAGCGAACACACCGCCTGAATTGACGACGGATGGGTATACTTGAGCAGTGACTGTGCAATTATTCATGGTTGCACTGCCATTGTATAATCCAGCATAAGGTCCAAAGAATATGCCAGAATAATTCGAAAAGATATTTCCTGCGCTCGTGCATTTATAAATCGTCACATTTCCATTAATGGATCCTGCATAGGCGCCGACAATAGCACCACAATAATTATTATCGATCGAGCCATAACTGGTACAGTTTTGGACCACGACGTTGGCCGCTTTTTTTCCGAAATAGGCTTGACCGATCCATCCATTATATGCAGCGAGTGTGGATCCTGAGGATGCGATAACTATGTTTTGAACCGTGACATTACCACTGCCAATGGCAGTTGACAATCCATTTTGTACTAACCCTGGGTAATTGACTACGTTTCCTACGGTGACTGTATTTAAACCGCCATCGATAATAATATAAGGACTGTTTATAATAAAGTATTGGGATTCGGTTGTAATAGTAATGTCTGATCCAAGTGATACAGTAACTGGTGAAGCTGATGTTCCGCCTCTTATAGAAAGTGGCCAAGTATAACTTGATGTAAAATTAGACGATGTTATTGTTACAGATGAACTAATCGTCGATGACATAATTCGTGTATATAATAATATACGATATTATATTATTATGTTGTGTCCTAGATATTTTTGGATTTGGTCATTGGATTTGCGTTATGAAGATGAAATGAACTAAATGCATTATTGGAACTAGATTTGGCGAATACGATTGTTATCTATCTGCAACAAATAGCATGATTACTTATCTACAAACTATCTCTTAAAGAGTAGAGAAATTGTTAATATATAACATCTGCGTTGCATTATTGCCCCACGTCATTAGAGCAATTGGACTTATAGTGCTGCTTTCAAAAATGTATTGATTATTTAAATAATTACCTGATTGGAACATAGTTGAAGCAACTCCGTTACTTGTTTGTGTATTCCAAGTAACGCCATAATTAGTTGAAAACATTAAATATGATTTCGCCTGACTATAATTGCTATAACTGCAAAACTGATATTGTCCAGTGGATGAAACACTTGCCCCTTGGAAATAGTTATTGGTTGTGGTAGTTAATACAACTGAGAAACTACTTCCATAATTACTAGATAGATACACTTGCGAAGGATTAAAACTAGAAAAAATTACGTACTTTCCATCAACAGAACAAGATTGATTAGTCAAATACGCAGCTCCCGACCAAATTTCGGTATAAGTGTTTCCCTTATCTGTAGATTTCATAAGATTCATCATACTTGATCCGGTAAAATATAATATTGATGCGTCACCTGATAAACATAAAATCCCCCCCGAATAATACGGAACTCTATCATCATATTCGTCGACAGGCATATTATCTAAATATGGCAACGTAATACCAGTTGTGAATGTCGAGCCGTAATCTGAACTAAATACTAAAGCCCCGTTATATTGAGTACAAAATACATGTTGTCCAGAACTATTACATGTTAGTGATGTATAATAATTACTATTATCCGGAACGCCATTTATTGTATACCTAGATATAAATGTTGATCCATAGTTACTAGAAGCACATAAGGCCATATTAAACGCAACATAAATATATTGTCCTGATGATGAAACAATTCCTCCAGTAGGCGCTGTAGTAAAATCGGAGGTAGAGATTTTAAATGAAACTCCGTAATTAGTTGAAAGGCATAACTGTGAACCAACTAAGATGTATTTACCATTAGAACTACAATTAAACCGGAGAGAAGGAGTTCCTGAGCCAATCGTTGTATAACTGTTAGTTGCTGTTGCTGACGTAGTCATAGATAAACTACTTGACTGAGCCGATATTCCTGATGAATTTGTTGCAGCCATTGTGACCGCATAAGTTGTTGAAGAAGATAATCCTGTAATCGTATAAGACGATGTTGTTCCTGATCCCGATGCAGTTGAACCATTGGTATAGGGTGTATAACTGGTAATAGTTCCTGTTCCTGATGGTGCAGTGAAACTTAATGTAACTGAAGTAGATGCTGTGCTAACAGATGTAAGACCGGTTGGAGCAGACGGTTTAGTAAGCACAGAGACTGTGCTGGATGAAGTGGATGCACCTGATGAATTTGTCGCTGTTAATGATATCGAATAAGATGTATTCGAGGATAATCCTGAAATCGTATATGCCGTCGATGTTCCCGATCCAGTTCCTGTGCTTGGAGTGTAACTTGTAATGGTGCCTGTTCCTGTCGGCGCAGTAAAACTAATCGTGACGGAACTTGCTGTTGCACTTGAATATGTAAGACTAGTTGGTGCATTGGGCTTGGTTGTTACAGATACAGCAGTGGACGAACTGGATGTCCCTCCTGATCCGGTTGCTGTTAATGATATCGAATATGCTGTATTCGAAGATAATCCAGAAATTGTATACGCAGTCGATGTTCCCGATCCCGTGCCAGCGCTGGGTGTGTAACTCGTGATTGTTCCTGAAGGTGCTGTGAAACTAATCGTAACCGAACTGGCTGTCGCACTAACAAAAGTTAGACCTGTTGGAGGAGAAGGTGCGCCTGCTGTGGTTGTAACAGATACAGTGCTCGATGAAACGGACGTTCCTGAAGAATTTGTCGCTGTTAATGATATCGAATACGCTGTTCCTGACGATAATCCCGAAATCACATAAGATGATGCAGTGCCCGATCCTGTGCCTGTGCTTGGAGTGTAACTTGTGATTGTTCCTGATCCTGTTGGCGCTGTGAAACTAATCGTAACGGAACTAGACGTGGTGCTAACAGACGTTAAACTTGTGGGCGCAGATGGTTGTGTTAGAACAGATACTGCGCTCGACGAAGATGATGTGCCAGATGCACTTGTCGCAGTTAATGAGATCGAATATGACGTGTTACTCGACAATCCCGAAATTGTATATGCACTCGATGTTCCTGATCCAGTGCCAGTGCTGGGAGTATAACTTGTGATTGTTCCTGTGGGCGCAGTGAAACTGATCGTAACTGAACTTGTTGTCGCACTAACAAACGTTAGACCAGTTGGTGCAGAAGGTGCAGTTGTCATAGATAAACTACTTGACTGAGCCGATGTTCCTGATGAATTTGTTGCTGCCATCGTAATCGAATACGTTGTTCCAGATGATAATCCTGTGATTGTATAAGACGATGTACTGCCTGAACCCGTTGCACTTGAACCATTGGCATATGGTGTATAACTGGTAATGGTTCCTGTTCCAGTTGGCGCCGTGAAACTAAATGTAACTGAAGTAGATGTAACGCTAATAGATGTAAGACTTGTCGGAGCAGATGGTTGCGTAACAACAGATAATGCGCTAGACGAACTGGATGTCCCTCCTGATGCACTTGTCGCAGTTAATGAAATCGAATAGGTTGTATTCGACGATAATCCCGATATCGTATATGCAGTCGAAGTTCCTGAACCTGTGCCTGTGCTAGGAGTGTATCCAGTGACTGTTCCACTTGGCGCCGTGAAACTAATTGTCACGGAACTTGTGGTTGCACTAACGAACGTAAGACTTGTTGGCGCTGAAATAGACGTTGCAAAAGATAATGTATTCGATGATCCAGATGCACCTGAAGAATTCGTTGCAGTTAATGTGATCGAATAGGATGTATTCGCCGATAATCCCGTGATCGTATACGATGACGCTGTGCCCGACCCCGATCCAGTGCTAGGAGTATATGACGAGATCGTTCCTGATCCAGAGGGTGCAGTGAAACTAACCGTAACGGAAGAGCCGGTCGCACTAATAAATGTAAGATTCGCCGGCGCAGTAGGGCGTGTGAGAATAGTGAGCGTTGAGGATGGGTAACTCACATATCCTGAAGACGTGGTCGATGAAATAGCGATCGAATAGGATGTATTCGCTGATAATCCCGTAATTGTATATGACGATGTCGTTCCTGACCCTGTATACGCAGTTGCAGAACCATTCACAATGGCGGTGTATCCACTAATTGTGCCAGTTGGTGCAGTGAAACTAATCGTCACTGAACTCGACGTTGCGCTGACAAATGTGAGGCCAGTGGGTGGCGTAGCACTCACCACCGCAGTCATAGCAACTACAGAACTCGTGGTGCCTCCTATCGTTCCACTAGATAACGCCAAGTTACTCGTGCCATAAGGACTTGTGAAAGTATACGGGAATGAATAGCCCCCGGCAACTGGAATAAGGGTTTGGAATGTAGTCCCCGAATCTATGCTTTGATAAACCAAGTTATTCTGCCAATTGGGGGATATATAAATCGTGGTCGCGTTTTGATTACAACTTATATACCCATAGTGTTTGCCTGCTATGCCGACTGGACTAGCCGATACAGTTGTCCACGTTGAACCACTATTTACTGTTTTTAGAAGTGAATTGGCTCCATAGTTTCCTGTGAATGCGGTTGAGCCATTGCTCGTGTTTATGCATGCCACGGATAAACATTGGCCTGTATAGACGCGAGTCCAAGTAGACCCAGAGTTGGCCGAATAATATATGCCGCCCGTGGATGAATCGGTCGATGCCGCATATACATAGGCTCCTGTGCTATCACACGCCAAATCCGTATAGGCTGACGATGTGCTACCGGAAAGAACCGAGAATGAAGAGCCATAGTTATTGGAATAATAGATCTGGCCTGTATTATAGGCCAAGTATACGATACTACCGGCCAAGGAACTACATATGGCGGAGACATTGCCGCTTGTATTGTGGCCCGTAGATGCCGTCCAGAAATTTCCATAAGATGTACTATTATACACCACGCTGGAACCACTCATTGTGGCCGCGGAAACGACATATTGGCCGCTTTGGTCACAGTTGATGACTTTCCAACTGGCCGTGGGGGTCGAACCGCTATAGAAGGCCGTGCTGGACGTATTCGCGGCCCAATTGGTGCCCGAATTACTACTGGACCAAATATAGTTAAGACCGGTGTTGGTGATTTCATTGGATCCGGCGATATACATATATTGGCCTGTGGCAGACGTGCATAGTGATTTTTTCGTATTGATAATCAGATTATAGAAGGAATAGGTGGAATTGGATAATACGGACGTGGGGGCACTAACA
>Ga0114976_10000403_pt1 | contig 27048 bp, 25 predicted proteins | sample S_130805_EF_Meta_FD_87319 | JGI IMG/M metagenome (GOLD analysis project Ga0114976, IMG submission 87319) | Freshwater microbial communities from Lake Simoncouche, Canada to study carbon cycling - S_130805_EF_MetaG | ecosystem: Environmental > Aquatic > Freshwater > Lake | place: Lake... | reverse complement strand
CGCGCGCTGATCGGCCTCGCGCATCCCGATTTCCGCGAGGGGCTGGAACGCCAGGCGCGCGAGCAGCGGCTGCTGCCGAAGACGGTGTTCTGACGCGGGCTATTCCGGCTGCACCCCCGCCGCCCGCAGCACCGCGGCGTAGCGCACCAGTTCGCCGCGGATGAAGCCGTCGACCTGCGCCGGCGTCTCCACCCCGGGCTTGCCCCCGAGGCCGAGCTCGGCGAGCCGCGGCGCCAGCCGCCGCGCGCTCTCGGCGAAGGCGGCGGCATAGGCCGCGATCACCGGCGCCGGGGTGCGCGCGGGCGCGGCGGCGACGATCCAGATATCCTGCTGGAAGGCGGGCAGCCCGGCCTCGGCCGCGGTCGGCACATCCCGCAGGATCGGGCTGCGCGCCGGGCCGCCGACCGCATGCGCGCGCACCGTGCCGGCGCGGATATGCGACGCGGCCTCGGCCGGCGTCACGCCGGTGACCTGCGCCTCGCCCGCCATCACCGCCTGCAGCGCCGGCCCGCCGCCGCGGTAATGCACCATGGCCAGGTCGGCGCCGACGGCGGCGCGGAAGACCTCGCCGGTCAGGTGCACAGTGCTGCCGATGCCGGCGCCGGCGAAGTTCAGCTTGCCCGGCTGCGCGCGGATAAGTGCGACCAGCTCGGCCATGGTCCGCGCCGGCACCGAGGGGTGGGTCACGATCACCATCGGCGCCGCGGAGAGGATGGCGAGGCCGGCGAAATCGGCCGCTGCGTCGTAGGGCATGCGCGCGACCAGCGCGGGCGCGATCGCCTGCGCGCTGCTGTTCATCAGGATCGTATAGCCGTCGGGCGCGGCCTTCGCGACCAGGTCGGTGCCGATCAGCCCGCCGGCGCCGCCGGTGCGGTTCTCGACCACCAGCGGCTGGCCGAGGATCGCCGCGGCCGGCTCGGCGTAGAGCCGGGCGGTGAGGTCGGCGAGGCCGCCGGCGGCAAAGGGCACGACGACGCGGATCGGCCGGTCGGGGCGCCATGGGGCCGGAGGGGTGGGCTGCGCGGCGAGGCGATGGGCAGGCGTGGCAAGGGCCCCGGCGAGGAGCAGGGTGCGGCGGCGGAACATGGTCTCTCCCTGGACGTGATTTGTCTTGGCCGGGATGCCGGCAGCCGCCATGAAACAGGGCGCGCGGCGCCGACGCCAGCCCTTCCGGGGTGCGGTTGCGCTTGACGCGCCGCCCGGCCGGGGGCTACGCACCACGCTTCTGATCCAGGTCCCCGCATCGGGGGCCCCGTCGCTCCGCGAAGACTCGCGCAGCGGCGCGTTTTCGTTTGGGGAATCCCCCAGTAGGAGCCACCGCATGTTCGAGGCACTCTCGGGCAAGCTGACCGGGGTCTTCGATCGGCTGCGCCGCCGCGGCGCGCTGACCGAGGCCGACGTGACCGAGGCGCTGCGCGAGGTCCGCGTCGCGCTGCTGGAAGCCGACGTCGCCCTGCCGGTGGTGCGCGACCTCATCGCCAAGGTCCGCGAGCGCGCGGTCGGCGTCGAGGTGCTGAAGAGCGTCTCGCCCGCCCAGCAGGTGGTCAAGATCGTCAACGATGCGCTGGTCGAGGCGCTCGGCGGGGTCGAAGAGAACCCCATGGCGCGGGGCATCGACCTCAATGCGCCGGCGCCGGTCGCGGTGCTGATGGTTGGCCTGCAGGGCTCGGGCAAGACGACGACCTCGGGCAAGATCGCGCTGCGGCTGAAGGGCCGCGAGAAGAAGAAGGTGCTGCTCGCCTCGCTCGACGTGCACCGGCCCGCGGCGCAGCTGCAGCTCGAGACGCTGGCGAACCAGGCCGGCGTGACCTCGCTGCCGATCATCATGGGGCAGTCGCCGCTCGAGATCGCCGCGCGCGCGATGGATGTGGCGAAGCGCGAGCTCTACGACGTGGTGGTGCTGGACACCGCCGGGCGGCTGGCGATCGACGAGGCGCTGATGGCGGAGGTCGCCGCGGTGAAGGCCGCGACCCGGCCGCACGAGGTGCTGCTGGTCGTCGACGCCATGACCGGCCAGGACGCGGTGAACACGGCGTCGGCCTTCCAGGAGAAGGTCGGCGTCACCGGCATCGTCATGACCCGGATCGATGGCGATGCCCGCGGTGGCGCGGCGCTGTCGATGCGCGCGGTGACCGGCGCGCCGATCAAGCTGCTGGGCGCCGGCGAGAAGCTGGATGCGCTGGAAGACTTCCACCCCGACCGCATCGCCGGCCGCATCCTCGGCATGGGCGACATCGTCTCGCTGGTCGAGCGCGCGGCCGAGACGATCGACCAGGAGGAAGCGGAAAAACTCGCGGCCCGGATGCAGAAGGGCCAGTTCACGCTCGAGGACTACGCCAGCCAGATCAAGCAGATCGGCAAGATGGGCTCGCTCTCCGGCATCCTCGGCATGCTGCCGGGCGTGGGCAAGATGAAGGACCAGATCGAGAAGGCCAATCTCGATACCACGGTGCTGAAGAAGCACACGGCGATGATCAACTCGATGACGCCGAAGGAACGCCGCAACCCCGACATCATCAAGGCCAGCCGCAAGCGCCGCATCGCCGCCGGCAGCGGCGCCTCCGTGCAGGAGGTCAACAAGCTGCTGAAGCAGTTCGACGACATGGCGACGATGATGAAGCGGATGAACAAGCTCGGGCAGAAGGGGCTGATGCGGGGTGGTCTCGCGGCGCTGCTGCCCAAGGGAATGGCGGGACCCGGCGGTGGCCGGCGTCCCTTCTGAACACAGACGAACCTAGGAGAAGAACAGGACCATGGGACTCAAGATCCGGCTCGCCCGCGCGGGCGCCAAGAAGCGGCCCTACTACCACATCGTGGTGGCCGATAGCCGCAGCCCGCGCGACGGCCGCTTCATCGAGAAGCTCGGCAGCTACAACCCGATGCTGCCGGCCGAGCATGCCGACCGCATCCGCCTGCAGTCCGAGCGCGTGGCGCATTGGCTGAGCCAGGGCGCGCTCGCGACCGACCGCGTCGCGAAGTTCCTCGGCAAGGCCGGCCTCGCGCCGATGCCGGAGTACCGCGAGCAGCCGAAGCAGTCCGCGCCGAAGAAGAAGGCGCAGGAGCGCGCGGCCGCGGCGGCGGGCTGAGCAAACCCTTAGGACGGTCACGTGGCGCAGACGCGAATACTCGTAGGCGAAATCGGCAGGCCGCACGGTGTGCGCGGCCTGGTGAAGCTGCGCAGCTTCACCGCCGACCCGGCCGCGATCGCCGACTACGCGCCGCTGACCGATGAGAGCGGGACGAAGACCTACGCGCTGACCCTGCTGGCGCCCGACCTGGCGCGCATCGAGGGCGTCGCCGACCGCGACGCCGCGCAGCGGCTGACGGGCACGAAGCTCTACGCCGCGCGCGACCGGCTGCCGCCGCCGGAGGAGGACGAGTTCTACCTCGCCGACCTCATCGGACTGGCCTCGGTCAGCGAGGCGGGCGAGGCGCTCGGTTCGGTGCGGGCGGTCGAGGAACATGGCGCGGGGGCCTTCCTCGTGCTGGCCGGCCCGCCCGAGCGTCTCGTGCCCTTCACCCGCGCCTGCGTGCCGGTGGTGGATATCGCCGGCGGGCGGATCACCGTCGTCCTGCCGGACGAGATCATCGTGCGGCCCGAGGAGGCGGCGTGATGTTCCGCGCGACCGTCCTGACGCTGTTTCCCGCGATGTTTCCGGGCCCGCTCGGCGAAAGCCTGGCGGGCAAGGCGCTGCGCGAGGGGCGCTGGGCGATCGAGGCGGTGGACATCCGCGGCTTCGCCACCGACCGCCACCGCAGCGTGGACGACACGCCCTTCGGCGGCGGCGCGGGCATGGTGATGCGGCCGGACGTGGTCGATGCGGCGCTCGCCGCTGCGGGCGCGGATCGGCCGGCGATCTACTTGACGCCGCGGGGACGGCCCCTCACCCAGGGGCTGGTGCGCGAGCTGGCTGCGGGGCCGGGCGCGACGCTGCTCTGCGGCCGCTTCGAGGGGGTCGACCAGCGGGTTATCGAGGCGCGTGGGCTGATCGAGGTCTCGATCGGCGACTACGTGCTCTCGGGCGGCGAGCTCGCGGCGATGGTGCTGCTCGATGCCTGCGTGCGGCTGCTGCCGGGCGTCATGGGCGCGGCGGAAAGTGCCGAGGAGGAGAGCTTCTCGCAGGGCTTGCTCGAATACCCGCACTACACGCGGCCGGCGGAATGGCAGGGGCGCGCCGTGCCGCCCGTGCTGCTTTCCGGCCATCACGCCGAGGTCGCGCGCTGGCGCCAGGCCGAGGCGGAACGGATCACCAAGGAACGGCGCCCGGATCTCTGGGCGCGGCATGTCGAAACGCGCGGGGGCGCGGCCATGGACGGCCGCCGCATCCCCGCTTAAAGCTTGAACGAAAGGACAGACCGATGAACCTGCTGCAGCAATTCGAGGCGGACCAGATGGCCCGTCTCAAGGCCGCCCGCGCGGTGCCGGAATTCGGCCCGGGCGACACCGTGCGCGTCATGGTGAAGGTCGTGGAGGGCGAGCGCACCCGCACCCAGGCCTACGAAGGCGTGGTGATCGCGCGCAGCAACAAGGGCGTGAACAGCAACTTCACCGTCCGCAAGCTGAGCTATGGCGAGGGCGTCGAGCGCGTCTTCCCGCTGTACAGCCCGTCGATCGCCGAGATCAACGTGCTGCGGCGCGGCGAGGTGCGGCGCGCGAAGCTCTATTACCTGCGCGGCCGGACCGGCAAGTCGGCGCGCATCGCCGAGCGCAAGGTCGCGCAGCAGGCGGCCGTGGCCGAGGCGCCGGCCGCCGAGACCGCGGGCGAGTAACACCGACGACCCGGGCCCGCGCGAGACGGCGCGGGCCCCAATGACTGCCAGGGGATGAGGGACGCGATGTCAGGGCAGAAGCCGCGTACGTTGTTCGACAAGATCTGGGACGCCCATGTGGTGGAGACGCTTCCCGACGGCACCGCGCTGCTCTACATCGACCTCCACCTTACGCACGAAGTGACGACGCCGCAGGCCTTCGAGGGGCTGCGCCAGGCGGGGCGGAAGATCCGCCGGCCGGACCTCACGCTCGGCGTCATCGACCACAACATCGCGACCGATGCGAGCCGCTACACCGGCATCGTCGATCCCGAGAGCCGGCTGCAGGTCGAGACGCTGCTGAAGAATGCCGAGGAATTCGGCATGCCGCTGATCCCGCTGCTCGATGACCGCCAGGGCATCGTGCACGTGATCGGGCCGGAGCTTGGCCGCAGCCTGCCCGGCATGACCATCGTCTGCGGCGACAGCCACACCTCGACGCATGGCGCCATGGGCGCGCTCGCCTTCGGCATCGGGACGTCGGAGGTCGAGCACGTGCTCGCCACCCAGACGCTGCTGCAGAAGCCGGCGAAGAACATGCAGGTCCTGGTCGAGGGCAACCTCGCCGTCGGCTGCTCGGGCAAGGACATCACGCTGGCCATCATCGGCAGGATCGGCACTGCCGGCGGCACCGGCCACGTCATCGAATATGCCGGCGACACCATCCGCGCGCTCGACATGGCCGGGCGCATGACGGTCTCCAACATGGCGATCGAGGGCGGTGCGCGCGCGGGCCTCATCGCGCCCGACGAGACGACCTTCGAGTATATTCGTGGCCGGCCGATGGCGCCGAAGGGCGAGGCGCTGGAGCGCGCGATGGCGTACTGGAAGACGCTGCCGACCGATGCCGGCGCGCAGTTCGACCGCGTGGTGAAGCTCGCGGCGCATGAGATCGCGCCGCAGGTGACCTGGGGCACCAGCCCCGAGGACGTGCTGCCGATCACCGGCGTGGTGCCGAACCCCGAGGATGCCGCGGACGAGGCGCGCCGCGCGCAGCTTCGCCGCATGGTCGAATACATGGGCCTGACGCCAGGCCAGCGGCTGCAGGACCTCAAGATCGACGTCGCCTTCATCGGCAGCTGCACCAACAGCCGGATCGAGGATATCCGCGCGGCGGCGGCGATCGCCCGCGGCCGCAAGGTGGCGGACGGCGTGCGGGCGATGGTGGTGCCGGGCTCGGGCCTCGTGAAGAAGCAGGCCGAGGCCGAGGGGCTCGATCGCATCCTGCAGGAGGCCGGCTTCGAGTGGCGCGAGGCGGGCTGCTCGATGTGCCTCGGCATGAACCCGGACAAGCTGACGCCGGGCCAGCGCAGCGCCAGCACCTCGAACCGCAATTTCGAGGGGCGGCAGGGCCCGGGTGGGCGCACCCACCTGCTCTCGCCCGCCATGGCGGCCGCGGCGGCGATCGCCGGGCACCTGGCCGATGTGCGTGACTACCAGCCGAAGGGGAACTGAGATGGAGGCCTTCACGACCCTGACCGGCATCGCGGCGCCGATGCCGAAGGCGAATGTCGACACCGACCAGATCATCCCGGCGCGCTTCCTGAAGTCGATCGCGCGCTCCGGCTTCGGGAAGAACCTCTTCGCCAATTTCCGCTACAAGGAAGACGGCGCCGAGAACCCGGATTTCGTGCTGAACCAGCCGCCCTACCGGAAGGCCGAGATCCTCATCGCCTTCGAGAATTTCGGCTGCGGGTCGTCCCGCGAGCACGCGCCCTGGGCGCTGACCGATTTCGGCATCCGCTGCGTCATCGCGCCCGACTTCGCCGACATCTTCCACAACAACAGCTTCAAGAACGGCCTGCTGCCGGTGAAGCTACCGCGCGCGGTATGCGAGCAGTTGATGGAAGACGCGCGCCTCGGCGGCAATGCGCGCATCACGGTCGATCTCGAGCGCCAGGTGGTGGTGCGGCCCTCGGGCGAGGAGATCCCCTTCCAGATCGATCCCTTCCGCCGCCACCTGCTGCTGAACGGGCTGGATGACATCGGCCAGACGATGCAGCACGCGCCGGCGATCGACGGCTACGAGGCGAAGCAGAAAGCCGCCACCCCCTGGCTCGGCGGGAGCAGCCTCTGATGGCGGCCAACAAGACGCTGCTGATCCTGCCGGGCGACGGCATCGGCCCGGAGGTGATGCGCGAGACGCGGCGCGTCGTCGAATGGCTCGGCTATGCCCGCGCGCTGCGGTTCGACATCGAGGAAGGCCTGGTCGGCGGCGCGGCGATCGACGCCGAGGGCACGCCCTGCTCGGACGCCACCGTCGCGCGCGCCAAGGCCGCCGATGCCGTGCTGTTCGGCAGCGTCGGCGGGCCCAAGTGGGACAGCCTGCCCTTCGAGGAGCGGCCGGAGCTCGGCATCCTGCGCCTGCGCAAGGAGCTCGGGCTGTTTGCCAACCTGCGCCCGGCGGTGGTCTTCGATGCGCTGGCCGATGCCTCCGCGCTCAAGGCCGACGTGGTGCGCGGCGTCGACATCATGGTGGTGCGCGAGACCACCGGCGGCGTCTATTTCGGCGAGCCGCGCGGCATCACGCTCGACGCCCATGGCAAGCGCCGCGGCGTCGACACGCAGGTCTATACCGAGGATGAGATCGTCCGCGTCGCCCGCGTCGCCTTCGACCTGGCGCGCAAGCGTCGGAACAAGGTGACCAGCGTCGAGAAGGCCAATGTCATGCAGACCGGCCGGCTCTGGCGGGCCGTGGTCGGCGAGGTGCACAAGGCCGAATACCCCGACGTGCAGCTCGAGAACATGTATGCCGACAACTGCGCCATGCAGCTCGGCAGCAAGCCGAAGCAGTTCGACGTGATCCTCGGCGACAACCTCTTCGGCGACGTGCTGTCGGACCTGGCGGCGGCGCTGACAGGCTCGCTCGGCATGCTGCCCTCGGCGACGCTCGGCGCGGTGGATGCGGCGACCGGCAAGCGACATGCGCTCTATGAGCCGATCCACGGCTCGGCGCCCGACATCGCGGGCAAGGGCGTGGCCAACCCCTCGGCGCAGATCCTCTCGCTGGCGATGCTGCTGCGCTGGTCCTTCGGGCTCGAGGAGGAGGCGCGGCTGATCGAGCGGGCGGTGGAGAACGTGCTCGCCGGGGGCCTCCGCACCGCCGACATCATGCAGGCCGGACGCGCCCGCGTCGGCACCTCCGTGATGGGCGAGGCGATCGTGCGGGAGCTCGACAAGCTCAACGGATGAGCTTGCGATCGAGGCGCTGAATCGCGCGCCTCCGAACTCCATGGGGGTTGCGCGGGAAAGGCCGCTCGGCTATTCCCCGCGCCTCGCCGGCAACGGCATGCGCGCCCGTAGCTCAGCTGGATAGAGCACCAGACTACGAATCTGGGGGTCAGGAGTTCGAATCTCTTCGGGCGCGCCATTCTCCCCTGCCTGTCCCACATCCGCGTGATCCTGTCGCCAAGGCTTCCGTTCCGGAGCTGGCTTGGGTATCGTTGCGCCTCTGGATAGGGAGGCGACCATGTCTATGCGAAGGTTCCTGCTCGCCGGCGTACTGGCGGTGGCGCTGCCGGCCCCGCGCGGGCAGGCGCAGGCCACGCTGCGCGAGCAGCTCATCGGCACCTGGATCTATGTCTCGAGCACGGCGAAGCGCGACGACGGAACGCCCGTGCCGCGCCCGGAGCTGCGCGGCGCCATCACCTACACCGCCGATGGGCGCTTCCACTTCATCACCACGCGCACCGACCTGCCGCGCTACGCCGCGAACGACAGCGCGCGGCCCTCGCCGGACGAGGCCTTCGCGGTGGCGTCGGGCGTCGTCGCCTATGCCGGCACCTGGCGGGTGGATGAGGCGGCGCGCACCATCCTGCTCGAGATCGAGGTCAGCAGCTTCCCGAACCTGGTCGGCGCGCCGAACCAGCGCCGCGTCGTCACCGCCATCTCGGCCGAGGAGCTGCGCTCTACCAACCCGCGCACGCCGGCCGGCATCACGCTGAATACCGTCTGGCGGCGGGCGCGCTGACCCCGATCAGAAATCGAGGTTCGCGTAGTGCTCCGGCGGGGCCGTGCCGCTGATGCGGTCGGCCAGCAGCCCGCGGAAGCAGGGCCGCGACTTCACCCGCGCATACCACTCCTTCGCCGCGTCGTTCAGCGACCAGTCGACATCGCCGATATAGTCTAGGGCCGAGAGATGCGCGGCGGCGGCGAAATCGGCGAGCGACAGCGCGGGCCCGGCCAGCCAGTGCCGCGTTTCGGCCAGCCAGCCGAGATATTCGAGATGCGGCTTCAGGTTCAGGTAGCCGGCGCGGATCACCGCGCCCTCCGGATTGCCGCGCCCCATCGCCCGCTTCATCTGCTTCTCGTAGAGCAGGTTCTGCGTGACCTCGGTGGCGAATTTCCCGTCGAACCAGGCGACCAGGCGGCGCACCTCGGCCCGCTCGGCGAGCGACCGGCCGAGCAGCGGCATGTCGGGATAGGCCTCGTCCAGGTACTCGCAGATCGCGTTGCTGTCGGCGATGGAAAGCCCGTTCGACTCGACCAGCACGGGCACCGTGCAGGCCGGGTTCAGTTCGAGGAATTCCGGCCGGCGATCCCACACGCGCTCGATGCGGAGCTCGAAGGGGATGCGCTTCTCGGTGAGCACAAGGCGCACCTTGCGCGCATAGGGCGAGAGCGGGAGATGGTAGAGGATTCGCACGCCGCGACTTATGCCAGCCGGGGAGATTCGGGGGAAGCGGCGCGCGCCGCTTCCCCCGCCTGGTTCATTCGGCCGCGACCGCGGCGGCGTCGGTCATCGGCACGGGCAGGTACCGCGCGTATTCCTTCGGCACCACCTGCCAGAAGCGGCCGCGCTCCTCCGCCCAGTCGTTCAGCAGGCGGGCGGCCGAGCGGCTGCCGGTCTCCTCGACATGCCGGGCGATCAGGCGCTTCAGCACGGCTTCCCAATGCGTCGAGGCCAGCCGGGTCCAGAGCAGCGTGTCGGCATTGACCCGCTTCTCGAAGGCGTCGTCGACGTCGTAGAGGAAGGCCATGCCGCCGGTGAAGCCGGCGCCGAAATTGTCGCCGACCGGCCCGAGGATCACGACCGTGCCGCCGGTCATGTACTCGCAGCCATTGGCCCCGCAGCCTTCGACCACCGTGGTCGCGCCGCTGTTGCGCACCGCGAAGCGCTCGCCCGCCTGGCCGGCGGCGAACAGCTCACCCGCCGTCGCGCCGTAGAGGCAGGTATTGCCGATGATGGTGTTCTCGTTCCAGACCAGCGCGGAGGAGGGCGCCGGGCGCACGACGATGGTCGCCCCCGACAGGCCCTTGCCGACATAGTCGTTGGCGTCGCCGAGAACCTCCAGCTTCAGCCCCTGCACCGCGAAGGCGCCGAGCGACTGGCCGGCGGTGCCGCGCAGGCGGACCGTCAGGTGCCCCGGCTGCAGCGAGGCCATGCCGAATTTCCGCGTGATGTAGCTGCTGATCTTGGTGCCGATCGCGCGGTGGGTGTTCCGGATGTTGTAGGCCAGCTGCATCTTCTCGCCGCGCTCGAACAGCGCCGCGGCGTCGCGGATCATGTCGGCATCCAGCGTCTCCGGCACCTCGTTGCGGCCTTCCAGCGTGCAGTAGCTGGGCAGCCCGCCGGCATCGACCTTGACCAGCAGCGGGTTGAGGTCGAGGTCGTCGAGATCCTCCGAGCCGCGGCTGACCTGCTTCAGCAGGTCGGTGCGGCCGATGACATCCGTCAGGCGGCGGACGCCGAGGCCTGCGAGGATCTCGCGCACCTCCTCGGCGACGAAGGAGAACAGGTTGATCACCTTCTCCGGCGAGCCCGCGAACTTGGCGCGCAGCGCCTCGTCCTGGGTGCAGACGCCGACCGGGCAGGTGTTGCTGTGGCACTGGCGGACCATGATGCAGCCCATGGCGATGAGGCTCGCGGTGCCGATGCCGAATTCCTCGGCGCCGAGCATCGCGGCGACCACCACGTCGCGGCCGGTCTTGATGCCGCCATCGGTGCGCAGCTTCACGCGGTGCCGCAGCCGGTTGAGCTGCAGCACCTGGTGGGTCTCGGAGAGGCCCATCTCCCAGGGGAGACCCGCATACTTGATCGAGCTCTGCGGGCTGGCACCGGTGCCGCCGGAATGGCCGGAGACCAGGATGGCGTCGGCCTTGGCCTTGGCGACGCCAGCCGCGATCGTGCCGATGCCGCTGCGGCTGACCAGCTTCACGCAGACCGTGGCCTCGGGGTTGATCTGCTTCAGGTCGTAGATGAGCTGCGCCAGATCCTCGATCGAGTAGATGTCGTGGTGCGGCGGCGGGCTGATCAGCATGACCCCCGGCGTCGAGTGCCGCAGCTTCGCGATCAGGCCGGTGACCTTGAAGCCGGGCAGTTGGCCGCCCTCGCCGGGCTTGGCGCCCTGCGCGACCTTGATCTCGATCTCGCGGCAGTTGTTCAGGTATTCGGCGGTGACGCCGAAGCGGCCGGAGGCGATCTGCTTGATGGCGCTGTTGGCGTTGTCGCCGTTCGCGCGCGGGCGGGCGCGGGCCGGGTCCTCGCCGCCCTCGCCGCTGTCGCTGCGGGCGCCGATGCGGTTCATCGCGATCGACAGCGTCTCATGCGCCTCCGGGCTGAGGGCGCCGAGCGAGATGCCGGGGGCGACCAGGCGCTTGCGGATCTCGGTGATGCTCTCGACCTCCTCGAGCGGCACCGGGGTGCGGCCCTCGCTGCGGAAGTCGAGCAGGTCGCGCAGCGCCACCGGCGGCTGCTTGCGGACGGCCTCGGAGTAGCGCTTGAAGGTGGTGTAGCTGTCGGTCTCGACCGCGTGCTGCAGCGTGTGGATCAGCCCGCCATCGAAGGCGTGGCTCTCGCCGCGGAGGCGCCGCTTGTAGAGACCGCCGACCGGCAAGGTGACCACGTCCGCGTCCCAGGCGCGGCGATGCAGCGCGAGCACGCGGCGGGCGATGCCGGAGAGGCCGATGCCGGAGATGCGCGAGGGCACGCCCGGGAAGAACTCCGCGACCAGGGCGCGGGAGAGCCCGATCGCCTCGAAATTCATGCCGCCGCGATAGCTGCTGATGACGGAGATGCCCATCTTGGACATCACCTTCAGCAGCCCCTTGTCGACCGCCTTCTTGTACCTGGCGACGCAGTCCTTCAGCGGGGCATCGCCGAACAACCCGCGGCGCTGGCGATCCGCGACGCTCTCCTGCGCGAGATAGGCGTTGATCGTGGTGGCACCCGCGCCGATCAGCACGGCGAAGTAGTGCACGTCGACGCATTCCGCGGTGCGGACGTTGAGCGAGGTGAAGGTGCGCAGCGAGTTGCGCACCAGGTGGGTGTGCACCGCGCCGACGGCGAGGATCATCGGGATCGGCGCGCGCGCAGCACCCTGCGCGGCATCACTCAGGATGATGTGGGCGCAGCCGGACTGCACGCCTTCGGCCGCCTCGCGGCGGATGCGCTCGAAGGCACGCCGCAGCCCGGCCTCGCCCTCATCGGCGGGGAAGGTGCAGTCGACCTCGCAGGCGTTCGTGCCCATGTATTGCCGCATCGCCGCGAATTCGGCGTTCGACAGCACGGGGCTGTCCAGCATCAGCATGTCGCACTGGGTCGGGTCCTCGTCGAGGATGTTCCCGAGATTCCCGAGCCGCGTCTTCAGCGTCATCACCCGCGTCTCGCGCAGCGAGTCGATGGGCGGATTGGTGACCTGGCTGAAGGTCTGGCGGAAATAGTGGTGCAGGCCGCGATACTGGCTCGACAGCACCGCGATCGGGGTGTCGTCGCCCATGCTGCCGACGGCTTCCTGGGCGTCCTCGACCATCGGGTGCAGGATGGTCTCGAGCTCCTCCAGCGTGTAGCCGACGGCGAGCTGGCGGCGCCGCAGCTCCTCGCCACGGAACAGGTCGGGCTCGGTGGTGTCGGCCTTGACGATGCCGTCGATGCGGATGGTCCGCTCGGTCCACTTGCCGAAGGGGTGGCGCGCCGACATCAGGTCCTTCAGCGCGCGGTCGCGGTAGAAGGTGCCGGTCGCGAGCTCGACCGCGATGCACTGGCCGGGGCCGACCCGGCCCTTGGCGGCGATCTGCTCCTCCGACAGCTTCACCATGCCGGTCTCGGAGCCGACGATCAGCAGCCCGTCCGTGGTCTGGGTGTAGCGCAGCGGCCGCAGCCCGTTGCGGTCGAGGCCCGCCACCACCCAGGCGCCGTCGGTGCCGGCGATCGCCGCCGGCCCGTCCCAGGGCTCCATCACCGCGTTGCAGTAGAGGAAGAGGTCGCGATGCGCGTCCGGCATGGTCGCATTGGCGCCGAGGCTTTCGGGGATCAGCATGGCCTTGGCCATCGGCGCGTCGCGGCCGCCGCGGACCAGCAGCTCGAAGACGTTGTCGAGCGTCGCGGTATCCGAGCCGCCGGCCTGGATCACCGGCTTGATGTCGTCGAGGTAGGCGTCCAGCAGCGGATGGCTGAGCCGCGTCTCGTGGCTCTTCATCCAGTTGGCGTTGCCATGCACCGTGTTGATCTCGCCGTTATGCGCGATCATCCGGAAGGGCTGCGCGAGCCGCCAGGTCGGGAAGGTGTTGGTCGAGTAGCGCTGGTGGTAGATCGCGAAGCGGCTGACGAAGCGCTCGTCGAGCAGGTCCGGGTAGAAATCCGTCAGGCTCTCCGCCAGGAACATGCCCTTGTAGATGAGCGAGCGGCAGGAGAGCGAGCAAAGGTAGAGCTCGGGGATCGAGGCCGCGATCGCCGCCTTCTCGATCCGCCGGCGGATGACGTAGAGGTCGCGCTCGTACAGCCCCTCGTCGCGCTGTTGCGGGTCGTAGATCAGGATCTGCTCGATCTCGGGCCGCGTCGCATTGGCCTTCTCGCCGATGCAGTCGGTGTTGATTGGCACCTGGCGCCAGGAATAGATCGCGTAGCCGGCGCCGAGGATCTCGGTCTCGACGATCTGCCGGCAGCGCTCCTGCGCGCCGAAATCGGTCTTCGGCAGGAACACCATGCCGACCGCGATGCGGCCCGGCTGCAGCCGGTCGCCGCCGCGCTGCACGACTTCGGCGAAGAAATCCTGCGGGATCTCGATGTGGATGCCGGCGCCGTCGCCGGTCTTGCCATCGGCGTCCACGGCGCCGCGGTGCCAGACCGCCTTCAGCGCATCGATGCCGGCCTGCACGACGCGGCGGCGCGGCTTGCCGTCGAGGGCGGCGACCAGGCCGACGCCGCAGGCATCGTGCTCGAGCGTGTCGATGCCGGCGGCGCGCAGCGCCGCCTCGTTCTCGCCGTAGGTCTGGACGAAGTTCTTTTCCATCATCGTCACTCCGCCGCGGTGGCGAGGGCCGCACCGGCCTTCGCCTGGACATAGGCATGGATCTGGTCGGCCGCGTCGCGGCCATCGCGGATCGCCCACACCACCAGCGAGGCGCCGCGGACGATGTCACCGCCGGCGAAGACGCCGGGCAGCGCGGTCATGAAGCTGCGGTGGTTCACCGTCAGCGTGCCCCAGCGCGAGACGGTCAGCGCCGTCTCGCCGAAGGCCTGCGGCAAATCCTCGGGGTCGAAGCCGAGCGCCTTGATGGCCAGGTCGCAGGGGATGGTGAAGGCGCTGCCGGGGATCGGTGCCACCTGCTGGCGGCCCGAGGAATCGGGGAGCCCCAGATGCATCCGGATGGCGCGCACGCCCTCGACATGCTCGGCCCCGACGAAGGCCTCGGGCGCGGCGAGCCAGGTGAACTCGACGCCCTCTTCCTCCGCGTTCTTCACCTCGCGCATGGAGCCCGGCATGTTCGCCTTGTCGCGCCGGTAGAGGCAGGTGACCGAAGTAGCGCCCTGCCGCACCGCGGTGCGGACGCAATCCATGGCGGTGTCGCCGCCGCCGACGACCACCACGCGCTTGCCCTTGGCGTCCAGCGCGCCCGAGGTGAACGCCGGCACGTCATCGCCAAGGTTCTCGCGGTTCGACGCCGTCAGGTAGTCGAGCGCGGGGACGATGCCCTTGAGGTTGGTGCCGACGCAGTCGATGTCGCGCGCCTTGTAGACGCCGGTCGCTATGAAGACAGCGTCGTGCTTCGCGCGCAGCTCCGCGAGGCTGATGTCGCGGCCGATCTCGACGTTCAGGTGGAAGTGGATCCCGCCCGCCTCGTATTGCTGCCAGCGGCGGAGGACGACCTCCTTCTCCAGCTTGAAGTTCGGGATGCCGTAGATCAGCAGGCCGCCGACGCGGTCGTAGCGGTCGTAGACATGCACCTGGTAGCCGCGCTTGCGCAGCTTCTCGGCCGCGGCCAGGCCGCCCGGCCCGGCGCCGATGATGCCGACGGAATAGGGCAGTTCCTGCCGCGGCGTCGGCGACGTGACCCAGCCCTTCTCCCAGGCGGTGTCCGTTATGTACTTCTCGATCGCCCCGATGGTGACGCTCTCGAAGTCTTTCTCGATGACGCAGTTGCCTTCGCAGAGGCGGTCCTGCGGACAGATGCGGCCGCAGATCTCCGGGAAGGTGTTGGTAGCCGAGGCGACCTCATAGGCCTCCTCCAGCCGCCCCTCGGCGGTCAGCTTCAGCCAATCGGGGATGTTGTTGTTCAGCGGGCAATGCACCGAGCAGAACGGCACGCCGCACTGGCTGCAGCGGCTGGCCTGCGCGCCGGCGGCCTCGGCGGCGTATTCCCGGTAGATCTCGCCGAAATCCTCGCGGCGGGCCGAGGCGTCGCGTTTCTCCGGCTGCGCCTGCCGGAGGCGGACGAATTGCAGCATGCGCTCGGCCATGGTCGGTCCCCGTCGGCAGCCGGCGGCGGCGAGGGCCCGGGCGGCCGAGGGGTTCCCGCCCCATCGGCATCGCCCAGGCACGGGCCGAGCATCCGGCGATGAATGGCACCCGCTTGGGCAATGGGCACAAACTGGGCAGGAGGCCGGCCACAGGCGCGCAATGCCGCCCACGGGGGCGTCGCGCGCAGCATTACGGCGGGGCGGGGGCGAAAGCGAGTCCTTTTTCGCCCATAGGGCAGAAATACTGTCCTTCCTGCCCCTCGGTCCTTACCAGTGCCGATACGGCCGAAGCGCGACACCCCAGATTCGGGTCCGATTCGGACCTATGATGCCGGAAGTGTCCGCCGCCGCTCCCCGCCCGTGCGGAACCGCGCCAGGTAGCCCGGCACCACCGCCTCGATCGCCTTGGGCGTGATGCCGAGCGCCGAGAGCCCCGGCAGCTCGGGCGAGCAGACATTGTCGCGCGCGAGCATCAGCAGCTGGTCGCGGGTGATCGGCGGGTTCGGCAGCAGCTCCCCGAGCCGGGCCTGCAGCCGGACAAGCCCCGCGGGCATGTCGATCATCGGCCGCTTGTGGCCGGTGACGTCCTGGATGTAGCGCAGCAGCTCGCGGAATGAGGCCACCCGCGGGCCGCCGAGCTCATAGGTCCGGCCGGTGGCGTCGTCCTGCGTCGCGGCGGCAATCACCGCATCGGCGACGTCGCCGACATAGACCGGCTGGAACTTCGTCTCGCCGCTGACCACCGGCATGAAGGGCAGCAGCCGCGCCATGCCGGCGAAACGGTTGAAGAACTGGTCCTCCGGCCCGAAGACGATGGAGGGGCGCAGGATCGTCGCCCAGTGATGCGCGGCATGCACCGCCTGCTCGCCCTGCCCCTTGCTGCGGCCATAGGCCGAGGGGCTGGCCGGGTCGGCGCCGATCGCCGAGAGATGCACCAGCCGCGCCGGCGCCGGCTGCGCCGCGGCCGCCTTGGCGACGTTGGCGGCGCCCTGGTGCTGGATGCGCTCGAAATCGCCGTGCAGGATGCCGACCAGGTTCACCACCAGGTCGGCGCCGCGCACCGCCGCCGCGACCGCCGCCGGGTCGGTGACGCTGGCGGCGAGCGGGACGATCTGCCCGACCCTGCCCTGCGTCATCAGGAAGCGCGCGCCCACCGGGTCGGTCACCGCCACCCGCACCACGTAGTCGAGTGCAGCCAGCCGCTGCACGACGTAGCGGCCGATGAAGCCCGATCCGCCGAAGACGGTGGCGATCCGCTGGGCCCGCGCGACGCTCATGCTGCATGCTCCCGAGACAAGTCGGGCGGACCATAGGTGCGGGGGCCCGCGCTTCCAAGGTGGTCCGTACCGCTCGGGACCCCCGCTTGACGGCGTCCGGTGCGGCGCCTATTCACCGCGCCCTCTGGACCGCAGCCTTTGCCCAGGTGGCGGAATTGGTAGACGCGCTGGCTTCAGGTGCCAGTGACCGCAAGGTCGTGAAGGTTCGAGTCCTTTCCTGGGCACCACACACTCCAGCAAGGCTGGGGGCGGCGGGCGGCACATCATGGACAGCACCCTGTTCATCCGCGGCACCGCAGGAGGCAGTTCCGGCGTGATCACCCTGCACAAGCACGACCTGCCGGCGGGGCTCGACCTCGGGCCCGTGGTCGCGATCGATACCGAGACCATGGGGCTGAACCCGCACCGGGACCGGCTCTGCCTGGTCCAGCTCTCCTCGGGCGACGGCAATGCCCATTGCGTGCAGATCATCCCGGCCGCCCTCGGCGGGCGTGGGGCGGATTGCCCGAACCTCAAGCGGATGCTGGCCGACCCGGCGACCACCAAGCTGTTCCACTTCGCCCGCTTCGACTGCGCCGCGCTGCAGCAGCACCTCGGCGTGACGGTGGCGCCGGTGCTCTGCACCAAGGTCGCCTCCAAGCTGGTCCGTACCTTCACCGACCGGCATGGGCTGAAGGACCTGCTGAAGGAGCTGCTGGGGGTCGAGATCTCCAAGCAGCAGCAGAGCTCGGACTGGGGCGCGCCGGAGCTTTCGCCCGAGCAGCTGGCCTATGCGGCGTCGGACGTGCTGCACCTGCACGCGCTCTGGGCCCGGCTCGAGGGGCTGCTGCGGCGCGAGGGCCGGATCGAGCTGGCCGAGGCCTGCTTCCGCTTCCTGCCCGCCCGCGGCGCGCTCGACCTGCTCGGCTACGAGGACCCCGACATCCTCGCCCACTGATCGCGCGGCCGCCGCGTCAAGAGACAATCTATCGGTTGGCACGATTCTTGTCCCGGATCGCTCGCCGTCGTTGACCCCCGGTTCCGGGGGGGCCATACATCCGGAGTGATCCATATCGGCCACCCTGCGGCGCCCGGCCCGGCATGCCGCCCGTGAATACCGACCGGCCCTCGACCCTGCCCGGCCGGCGCGACGGCGCGCGTGTCGCGGTGGTGGAGCGGGCGGCCATGCCGCCGCCCTCCCGCGAGCGGCGGGCGCCGAGCACGGGCGAGCTGGCCCGGCGGCGATTCGCCGTGCGCTGGGCCAAGCGGTTGCTGCCGGTGGTCGCACTCGGGCTGCTCGGGCTGATCGCCTTCTGGCCGGAGATCGAGGGCGGCAGCGATTCCCGGGTCAGCTTCCGCCGCACCGTGCAGCCGCGGCCGGAGGCGCTGCGGGTGGTCAACCCGCGCTACCAGGGCATCGACGAGCTCGGCCGGCCCTACACCATCACGGCGCGGACCGCGCAGCAGCAGGGGGCGGCCGACATCCTCGACCTCGACGAGCCGCGCGGCGACATCCTGATGACCGACGGCGCCTGGGTCTTCGTGGAGTCGAACACTGCCCGTTACGACAAGCCGGCGAGCCATCTCGACCTGAAGGGCGATGTCCGGGTCTACCACGACGACGGCCTCGCCCTCTTCACCGAGCAGGCGGCGGTGCAGATCGACACCGGCGTCATCACCGGCACGAGGCCGGTCGCGGTCCAGGGCAGCTTCGGCACGCTGACCGCCGAGGACGGCTTCAGGGTGACCGAGAAGGGCGCGGTGGTGAACTTCCTCGGCCGCTCGCACGCCGTGCTCGAGGGGGATGACCGGTGAGGCGGCTGCTCCCCCTGGCCCTTGCGCTCGCCCTGCCCGGCCTCGCCGGCGCGCAGGACATCGACCTATCGAAGGGCGGACCGATCGACGTCACCGCGCGCGACGGCATCGAGTGGCGCCAGGCCGACCAGGTCATCATCGCCCGCGGCGAGGCCCAGGCGATCCGCGGCAACGTCACGGTGAATTCCGACCGGCTGATCGCGCGCTACCGGTCGGTGGCGCCGCGCGAGGTGGCGCCGGCCCCCGGCGCCCCGCCCCGCCCGGCGGCGACGCCGGCCGCCGCGCCAGCCTCCCCTGCCTCCCCTGCCCCTGGGGCCTCGCCCAACGCCGGCCCGCCCCGCGGCGGCGCCAACGAGATCTGGCGGCTGGAGGCCGAGGGCAAGGTCACCATCAAGACCGACACCGACACCGCCCGCGGCGATCGCGCGGTCTACGATGTCGACAATGCGGTGATGGTGCTGACCGGCCGCGACCTCTCGCTGAAGACCCGGCAGCAGGACATCAGCGCGTCCGACAGCCTGGAATACTGGTCGCAGAAGAAGATGGCGGTCGCGCGCGGCAATGCGAAGGTGATCGAGCCGGCGGAGAACCGCCAGATCACCGGCGACACGCTGGTGGCCTATTTCCTCGACACCCCGCGCGGCCAGCCCGCGCCGGCGCCGGCGCGGCCGGGGGAACGGCCAGGGGAGCGGCAAGTGCCCGGCCAGGGCCGGATGGATCGGGTCGAGGCCTTCGGCAATGTCGAGATCCGCACGCCGACCGACGTCGTGCGCGGCGACCGCGGCGTCTACAGCGCGGAGACCGGCATGGCGCGGCTGCTCGGCGGGGTCCGCATCACCCGCGGCGACAACCAGGTGAACGGGCAGGAAGCCATCGTGAACATGCGCACGGGCATCGCCCGCCTGGTCTCGACGCCCGGCGCCCGGGTGCAGGGCCTGATCGTGCCGCGCGAGGAGCAGCAGGCCCAGCCCGAGGGTGGCGCCACGCCGACGCCGGCCCCGGCCCGCCGGCAGGCGCCGCAGCAGCAGCGGGAGCCGCGGCGATGAACGAGGCGACCCGCGTCGCGGCGGTCGGATCGGGGCTGCGCGCCGTCGAGGGCGGCGGCGGGCTGGTCGCGACGGGCCTCGGCAAGCGCTACAAGAAGCGGCCGGTGGTGCGGAACGTCTCGGTCAGCCTGAAGCGCGGCGAGGCGGTCGGGCTGCTCGGCCCGAACGGCGCGGGCAAGACCACGACCTTCTACATGATCACCGGCCTGGTGCAGCCCGATGAGGGCCGCGTCGTCATGGACGGCCACGACGTGACCAACCTGCCGATGTACCGCCGGGCGCGGCTCGGCCTCGGCTACCTGCCGCAGGAGGCCTCGATCTTCCGCGGCCTCTCGGTCGAGGACAATATCCGCGCGGCCCTCGAGGTGGTCGAGCCGGTGCGCGACCGGCGCGAGCAGATGCTGGATGCGCTGCTCGCCGAGTTCGGCATCGCGCATCTCAGGCGCGCGCCGGCCCTCGCCCTGTCGGGCGGCGAGCGGCGGCGCTGCGAGATCGCCCGGGCGCTGGCGACCCACCCTTCCTACATCCTGCTCGACGAGCCGCTGGCGGGCATCGACCCGATCGCGGTCGGCGAGATCCGCGACCTGGTGAAGCACCTGAAGGATCGCGGCATCGGCGTGCTGATCACCGACCACAATGTGCGCGAGACGCTCGAGATCATCGACCGCGCCTATATCCTCCATGACGGCCAGGTGCTGATGGAGGGGCTGCCGAAGGACATCGTCGCGCATGAGGGCGTGCGGCGCGTCTATCTCGGCGAAAGGTTCAGCCTGTAGCCGCATGCAAGACGCCGGGCCCCTTATTCGCCAAGGTCGATGCGGGAGCGCCCGATGGCGCTAGGGCCGCGCCTCGACCTGCGGCAGTCGCAATCGCTGGTGATGACGCCGCAGCTGCGGCAGGCGATCAAGCTGCTGCAATCCTCGAACATGGAGGTCGTCGCCTTCGTCGAGGAGGAGCTCGAGCGTAACCCGCTGCTCGAGCGCGACGAGCGCACGCTCGCAGGCCCCGATGCCGGCCACCGCGTCGACCCGCTGCCGGCGGCCGCCGCCTCGCCCGACAGCCACGCCGCCGCGGCGTCGGACTCGCTGCCGACCGAGAATGCCGCGCCGCTCGATGCCAGTTGGGAGAATGTCTACGACGAGGGCGGCGGCTATGAATCGCCCTATGGCCGCGGCGGCCGGGCGGATTTCGGCGACGACCTCTCGGGCGTCGAGGACCTGGCGGCGACGACGCGCACGCTGCGGGAGCATCTCGGCGAGCAGGTCCGGCTGACCTTCGGCGATCCGCGCGACCGGCTGATCGCGGCCCAGCTGATCGCGATCGTCGACCCCTCCGGCCGGCTGGCGGTGGATGACGACCGGCTGGCCGAGGTGATGGGCACCGAGGTCGAGCGCGTGGCGGCCGTGCGGGCGCGGATGCAGCGCTTCGATCCGGTCGGCATGTTCTGCCGCAACCTCTCGGAATGCCTGGCGGTCCAGCTCGCCGACCGGAACCGGCTGGACCCCGCCATGCAGGCGCTGCTCGACAATCTCGAGCTGCTGGCGCGGCGCGAGCGCGCGGCGCTGATGCAGGTCTGCGGCGTCGATGCCGAGGACCTCGCCGAGATGATCGCCGAGATCAAGCGGCTCGACCCCAAGCCCGGCGCGCTGTTCGACGCCGCGCCGGCGCCCGCCGTGGTGCCCGACGTGCTGATGCGCCGCGCCGAGGATGGCGGCTGGATCCTGGAGCTGAACCCCGACACCCTGCCGCGCGTGCTGGTCAATCGCGGCTTCCACGCGCGCTGCCAGGTCGGCGCGCGCAACAAGGACGACAAGGCCTTCATCGCCGAGAAGCTGCAGAGCGCCAATTGGCTGCTGAAGAGCCTCGAGCAGCGCGCCAACACCATCATCAAGGTGGCCCGCGAGATCGTTCGCCGGCAGGACGGCTTCTTCCGCCATGGCGTCGAGCACCTCCGCCCGCTGATCCTGCGCGACGTCGCCGAGGCGGTCGAGATGCACGAGAGCACCGTCTCCCGCGTCACGGCGAATAAATATATCGCCACGCCACGTGGCGTGTTCGAGCTTAAGTATTTCTTTACGACGGCCATCGCCGGGACTTACGGCGGCGAATCCCACAGCGCCGAGGCCGTGCGCTGGCGCATCCGCGCCATGATAGACGCCGAGAATCCGGAGGCCGTGCTCTCGGACGACGCGATCGTCGAGCGTTTGCGGCAGGAAGGCGTGGACATCGCCCGTCGGACCGTGGCCAAATATCGTGAGGCGCTGCGCATACCATCATCCGTGCAGCGCAAACGGGAGAAGGCCGTCCCGGCCTGACCCCAGACGGAGCGTGGTGGCTTGGAGCACGTTCGCTTCGGCCGTACAGGTCGAAGCGAAGGTCGTGCTCCAGGACAAACAGTCCCAGAGCGGGATCGCTCTGGGCCGCGACGCCCCCGCCGGCCTGCCGGGCGGACCTTCGCCGAAACGGAGGGCTGGTTCGCATGCACATCACCGTCGCTGGCAAGCAGGTCGAGACCGGGGAGGCGCTGCAGGCGCATGTCCGGGACGGGCTGTCCAACATCGCCCACAAGTATTTCGACCATGCGCTCGAGGCCAACGTCACCTTCCACCGCGACGGCAAGAACCGGCCGGGCGGCGCCTTCGCCTGCGACATCAACCTGAAGGCCGGGCGCAACCTGTTCATGCGCGGCACCGGCTCGGGCCCCGATGCGCATCGTGCCTTCGAGGTGGCTGCCGAGCACGTGGCCAAGCGCCTGCGCCGCTACCGCAGGCGGGTCAATGAGCATGCGCGGAGCCTGGCCGAGGAGCGCGCCGAGGTCGAGCGCGCGGCGCACTACGTGATCGACGCGGGCGAGGACGAGGCGGAGGAGGCCGAGGCGCCGGCGGTCGACGGCGCGGCGGCGCCCGCGGTGGTCGCCGAGCACCCGGCCGAGGTCGCGCTGCTGACGGTGAGCGAGGCGGTGATGCGGCTCGACCTGACGCACCAGCCGGTGCTGATGTTCCGCAACAGCGGCTCGGGCGTGCTCGCCGTGGTGTATCGGCGCGAGGACGGGCATATCGGCTGGATCGACGCGCCGGCGGGTTAGGCGCGATGCGTTGAGGCGGAATCGCCGAAACGCTGAATCGCGCGACCAAACCATGACTGGATCAGGCTGAGTCAACGCGTGTGAACGCAGCATGCTCCAGGCGCATCCGGCCGCAGGCTTGCCGGGCCTGCGGCCGCGATGCAGGCTTCGTCCCAAGGAGACAGGAGGACGACGGCATGGCGCAGGCGCGCATGGTGCTGCAGATCGGCATGGGCACCGATATCCGCGGCAATGAGCCGACCAAGGCGGCGGTGCGCGCGCTGCGCGACGCGCTCTGGCACAACAGCCTGACCATCACCCATGCGCTCGGCGTCGATGTCGACAGCATGCGGGTGAAGGTGACGATCGGCGTGCCGGATCCTGGGCGCGTCGACAAGGAAGCGGTGCTTGCCGTGCTGCCGCATGGCACGGGCGAGGTCACGGTGGTGGAAGGCGGGCTCAGCATCCCGAACGAGCGGGGTGACGGCGTGACGCTGATCGCCCAGGCCGCGGCCGAGGTGTATCTCGAGGTGCCGGCATGAGCACCTATAAGCGCGCCATCCTCGAGCTCGGCACCGGCAACGACCTGCACGGCGGCGACTACACCAAGGCGGCGCTGCGGGCGGTGCAGGATGCGCTGCATCATTCGTCGCTCGCCTTCCTGCGGGCGCTGAAGATCCCGCCGACGCAGATGCGCGTCGCGGTCACGATCGGCGTGCAGCAGCCGGCGCGGGTGGATGCGGAGAAGGTCCGCGCCTCCCTGCCCTATGGCGAGATCACCGTCAGCGTGGTCAAGGGCGGGCTCGACGTGCCCGACCCGACCGGCAAGGACCCGGCGGTGATCGCGAGTGCGGCTATCGCGGTGAGCATCCCCGTCGGCTGAGGCGCCGCCTTGCCGCGGGCTGCGCACTGATGCAGCCTGCGTGCGGGAGGCAGCGGCGATGCAGATCGGGTTCAACCTGCCGGTGAGCGGCCCGATGGCCGAGCCGGCGACCATGGCGCGCATGGCGAGGCTCGGCGAGGCGCTCGGCTTCGCCTACCTGACGCTCACCGACCACATCGCCCTGCCCGATACCAGCGTGCCGGGCTATCCCTATTCCGAGAGCGGCGCCTTCTACTCGCCCGATCCCGGCCATCGGCACGAGCAGTTGATGGCGGCGAGCTGGATCGCGGCGAAGACGGACACCATCCGCATCGTGCTCGCCGTGATGGTGGTGCCGCACCGGCCCGCCGTGCTGGCGGCGAAGATGCTGGCGAGCCTGGATGTGCTGTCGGGCGGCCGGCTGACCATCGGCATCGGCGCTGGCTGGCTGCAGCCGGAGCTCGAGGCGGTGGCGCTGACGCCGTTTGCCGAACGCGGCGCCGTCACCGACGAATACCTCGACGCCTTCCGGGTGATCTGGACCGAGGATCGCCCCGAGTACCTGGCGAAATACGTCCGGGTGAAGGACCTGGTCTTCGAGCCGAAGCCGCTGCAGAAGCCCTATCCGCCGCTCTGGATCGGCGGCGAGAGCGGGCCGTCCATGCGGCGCGCGGCGCGGCTCGGCGATGCCTGGTACCCGATCGGCAGCAACAACGCGCATCTGCTGGACACGCTGCCTCGGCTGCAGGCGGGCATCGCCAGGCTGCGCGTCCTGACCGAGAAGGCCGGGCGCGATCCGCGCGCGGTCTCGGTGGTCTATCGGGTGAAGCAACATGCGCACGCGGCGCCGCCGGCGAGCGACGGCAACCGCCGGCTCTTCAGCGGCAGCATCGACGACGTGCTGCGCGACATCGAGGCGCTGCGGGGCTTGGGCGTCGGCGCGATGGATTTCGATTTCGAAGGGCGCGACGCGGACAAGGCGGCCCTGGAGATGGAGCGCTTCCGCGGCCAGGTGCTGGCGCGGGTATAGGGGGCGACGATGGGCGAGGTGACGATCCTGGCGAAAGGCCTCGGCTTTCCCGAAGGCCCGGTGGCGATGGCGGACGGCAGCATCATCCTCACCGAGATCAATGGCGGCTGGATCACACGCGTCTCGGCCGACGGCACGGTCACGCGGCTGGGCGCGGCGAAGGGCGGGCCGAACGGGCTCGCGCGCGGGCCGGACGGCATGCTCTACCTCTGCGACAATGGCGGCAGCCGGTATTTGCCCGACAGCTTCATGGGCCAGGGCCCGTCCGACGATTACGAATATGGCGAGGTCGACCGCGTCGATCCGGCGACCGGCGCGCGCAGGCTGCTGTACAAGGCGGCCGCGGGCCACAAGCTCTCGGCGCCGAACGACCTGGTCTTCGACCGCCATGGCGGCTTCTACTTCACCGATCTCGGCAAGCGGTATCACACGCAGCGCGACCATGGTGGGCTCTACTACGCCATGCCGGACGGCTCCGCGGTGAAGGAGATCGCCTATCCGATCCTGTCGTCGAACGGCGTCGGCCTCTCCCCGGATGAGCGCACGGTCTATGTCGCGGATACCGAGCCGGCGCGGCTCTGGGCCTTCGACATCGAGAGCCCGGGCGTTCTGAAGAAGCAGCCCTTTCCCTCCCCGCATGGCGGGCGCTTCCTCGGCGCGGCGCCGGGCTTCAGCCGGTTCGACAGCCTCGCCGTGACGGCCTCGGGCAATATCTGCGTCGCCACGCTGGTGACGGGCAGGATCACGGTCTTCGCGCCGGATGGCCGGATTCTCGACCAGGTGGCGATGCCGGATACCCACCCGACCAATATCTGCTTCGGTGGCGCCGACATGCGCACCGCGACGATCACGCTGTCGGGCCTCGGCGAGCTTGGCCAGATGCGCTGGCCGGAGCCGGGGCTTCGGCTGAATTTTCAGGAGTAGGCGATATGGATTTCGGACGTCTCGGGGTCTGGTGCTCGACAGATCGGCTGGATGCGGCGGGGCTGCGCGCGCTGGCGCAAAGCGCCGAGGCGCTCGGCTATGGCACGCTGTGGTACCCGGAATCGCGCGGCTATGAGAGCGTGGCGCTCGCCGGCTACCTGCTGGCGAACAGCACGCGGCTGAACATCGGCAGCTCGATCGCCAATATCTACGCGCGCGACGCCTTCACCGCACGGCGCGCGCTGGCGACGCTGAACGCGCTGCATGGCGGGCGCTTCGCGCTGGGGCTCGGCGTCTCGCATATCCCGATGGTCGAGGGGCTGCGCGGGCATCGCTACGACAAGCCGGTGCCGGCGATGCGTGCCTATCTCGACGGTATCCGCAAGGCCGGCGAGGGCGCGCCCGAGGGGCCGGTGCTGCTGGCGGCGCTCGGCCCGCTGATGCTGAAGCTGGCGGCGGCCGAGAGCGACGGCGCGGTGCCCTACAACGTCACGCCCGAGCACACCGCCGAGGCCGCGAAGGTGCTCGGCCCGAACAAGGTGCTGGCGGTCGAGCAGAAGGTCTGCATCGAGGCGAACACCACCCGCGCCCGCGCGCTCGGCCGCAAGGAACTGGCGCGCTACATGGTGCTGCCGAACTACGTGAACAACTGGAAGCGGCTGGGCTTCAGCGACACCGATCTCGCCGAGGGCGGCAGCGACCGCTTCATCGACGCCATGGTGCTGAACGGCGATGCGGCGACGGTGAAGGCCGGACTGCGCCGGCACTTCGACGCCGGCGCGACGCATGTCTGCATCCAGCCGGTCACCGAGGATGGCGACACGGCGGCGCGGGATGCGATGCTGAAGGCGCTGGCGGATACGTAAGGTTCGAAGGGGCGTTGCCCCTTCGAGCTACCCCACCAGGAGCCGAAAGGCTCCTGGACCTCGATAGGTTATCGTCGTCGGGGAGGCCCCTTTCGGGGGCCTCCCCGACGACGATGGCTCATGCTGTCCAGAGGCCCTTCGGCCTCTGGCCGGAGAGCCCGCTCGGATCAGCCGAACACGTCCCGCATCGCCTTCGTCCAGCGCCTCAGGTAGCTGAGATGCGAGGCCTTGTCGGTCTCGCGGATCCGCTTGTGCACCGGATTAACAAAAGTGTTGTGCAGGCAGATATGCGTGGCGCCCTGGCGCTGCCAGAGCCGCGCCTCCTCCTGCCAGGCGCGCTCGTCGCCCTCGGCGCAGGAGACCCAGACCTCGAGCCCGATCTTCGCGGGATCGCGGCCATGCGTCTCGGCCAGCCGCTTGATGGTGTCGAGCTGCTCGCTCAGCTCGGCGCCGGGACGCAGCGCCAGCTGCATCCAGCCATCGCCGAGGCGGGCGATACGCGCCAGCGTCTCCGGCACATGGCCGCCGAACCAGACCGGGATGCGGCCGCCGGGCGGGCGCGGGTTGAGGCCGACATCCGGCAGGGTGTGGAACTCGGTCTTCAGGTCGACGAAGGGCTCGGCCCAGAGCTTCTGCATCACCTCGACCTGGTCGACCGAGCGGCGGCCGCGGTTGCGGAAGTTCTCGTTGAGGCCGAT
>Ga0114976_10000402_pt1 | contig 27065 bp, 30 predicted proteins | sample S_130805_EF_Meta_FD_87319 | JGI IMG/M metagenome (GOLD analysis project Ga0114976, IMG submission 87319) | Freshwater microbial communities from Lake Simoncouche, Canada to study carbon cycling - S_130805_EF_MetaG | ecosystem: Environmental > Aquatic > Freshwater > Lake | place: Lake... | reverse complement strand
TCGACCCCGGCGTGCTGCTCTACCTGATGCAGCATGAGGGCATGTCCGCCGCCGGGATCACCGACATGCTCTACCGGGAGAGCGGGCTGCGCGGCCTCTCCGGCCTGTCGTCGGACATGCGCGAGCTGGAGGCCGCCGGCACGCCGGAGGCCGCGCAGGCAATCGAGTACTTCGTCTTCCGCATCCGCCGGGAACTGGGCGGGCTTGCCGCGGCGCTCGAGGGGCTGGACGCCGTTGTCTTCTGCGGCGGCATCGGAGAGAATGCCCGGGCGGTCCGCGAGGGCGTGCTCGAAGGGATGGAGTGGCTCGGCACCGAGCTGGACCGGACCGCGAACCGGGGGAACGCCCAGCTCATCTCGACCGCGCGCTCACGCGTGCAGGCCTTCGTTATCCCGACCGATGAGGAAGGGATGATCGCGCGGCACAGCCTGCGCCTGGTGCAACAGGACACGCAGCCATGACCACGATCTGGGCTCCGGAGCAGCGCGTCGGCGAGATGCTCAAGGGCAAGCGCGGGCTCGTCGTCGGCATCGCCAACCGGGACAGCATTGCCTATGGCGTGGCGAGGCAGCTGCGCGCGCTTGGCGCCGACCTCGCCGTCACCTACCTGAACGGGAAGGCCGAACGTCATGTGCGACCGCTCGCCGAGGAGCTCGGTGCCAGCCTGTTCCTGCCGCTCGACGTCGAGCAGCCGGGCGAGCCCGAGGCGGTGTTCGACCGCATCAGGGCCGAGTGGGGCTCGCTCGACTTCGTCATCCACTCGATCGCATTCGCGCCGCGCGACGATCTGCATGGCCGCGTCATCGACTGCTCGGCCGAGGGCTTCGGCCAGGCGATGCGGGTCTCCTGCTACTCGCTGATCGCGCTGAGCCGCCTCGCCGAGCCGCTGCTGAACCCGGGCGGGGCGATCCTGACGATGAGCTACTACGGCGCCGACAAGGTGGTCGCGAACTACAACCTGATGGGGCCGGTGAAGGCGGCGCTGGAGGCCACGGTGCGCTACCTGGCGGCCGAGCTGGCGCCGCGGCAGGTGCGGGTCTTCGCGCTCTCGCCGGGGCCGCTGAAGACGCGCGCGGCCTCCGGCATCGGGCATTTCGACGAACTGGTCGAGGCCGCGGTCGCGCGCTCGCCGGCGCAGCGCCTGACCGACATCGACGAGGTCGGCAATGTCGCGGCCTTCCTCGTCAGCAGCGCGGCATCGGGCATGACCGGCGACACGATCTACGTCGACACCGGCCTGCACAACATGGCCTGATTTTTTGCTCGCGTGATTCACGCCTCCGGGCCCGTTCGGCGCATGCGCCGAACCCCTTCGGCGATCACGCTCCGGTTCAGGCTGTGACCGGCAGCTTCAGGCAGTGGCTTTCGGCGGCGAGCACCGGCTGCCAGTCGCGGATCAGCCGCTGATACGCCCGCCCGACCTTGCGGATCCGGCGGTCCAGGTCATAGAGGCCGCGCGGGTTCACCTCGCCATGCTGCTCGCGCAGCGCGTGGTTCCAGTCGACCTGGTCGGTCAGCGAGTACCAGGTGAAGCCCAGCACCGGCACGCCGTCGCGCCTAAGCCGCATGATCCCCGACCACTGCTTCCAGAGCCAGCGCTCGGCCTCGTCGCCGTTCGGCCCCTCGTCCATGTTGGTCTCGGTGTGCATCACCGGCAGGCCGTAGCGGGCGTGGTAGTCGCGCGTGACGGTGTCGTAGCCGAACACCTCGCCGGCCCAGCGGCTGTGGCCATCGGCCTTGATCAGGTGCTCGTTGGTCACGTACCAGTCATTGCCCATGACGCAGTGCCGGCGGAATTCCGCGCCGCGCTGGCAGAAGTGGTACTCCTGCCGCGTCATCCCGTTGTCCATGAGGAACTCGTACATCGACGAGCAGACACGCCTTCCGTAGTTCAGGTCGAGCGTCAGGAAGCGTTCGGCATTGCGGTGCTCGGCATGCGGCAGGGCGAGCGGGCATTCGGGGTGGAAATGCTCGGTCGATTCCGACTGGATGAAGATCGCGTCCGGCCGCACCGCGAGGATGGCGCGCATCGCCAGCACGTTGGCGCGCACGATGTTCCTGATCGCCGCGACGTAGCTGCGGTCGTCGGCCCGCTGCTCGTTCCACCAGCCATACTTGGCCGAGAAGACCGCCGTGATGAACATCTCGTTCACCGGGGTATAGAGCTGCACCCAGGGGAAGCGGGCGGCGAAGGCCTGGGCGTAGTTGGCGAAGTGCTCGGGGAAATCCGGGTTCTGGAAATCGCCGATCCAGTCCGGCACGCCGAAATGGCAGAGGTCGACGACGGGGACGATGCCCAGGCGCTTGAGCTCGGCGAAGCCCTCGTCGGCGAAGCTCCAGTCGTGCACGCCCGGCGCGCGCAGCGTGGTATGGATCTGCGGGCCATAGCGCAGCACGCTGCAGCCGAGTTCGCGCACCAGCGCGAAATCCTCGCGCCAGTGGTCGTAATGGCCGCATTCGGCCATCTGATCGCGGCGGATGCGACCGCCCTGGATGGTCGGCGCGCTGTTCTCGATGCCCGTGGCGAACAGGAAGCCCTGGGCGGCGAGGCTGTGCAGGGTGTGCGGAGGGTGACCGGTCGCGGCGGCGTCCAGCATGGGTGTTGTCCGTGACAGAGGGCGGAGGCAGAGGCGTGGGAGAGGGCGGGAGGCAAGTATTCACCAACGCTGTCGCGAGGAGGATAAACTAGAATCCATGTTCTGCTCGGGTTCGCGAGCGCGGCAATACTGCAACACAGGAGTAAAACCGAAATGATTATCGACGATCCGCAAGTCATTGCCGAGGCCCGCGCGGTATTCGACCGTTACGAGCGGGCGATCGCCGAGAACGACACGACCGTGCTCGACGGAAGCTTCTGGGCCGACCCGCGGACGGTACGCTTCGGCACGACTGAGATCCTGTACGGCATCGAGGCGATCCGGGCCTTCCGCGCCAGCGTCGCGCGCTATGCCCCGCGCGCCACGCGTCGCGTGCACATCACCGCCTTCGGGCCGGACGTTGCGTGCACCCACCTTGAATACGAGCGGCTGGATACCGGGCTGATCGGGCGCGAGACCAAGATCATGGCGCGCATCCCGGGGCAGGGCTGGCGCGTGGTCTCGGCGCATGTCTCACTGCTCGCGCCGACGGATCCCGGGCGGCAGGACAAGCCCTAGCCGACCCTCTCCGGACTTGCCGGCAAGCGGGCGGCGCCGGGCCCGCTGCCTCGGCCCGCGCGCGAGGGCCCGCACGCGAGGGAACGCGTCGCCTGCCCGGCGTTGCCCCTGGCATGCATTCCTGCACCCTGCTGCTCGCGGGCGCCGGCACGCGCATCCTGCTCGATGCCTGGCTGCCGATGGCGCTGCGCGAGCTGCCGCTTTCGCTGCCCATGTTCGGCGTCGCCTTCGGCTTCGGCGCCTTCAGCCTGGCCGCGCTCGCCGGGGGGCCATGGCTTCCTCGCGGTCTTCGTCGCGGCGCTTGCGGTGCGCGCGGCCGAGCGGCAGCACGCCTGGCATGACCGCCTCCACGAGTTCGTCGACCAGACCGAGCGGCTGCTGATCATGGTCACGCTCGTGCTGTTCGGCGGCGCGCTGGCCGGCGGGCGGCGTCGTCGCCGGCCTGCTCTTTCTGTTCGTGGTACGGCCGGCGGCGGGGCTGATCTCGCTGACCCGCGCCACGCGACCGCCGGGCGAGCGGCTCGCCATCGCCTGCTTCGGCATCCGCGGGGTCGGCAGCGCCTACTACCTGGCGCATGCCTTCGGTGCGGCGGCGTTCGAGCACCAGGACCGGCTCTGGGCGGTGCTCGGCTTCACCATCCTGGTCTCGATCATCCTGCACGGCGCGACGGTGACGCCGGCGATGCGCTGGCTCGATGGCCGGCGCCGGCTGCGCGGCCGCCGATGATCCGGAGCGCCGCGCGCGCCCAACCTGCGTCATCCTGCCCCGGGCCCGATCGCGCCGCGGGACCTCGCCGCCCGCTGGCCCCGTCCGTTGGCCGCGTCCGCTGGCCCAGCCCGCCACGGCTTCCGACCATGGCGCCAGAACCGACGGCCATGGGCTGGACCTGCCGCGCCTTTCCCGCCGCCACGCCAGGCTAGGTCGTCGCGCGGCCTGTCGCCGGAGATCGGGACGATCGATACCAGCCCGGCGCTGCGCAACAGGGCGCCCGGCATCGGCGCGCTGTTGCTCGCCGGCACCCTGTCCGGGGAGCCTGCGGCGACGGCTCAGGGGCGGTTGCGGCGGATCGCGGCCAATCCGATCAGGCCGGTCGCGAGCAGGCCGAGGGGCGCCGGCACCGGCACCGCCGACACGGCCGTGTAGGTGATGCTGCCTACTGCGCCCGTCAGGTTGAATACCGGATCGGAAGTCCTCGAGTATCCGGGAAACCATTGCCCGACATCCGGGGCACCAAAATACAGGAAGCCGTTGCCATTCGTGAATGCACCGAAGCCATACGTCACCAATCCATTGACGACGTAGAAGCCGGTACCGGCGGCGCCGGACAGGAACACCCAGCCGGTTGCCAGGCCGCCAGGCTGATCGACGGTGATCGTGACATTGGTCTGGTTGGCGGTGTTGTCCAGCAGGCCGCTGATGGTTCCGCTGACAACCGGACCGACCGTGCCGACCGGGTAGCTGACGTTGTTCAACTTGACCGCGGTCCAGGACCAGTTGGCGACAACGGCGTGGGCGGCGGAAACCTGGGCCAGCAAGGCCACGCCGATGATGATGGCAAACAAGCGCGGTTTCATCTCTGGGTCTCCTGGACGGACCGACCAGGTGACTGCCTGACAAGTCGGTCGCTGCACCTTCGACACGGATTGCTGCCGAGTCAACCCGACAACGGTCGACCGGCGGTCCGGACCGCCCGCGTCCAGGGCGGGTGACCCGCGGCGCGGGCCCCGCGGCAGGCGCCGGAGAGCCCGCCTGCCGCCCGTGCGTCCCGACCGCGCCGGGTCGCGCTGAAGGTTGCGCTACCCCCCGATGATCCCGAGCGCCGCGCGCAGGCTGTCGCCGCTGACCTCCATGATGCCGCCGAAGGGCCTGTTCAGCTCGAGCACCAGGAACATCGCCCCGCCGACCGAGGCGGCGCCGACCGCGAGCGCCAGCACCACGACGAGGTTGCGGTGCGCCAGCAGGCCGAAGGCGAGGAACAGCATCACCAGCCAGGAGCTGGTCACGACCACGACCGGCCAGGGCAGCTCGTTGACCGCCTGGCTCGACAGCAGCACGCGGGTGCGGGCATTGCGCGCCATCACCTCGAGGATCTGGCGTTGCAGCTCGCGCTGCGCCTCGTCGCGCGGCGCGAGGCCGCGGATCAGCGCGGTGAAGCGCTGCCGGTCGGGGTCGTTGAAGCTCGGCAGCAGCGCCGCCGCGTTGCTGCCGCCGGCGGGCGGCCAGATCCGATCGACCTCGGCGGTCCAGAGCCGCTTGAACACCGCCCGCGCCTCGGCCGCCTCCGGCCCATAGGTCGCCAGGTCGCGGTCCAGCTCGACGATGTTGGCGGCGAGCTGGTCGACCTCGTCGCTCACCGTGTTGAAGGTGCCCTGCGCATTGGCGACGAGCAGGCCGAGCAGCAGCGCGGTCATCGCGCCGATGAGGCCGGTGATGTTGCCGATGAGGCCGCGGGATTCGTGGTCGAGGTGGTGCTCGCCCAGCCTGCCGCGGATGACGAGGCCACATAGCGCGGCGGCGAGGCAGGCAGCGGAAGGGCAGCCTGCCAGGGCGAGTGGTTCCAATGCTAGGTTTCCCGGATCAGACGCCCGGGGACGCTAGCGCCTGATCCGCGGAGGCGAAATCGCCGAAGCGGCGCATCAGGCGTTCGGACACGGCCCGGAGCGTGATCCAACGACGTGGATCATGCTGCCCGCCCAGGACGCGAAGGGGGGAACCGCCATGCTCCAGCGCCGCGCGCTGCTCGCCACGCCGCTCGCAATGCCGGCCGCCGCGCTGGCACAGGCCGCAGCGTCTGCCCCTTGGCCCGAACGCCCGGTCCGCACCATCGTCGGCTTCCCGCCCGGCGGCTCGCTCGATGTCATGACCCGGCTGATGGCCGAGCAGATGACCCGGCGCCTCGGGCAGAATTTCGTGGTCGAGAACCGCACGGGTGCTGCCGGCCATCTCGGCGCCGAGGCGCTCGCGCGGAGCCCGGCCGATGGCTACACGATCGGCACGGTCGGCATGCCCACCGCGCTGATCTCGCCGATGATCTACGCCAGGCTGCCCTACGACCCGACGCGCGACTTCGCCTGGCTGGCCGAGGTCTGGGAATTCCCCAACGTCGTGGTGGTGCCGGCGCAGCTGCCGGTGCGGACCCTGGCCGAGTTCCTGGATTGGGCGCGGGCGCGGCCGGGCGGCATCAGCTATGGCAACTCGGGTGTCGGCACCACCATCCACCTCTGTGGCTCCTGGCTGCTGAGCCGGGCCGGGATCGAAGGCACGCATGTCGTCTTCCGCGGCGCCGCGCAGACCATCCCGACGATGCTGTCGGGCGACGTGCAGCTCGCGGTCGACAACCTCGCCAGCTACGTGCCCGTGATCAGGGAGGGCCGGCTGCGCGCACTCGCCGTCACCAGCGAGACACGCTGGCCGACGCTGCCGGAGGTGCCGACCATGGCGGAGGCCGGGATGGACCGCTTCGTCGTGACGTCGTGGCACATCTGGGCCGGGCCGGCGGGCTTTCCCGAAGGCCCCCGGGCGAAGCTGCTGGCGACCTACCAGGCCGCCTGCCGCGACGAGGCGGTGCAGGGCAGGGCGCTCGAGATGGGCGCGCGGCTGATCGGAAACGGGCCGGAGGCGGTCACGGCCCGGCTCGCGCGCGAGCGGCCCTTCTGGGCGGAGATGGTCCGCGTCAGCGGGGCGAAGCTGGAATAGCCGGCAGGAACGCGGCCAGCCCCGGGATCTCCGCCAGCGGCGAGCCCGTATTCAGCATCACCGCCACCGGCTCGCCCGGCAGGCCGTCGCGCGGCGGGTCCTCCAGGAACGCGCCGACATGCCGTGCGCGTGCCACCATCGCATGCCCGAACGGCTCGGCCTTCGCCGCATAGCCCGCCAGCCCGCTGCCATCGGCCATCGCATCCGCGAGCCACATCGCGTTCAGCGCCGCCTTGGCGATCCCGGCCGCGACATGCGGCCGCGCCATGTAGGCGGCGTCGCCGACCAGCGCGACGCGGCCCTCGGTCACCGCGGGGCAGTCGAGATCGACGATCGGCTGGAAGAAGGGCCGCGGCGTCGCCGCCACCAGCGCGCGGTATTGCGGCGGCAGGATCGCCTCGGCCTCGGCGCGGAACCGCGCGATCACCTCGGCGCGGATCAGCGGCGGCGGGATGCCCTGCGCATGCCGCGTGCCGGTCGCATCGGTGGTGTTCTCGGCGAGCGTCGCGGCACTCGTTGGGTGGTACCAGACCCAGTTCAGCCCGCGCTTGCCGGGCGCGTGGTCGTCATCCGGCCCGGGCTGCAGGTAGGACAACATCTTCTCGCGCGGCGTGACGAAGAAGCCGAAGGGCCCGACCAGGTGCTCGCGCGCAATCTCCGGCACCTCGGTCTCCGGCACCACGCCGCGCCAGGCGACATAGCCGGCATAGCGCGGCTGCGGCCCGCCGAAGACCAGGCCGCGCACCGCCCCGTTCACCCCATCGGCGCCGACCAGCAGGTCGGACGTCACGCGCGTGCCGTCCTCGAACACCGCGGTGACGCCCGCTTCATCCTGCTCGACCGCGACCAGCCGCATCCCCGGCCGGTAGCAGTCATCCGGCAGACGCTCCCGCAGCCGGCGATAGAGCAGCGCCCAGGCGGTCTGCACCTTGTCGAAGGGCATGCGCGCGACGACCTCGCCCGCCTGGTCGAGACACAGCCGCTCGGTGAAGCCGACGCCGATCCGCTCATCCACCACGATCCCGAGCCGGCGCATGACGACGAACTGCTCCGGGTGGGTGCCGACGCCGGCGCCGCGGCTGGCGAGGTCGCCCGGGCTGCGCTCGAAGACCTGCACCTGCCAGCCGGCCTGGCGCAGCAGCAGCGCGGTGAAGAGGCCGGAGATGGAACCACCGATGATCGACGCGACAGCCATGCGCGCAGCCTATCGCGCCGCGGCACTCCCGAATACCGGCGACCGCAGCCGCCGCGACAGCGCGATCGCGCGCTGGTCGACCAGGCGCTCGAACGCCTCGGCCAGCGCCAGCGTCACCGCCAGCCCGACCGCGAAGGCCAGCGCCAGCGCCGCCCCTGTGCCGAGCGGCAGCGCCATCGCATAGACCAGGCCCGCCACGCAGGTCAGCACGGGCCAGTGCAGCAGGTAGACCGCGAAGGAGACCCGCCCGAGCCACTGCACCGGCCGCGTCGCCAGCAGCGCCTGCGCCGCCGGCAGCCGCAACAGGCCGAGGAAGACCAGCAACGCGCCCAGCATCACGTCCCACTCGAACCAGGCATAGGGGCGCAGCGGCCCGAGCCCCACCACCTCCGCCATCACCGGCGCCAGCAGCACGGCGCCATGGCCCTGGCACACCAGGATGCCGCCCGCGACCAGCCCCGCCGCCACCGCCTGCCGCCAGGCCGCGACGCGCGATGCCAGCCCCGCCGCGCAGACATGCCCGATCACGAACAGCACCAGCGCATTGCCCGCCGTCAGCAGCAGCGCCGCCAGCAACGCCAGCCCATGCGCGCGCGGCCCGCGCCGCTGCGCGAGCACCAGCGCCAGCACCAGCGCCGAGCCCCAGAGCTCGTAATGCAGGCTCCAGAGCGGCGGGATCAGCGAGCCGCGCAGATAGGGCACCAGCGGGATGATGGCCTCGAACAGCCCGCTCGCGGCATGGCCGACCAGCATGGTCAGCCCCGAGGCATCGGCCAGCACCGGCGCTGGCCGCAGCGCCGGCACATAGTCGAGCAGCACGCTCGAGCCCGCCGCCGCGGCCGCCACCGCCCGCGCATCCGGCATCAGCAGCCGCAGCGTGAGCGCCACGCCGATCGCCGCCGCGACCGGCAGGCCGAGCCGCACCAGCCGCCCGGCCATCACCCGCCAGGCCGCCCCGCCCGCCGCGAAGCTCGGCGTCAGCACCAGGCCGGAGATCAGGAAGAACAGGAAGACCGCCGCCTCGCCATTGCCGAGGAAGCCGAGCGGGCGCTCATCCTTCGGCAGGAAGGCCTGCTGGTAGTGCGAGAGCAGGACGATCAGCGCGGCGAGGCCGCGCAGCCCGTCGAGCCAGGCGATGCGGGCGGGAGGGGCAGGGGGCATGCGCCTCTGTCCCACCCGCCGGGGCCGGCGGCAATGCCGCCGGCGGTCACGCCGCGCGGCGGCGCCGCAGCAGGCCGAGCCCGAGCAGCCCGGCGCCGAGCAGCGCGGCGCTCGCGGGCTCGGGGACATCGACGGAAGGCGCGAACGTTCCGGTCTTGCCGCCGAACTCGAACTTTATCTGCTCGCCGCTCGAGGTGGCCGTGCCGCCCATCGTCAGGGTGACGTTCGCGGCCAGCGTCCAATCGAACGACGCGAGGTTGGTCCCGGTCGGCGACACCAGCCACTGGTCATAGAACTGTGTCCCGGCCTGAGTCACGGCGCCCGAGGTGAGGAGCGTCCCGGACGTCGTCAGCCCGGTGCCGGGCGTGAAGACCAGGTTGCTGAAGCTGACCGAGTTCCCCGCCCCCCCGGTCGATTGCGCGAAGACGTGCAGGATATTGTAGTTGAGCCCGCTCATCGGGAATGTAGTGGTATCGGTCAGCGTCCTGTTTTGGCCGCCGGACCTGAACGTGACAGAGGGGGTCGAGGTGCCACCCGTCAGGGCGAAGCTGTAGCTATCCGAGCTCGCGGTGTGGGACAGGGTGAAGAGGTAGCTCACCGATCCCACATTGGTCCCGTTGATGTCGAAATTTTTGGCAACCGGCGCCCCGGCGACGGGCGACCCCTTGAACAGCAGCTGGTCGTTTTGGCCGACGGCGGAAGGAAACCGCTCGCGCGCGGTGAACACGCCCGTCAAATTGCTGAGGCTCGCTGCCGGCACGTCGAGATAGATGACTGCCGCCTGCGCCGGGACGGCAAGCCCGGCCGCGCAAAGCGCCGAGGCGGCGAGGGTGAGGGCCCGAAGGCCCGGGCGCAGGGGGTTGGATCGCGGCATGTGATGGTCCCGAGACAGGCCTAGTCGAGGCTGGCTGACCGCGAGATCGCGGCATGGAATCGTTCTAGGCATGCTCAAGCCAGGGCCCAATCATTTTCTGGTCATGTTTTGGAAAACGAGCAGACCAGTATCGCCACCCGGGCCCGCCTCTTCGCGCGGACGCGAAGCCGGTCGGGCGATCCTGGCCGTCGGCGGGTGCGACGGCCCAGCCCCGGGGCGCCGGCCGCGCCGGCACTGCGGCCCGCCTCGGTGCGTACGGGAGCGCCGGCATCTGCAGCATCTGGGCTGCACCTGGGCCGGCACGGCGTCGATCCGCGCCGGCTCAACCTTCCCTTAACCTTTCACCCCTACTCTGTTCCCCAAGGCGCTCCCGGCGCCCCCGCTCCTTGAAGCTGTCGATCCGTCCTCACCCAGCCCCGCCCGGGCCGCGCGCCGGCATTTTGTCCGGCCCTCTGCGGCCCGACGCCAGGGTCGTGTCCGAAAGCAATTCCAAGGACTTGGCGCTCAGCCCACCACCAGCACCAGCCCCGAGACCCCGAGCAGCACAATCACCACCTGCCGGAACACCCGGTCGCTCATCCGCCCATAGGCCCGCGCCCCCAGCCAGGCGCCGGCCAGCGTCCCCGGCAGGGCGAGCGCCGCTGCCTCGAGCACCGCCGGCGTCACCAGCCCGGTCGCCAGATGGGCGCCGAACGAGACCAGCGCGATCGACAGGTTGAACCCCGTGAAGACCCCGCGCATGGCCTCCTTCGGCCAACCCCGCAGCGTCGCCCAGACCGTCAGCAGCGCGCCCGAGAGCCCCGCCAGCCCGCCCAGCACCCCGCTGACGAAGCCGAGCCCGCCATCCGCCACCCGCCCGCCCCAGGCCCAGGGCGCCGCCGGCGGCCGCAGCAGCGCGAAGGCCGCATAGCCCACCAGGAAGACCCCGATGCCGAGCTTCAGCGCCGCCGCGTCGAGCGATGCCAGCAGCGCCGTCCCGATCGGCACCCCGAGCAGCCCCGGCAGCAGGAAGGGCAGCACCAGCCGCGGCTGCACCTGCCGCCAGATCCGCGGCAGCACCAGCAGTTGCGAGGCCACCGAGCAGATCACCACGAGCGGCGCCACCACCACCGGCGGCACCACGTAGAGCCAGATGCCCATCACCGTCAGCGCCGTGCCGAAGCCGGTCAGCCCGGAGACGAAGCCCCCGGCGAGCGCCCCCAGCGCCAGGATCGCGATCTCGCCGGAACCCATGCCCGGCCGCTACACCCGGGCGCCCGGCCCGGCTAGAGCGTGATCGCCGAAGGGCGAATGCCCGGAGGCGTGAATCACGCGACCACGCAAATAGAGCGTGATCGCCGAAGGGCGAATGCCCGGAGGCGTGAATCACGCGACCTTGCAAAGGCCTGGACCACGCAGATGCGCATCTACCTCGCCGGCCCCGAGGTCTTCCTCGCCGATGCCGAGGCGCTCGCCGCGGCCAAGCGCGCGATCTGCGCCGCCCATGGCCTCGAGGGCGTCTTCCCGCTCGACGCGCCGCCCCTCTCGCTCGACCTGGCCGAGCCGGAATGGCTGCGCATCTACCGCACCAACGCCGCGCATATCCGCAGTTGCGACGCGCTGATCGCCAACCTGACGCCGTTCCGCGGGCCCAGCGCCGATGCCGGCACGGTGTATGAGCTCGGCCTGATGATCGGCCTCGGCCGGCCGGTCTGCGGCTATTCCAATGTCGCCGAGCCCTTCGGCCGGCGCAGCCTCGCGTATCTCGGCGCCACCGCCCGCCGCCGCCCCGACGGCGCCTGGGAGGATGCCGAGGGCCTGGCCCTCGAGGATACCGACCTGCCCGACAACCTGATGATCCCCGGCGGCATCTTCGCCACCGGCGGCCGCTTCGAGACCGAAGCGGTGCCGCCCGAGCGCCGCTGGCACGACCTCGCCGCCTTCGAGCGCTGCGCCGCCTACCTGGCTAGTCGGGCTTCACGCCCAGCCGGTTGAACAGGGCGTAGTGCCGGTCGCGGTCGCGCAGCGCGAAGGCCTGCAGCTCGGCGCCCTCGAGCGTGAAGGGCGCGAAACCCGCCGCCGCCGTCTTCTCGGCGATCTCGGGCGAGGGGCGCACCGCCCGCACCGCCTCGATCAGCCGCTGCTGCGTCGGTGCGGGGACTGCCCGGTGCACGGTCAGCGCGAACCAGGCGGCGATCTGCACCGACGGGTAGCCGAGCTCGGCGAAGCTCGGCACCTCCGGCAGCAGTGGCGAGCGCGCCGGAATCGTCACCGCGATCGGCACCAGCCGCCCGGCCTTCACCTGCGGCACCGCGTCGTGGAAGAAGCCGAAGGCGCACATCACAGAGCCGTTGAGCAGCGCCTCGGTGGTGTTGCGGAAGGCGACGCCCTGCGGCGCGATGCCCGTCGCCTCGGCGAGCAAGGCCATCGCGAGGTTCGGCACCCCGGCATGCCCGGCATGCGCGAAGCTGAGCCGGTCGCCCTCGGCGCGCGCGAAGCCGAGGAACCCCGCGAGGTCGGTGATGCCCCGCCCGGCCGGCACCAGCAGCACGAGCGGCGCCTGGCCCGTCCCGGCCAGCGGCAGCAGGTCGGCCACGTCGAAGCCGCTGACCCGCTGCACCGCCGGCAGGGCCGGCACGAATTGCGGCATCATCATCGTGGTGGTGCCGTCGGGCGGGGCCCGCAGCAGCGCCTCGGTGGCGATCGCGGTATTCGCCCCCGGTCGGTTCTCGACCACCACCGTGGTGCCGAGCTTCTCGCCAAGCCCCGGCGCATAGAGCCGGCCGATCAGGTCGGGCGGGCTGCCCGGCGGATAGCCGACCAGGATGCGCGTCGGCTGCGATTGCGCGAGCGCCGGGGTTGCCAAAAGCGTGGCGAGCAGGCTGCGGCGGAACATCTGCTGGTTACTCCGGCTGGACGCCGAGCCGGCGGAACAGGCCAAGCTGGCGGTCGCGCGAGGCGGCGTTGAAACGGTCGAGCGCCTCGCCCTCGAGGGCCAGGAGCGCGCGGCGATGCATCGTGTCATTCAACGCCAAGCCAGCCGGATGCGCTACTCCGGCGTGACGCCGAGCCGCTGCATCAGGGCGGTCAGCGTCGCCGCCTCGCGCGTCGCGAAGGCCTCGGCCGCGGCACCCTCGAGCGGCAGCGGACTGCCGCCGAGCGCGGCGATGCGGGCCTGCACCTGCGGCTCCGCGCGCGCGGCGGCGATCGCCTCGGCGAGCCTCGCCTGGATGGCCGGCGGCGTCGCGCGCGCGGCGGCGACGCCCCACCAGGTGGTGAAGCTCGCGGCGGGGAAGCCCTGCTCGGCGAGCGTCGGGATGGCGGGAATCTGCGGCACGCGCTCGAGGCTGCTGGCGCCGAGCGCCACGACCCGGCCATCGGCCGCGAGCGAGCCGGCCGCGCCGATGAAGAGGAAGGCCGACTGCAGCGCGCCGCCCAGCAGGGCGCCGACGATCTCGCTTTCGCCGCGGAAGGTGACGCGGGTGTTCGAGAGCCCCGCCGCCTCCGCGAGCAGGCCCATCGCCAGCGACTGCGCGCCGCCGACGCCGGTCGTGCCATAGGCGAGCGCATCGCCCTCCCGCTTGGCGAGGGCCACGAAGCCCGCCAGGTCGCGCACGCCGAGCGAGGGCGGCACGCAGAGCACCATCGGCGCCGAGAGCGCGGCGGCGAGCAGCGTGAGGTCTGCCGGATCGAAGCCCGGGTTACGCACCATCTGGCGGATGCCGAGCAGCGGCGAGGGCAGCAGCAGTAGCGTGCGGCCATCGGCCGGCGCCTGCAGCAGCGCCTGCGCGGCGATGGCGCTGACCGCGCCCGGCCGGTTCTCGACCACGACGGTCTCGCCGAGCCGCTGGCCGATCCCCGGCGCCAGCAGCCGCGCGGTGGTGTCGGGCACCGCGCCGGGCGGAAAGCCGACGAGGATTCGCATCGGACGCGATGGCTGGGCCTGCGCCAGGGCCGGTGCGGCGAGCGTGGCGGCGCTCAGCGTGCGGCGATGCATGGGCCCGCTCGCCAGCGAAAATCAGGCCAGACTCCGTGGTGCGGTCGGGATCGTCACTCCGGCTGCACGCCGAGCCGCTGCAGCAGCGCGAGTTGCCGGGACTGGTCACGGGCGAGCGCGCCGACCAGGGCCTCGCCATCGAGGTCGAGCGGCATCGCCCCGGCGGCCTGCATCCGCCCGCGATAGGCGGTGGTCGCGCGCGCCGCCCGCGTCGCCTCCACGATACGGGCCTGCACCGGCGATGGCGTGGTACGCGCCACGGCCAGCGCCCAGGCGCCGATCACGTCGACATCCGCCATGCCGAGCTCCGTCGTCGTCGGCACCCTGGGCAGCAGCGCGGAACGCTCGTCGGAAGTGACGGCCAGGGCGCGCAGGCGGCCATCCCGGACATGCTCGAGCGCGCCGCCGAGGAAGACGAAGCCGGCCTGCACCTGGCCGCCGAGCGCGGCGGTCGCGATCTCGGTATCGCCACGATAGCTGACCGGCGTCGGCGAAATGCCGGTCGCCTCGGCGAGCAACGCCATGGCGCGGCCGGGGGCGGAACTGGTGCCGGAGGTGCCCATGGCCAGCCGGTCGCCCATCTGGCGCGCGGCGCGCAGGAACCCGTCGAATTCGGCGACACCGAGGCGGGGATCGGCGATGAGCAGCATCGGCGCCTGGGCCAGACCGGCGAGCGGCAGCAACTCCGCGGGATCGAAGGGCGGCTGCCGGCGCATGGCCAGCTGCAGCCCGAGGCCATTCGCCATGACCAGGAGCGTGTGGCCATCCGGCGGCGCGCGGAGCATCGCCTCGGCCGCGATGATGCCGCTCGCGCCGGCGCGGTTCTCGACCACGAGCGCCTGCCCGAGGCGTTCGGCCATGGTCGCCGCGGCGAGGCGGATCGCCAGGTCCGGCGGCGTGCCAGGCGGGAAGCCGACGAGCGCGCGGACCGGCCGCTCGAGGTAGGCGGCGAGGCCGGCCTTGGGCAGGCCGAAGACGGGCAGGATGCGACGGGTGAGGGCAGGTATGGCGTGCGCCTCCAGGTGGCGGCGCGATGCTACCGCAGCGGGTCGCGGTGGTCCAAGGAGGTTATCGCCGTCCCGACAGTTGCCGGTTCTCGAGCCGGCTGAGAAAGCGCACCACCGGCCAGAGCAGGATGAAGTAGATGACCGCCGCCGCCATGATGGGCGTCGCGTTGTAGGTGACGCTCTGCGCCTGGCGAGCCTGGAACAGCAACTCGGGCAGCGCGACGACGGAGGCGATGGAGGTGAGCTTGACCACCTCCAGCGTGTTCGAGATCAGGTCAGGCAGCACGTTGCGCACCGCCTGCGGCAGGATGACGTGCTGCATGGTCTGCCAGCGCGTCAGGCCGGTGGAGCGCGCGGCCTCCATCTGGCCTCTGGGCACGCTCTCGATGCCGGCACGCAGGATCTCGCCGTAATAGGCGCCGGTATTGAGGAAGAAGCCGAGCGCGACGGCGCCGGTCGCCGAGACCTCGAACCCGGCGAAGGGCAGGCCGGCATAGATGAAGACCAGCAGCACCAGCGGCGGGATGGCGCGGAAGAAGTCGACCCAGCACCAGAGCGGCCAGGCCACCCAGCGCGACTTCACGGTCGACAGCAGCGCGAGGATCACGCCGCCGATCAGCCCGAGCGGCACCACGACCAGCGAGAGCCAGAGCGTGACCTGCAGCCCCTGCCAGAGGATCGGCCAGGACTGCTCGAAGACCTCGCGCGAGAAGAAGGCCTGAAGGAAATCCTCGAACCCCATGGCTTACGTCCTGTCCGCCATGCGATTCACGCTCCGCTCCTGGGCCTGGCGGCCTGCGGTGCTCTGCGATCGCATGGCTAGCGCTTCCACGCGAAGCGCGTCTCGATCCAGCGGCCGAGGATCACGACGGGCACGAAGAGGATGACATAGGCGAACGCCCCGAGCGTCAGCGGCGTCGGGTTGAAGGAGAACGACACGCCCGCCTGCGCCGCGCCCAGGATCTCGGAGACCGCGACCACCGAGCCGAGCGCGGTGCCCTTGGTGATCGCGATGGTGCGGTTGGTCAGCGGCGGGATGGTCATCCGCAGCGCCTGCGGCAGCACGACCTGGCCGAGCGTCTGCAGGAAGCCAAGCCCCGTCGAGCGCGCCGCCTCCCATTGCCCGCGCGGCACCGCGGTGATGCCAGCCCAGAAGATCTCCTCGGAGAAGGCCATCAGCACGAAGGAGAGCGAGAGCCAGGTCGCGGTGAAGCCGTCCATCGTCACGCCGGCGGCCGGCAGGCCGAAGAACAGCAGTGCGATGATGACGAGCGGCGGCAGGGCGCGGAACAGGTCGACCGTGAAGATGATCAGCCAGTTCAGCGGCCGCACGCCGAGGCTGCGGATCACTGCCAGCAGCAGGCCCGCGACCAGGCCGGTGACGATGATGCAGAGCGCCAGCGCGATGGTCAGCCAGAACCCGTCGATGATCTTCGGCAGGTATTCCCAGGCGACCTTGGCGTTGAAGAAGCTGTCGACGAACTTGTCCCAGGACGTCATCTGCCCGATCAGTGCCGTTCAATTTGGCCGATGAAGGCCCGCGTCCGCTCGTGCTGCGGCGCGCCGAAGACCTCGGCGGGCGAGCCCTGCTCCACCACCAGCCCATCCGCCATGAACACCACCCGATCGGCGGCGGCCTTGGCGAAGGCCATCTCGTGGCTGACGACGACCATGGTCATGCCGTCCTCGCGCAGCTCGCGCATCACGGCCAGCACGCCGCCGACCAGCTCGGGGTCAAGGGCCGAGGTCGGCTCGTCGAACAGCATGACGCGGGGCTCGAGCGCGATGGCCCGCGCGATCGCCACGCGCTGCTGCTGCCCGCCCGAGAGCTGGCTCGGGTAGTGGTCGGCCCGGTCGCCCAGGTGCACGCGCTCGAGCGCCGCGGCCGCCCGCTGCTCAGCCTCGGCCTTCCCCTTGCCCTGCACCTTCCGCAGCGCGAGCGCGACATTCCCGAGCGCGGTCATGTGCGGGTAGAGGTTGAAGGACTGGAACACCATGCCGATGCGCTGGCGCGCCTTGTTGATGTCCGTCCCGCGCGCCAGCATATCGATGCCGTCGACGGTGATCGAGCCGCCGCTCGGCTCCTCCAGCCGGTTCAGGCAGCGCAGCAGGGTCGACTTGCCGGAGCCGGAGGGGCCGATCACGAAGACCAGCTCCCGCTCGGCGACCGTCAGGTCGACGCCCTTCAGCACGTGCAGGGCGCCGAAATGCTTGTGGATCCCGTGCGCCGCGACGATCGGCTCCGGCATCAGGGGCAGGCGGCGGTGTTCGGCGTCGCGTCGTAGCCGGGCTGGTCGGGCGGGCCGAAGCCCGGGAACACCACGCGCTCGGCATCATCCGCCTTGGGCGGCGCGCCGAACCACTTCTCGGAAATCTTGGCGATGGTGCCGTCCTTCTTCAGGCACTCGATAATGCGTTCCATCTGCTGGCGGCCGGCCGCGTCGTCCTTGCGGAAGGGCGTCGCCCAGTGGAAGCGGGTGCCGGGCAGCGTGTAGTCGGCGATGTATTGCGGCGTACGGCTGGCGCTGTACTTGACGACAGTGTTGCCGGAGAGGTTGGCATAGGCGCGGCCCTGGATCACTGCCTGCGCCGCATCGGCCTGGCTGTCGAACGCCAGCAGCGTCAGGTTCAGTCGCTCGGCATTGCGGGTCACCCATTGCTCGTAGGGCGTGCCCTTGTTCACGCTGATCGCCTTGCCGCGCAGATCCTCGTCCGACTTGATCGGCGGCGTGCCGCGGCGGATGCCGAATTGCAACTCGGTCCAGAGATAGCCCTCGGTGAAGAGCAGGTTCTCGGCGCGCTCCCGCGTCACCGTGGTGGGCGCGCAGAGGAAGTCGTAGCGGCCGGCATTCAGCGCCGGGATCAGGCCGGAGAAGCTGGCCGAGGTGATCTCGACCGGGCGGTTCAGCTTCTTGCCGATCGCATCGAACAGGTCGATCTGGAAGCCCTGCACCCCGCCCTGCAGCGAGGGGAAGGCGTGCGGCGCGAAAGTGCCGTCGACGCCGCACTTCAGCGGCGGCTGGCCGGAGCCGGAGGCGCCCACGGTGATGGTCTGGGCGGCGGCGGTGCCGCCGAGGGCGGCCGAGACGGCGAGGGCGGCGATCCAGGAACGCATGGGGGGCAGGTCTCCGACTGGCCAAACAGGGCCGGGAAACTCCCCCATCCGGCCGGCGCGCGCAACCGGGGGGTCGGTCGGGGCGATGTCCGCCAGGACCCTGGCCTGCCGCAGCCGGGGGCAGGCTGCCCGCGGCGCGGGCAGCGATGCGCCATGAAATCGCCCTATCGCCGCCCAGGGGCTGCCGCCGCGCCCCGGCATTCCTCCCGCCCGACGGCAGGAAGGAGCCGGTCCCATGCGCAGTATCGCCTATGCCCTGATCTCGGTCGCCACCCTCGTGATGTGCGCGCTCGTTGCGCTGCTGCTCAGCGATGCGACGGCACCCGGTCGGCTGCCGCCCATGCTCGGCTTCTGGGGCGCGACCCTCGCCGGCTTCGGCCTGGTGGCGGGGCTCGCCCTGCTCGAGCCTCGCCGTTCGGCTACCAGTTGAACGAGATCCGGCCCGCCATCGCCTGGAAGGCGCGGTCGGGGCCGGGAATGCGGATGGTGCCGTTGGCGTATTCCAGCGTGAAGCGCACGCGCTGCAGCGGGTAGTAGTTCAGCGCCACGCTCGTGATGCTCTGGCTGTTGCCGGAATAGGGCGTGTCGTAGAGGTTCACGTAGCTGTAGCGCGCGACGAGTTCGGCGAAGCCGAGCGCGCCCGGCTCGGCGGTGTTCAGCTCCTTGAAGCGCGGCCGTGTCCAGGCGGCGCGGCTGGCATCCCAGCGCCGCGCGCCGCCGACCAGCGGCACCGCCACGTTGGCGTACCAGCCGCGGAAGCTGGCGCTCGCCGCACCGTTGATGCCCTGGATCGGCACCTGGTAGTACTCCGAGGCGAACATCACCGGGCCGACCATGCCCGAGACCTCGCCGCCAATCGCATAGGCGTTGTTGATGTTCCGCATGGTGCCGGTATCGAGCAGCCGGGTCGGCTCCAGCCGGATTTCGGGATAGTCGCGCAGCCGGAGGTTCTGGCCGGGGCTGAGGCCCGGATGGAACTGCGCCGAGGGGTTGAAGCCGACCGCCAGCTTGAAGCGGTCGGTGTTGACGGGCATGTAGACCGCGCGGGCGACGAGGCCGCGGGCGTCGCCGTCGTTCAGGGTCGAGAGCACATTCTGCGAGAAGTAGGCCGAAAGGAACCAGTTCTCGCCGCGGGTCTCGATGCCCTGGGCAAGGCGGGTGTCGCCGGCGGCCAGGCTGGCCGCGATGTTCACGATCGCCGGCCGCTCCATCATGAGCGTTTCAAAGGAGCTGGTGGCAAATTCCAGCGTGTAGTTCAGGGTGAAGCCGCCGACCCGGATGACGGTGTTCTTGAAGCCGGTATAGGCGGCTTGCAGCTCGAAGATCCGGCTGTTCACGCCGGGATCGAACTGCCGGCCGGGGCCGGGCGCGAACTCCCAGGTGAAGTTGTAGGTGAAGTCCTTGAGGAAGGTGCCCTGCACGCCGAGCCGGGCGCGCCGGACGTTCATCAGCGGGTCGGGCACGCCTGGCCCCTCGCTGCCAAGCTGCCGCGGCCGGTTCCCCGGGTAGAAGGGCTGGTCCCAGAAGCCGCCGGCATCGGCGTCGAGCCGCAGCACCGGCTGCATCGTGAAGTTGCCGTCGGCGAGCGTGATCACGGGCCTGCCACCCCGCATCGCGAACATCGGCTGCGGCGCCGGCTGCTCGGAACTGGCGCCGGCGGCGATGTTCTGCCCGCCCGCCGAAGGCAGGCCGGCATTCACGCGCACCGGCGCCGGGGCCGGCGCGGTGCCCTGGGCAAGGGCGGTCGTGCCGAAGCCGGGCAGTCCGAGTGCGACGCAGGCGAGGAATGCGATGGAATACTGTCGCATGGGTGCTCTCCTCCTCGTTCAGTCTTGCGGCACTGCGTAAGCCGGAAGCCCGAGCCGGACCCTCCTCGCTTCATGACAACATCGACGTGTTCGATTACGGTCGCGCGGTGTTGCAGCCTTGCACCACATGGCCGATGGGTCCGGATGAATGCGCCCAATGATCCGCATCTGCGACCGGTCGCCGGATCGACCGCCGACGCGCATTGCGACCATCGTCGCGCCGCCCCATTCTCCCGCCTCGAAGGATGGAGGCGACCATGGCCGGGGTACCCGACATCAGCCCGAGCGAGACCTGGGCGTCGCTGAAGAGCGACCCGGATGCCGTGCTGATCGACGTGCGCACGGATGCGGAGTGGAATTTCGTGGGCCTCCCCGATCTCGGCGCAATCGGCAAGCAGCCGGTGCTGGTGCCCTGGCAGGTCTACCCGTCGATGCAGGTGAATGGCCACTTCATCGACCACCTGCATCGCGCCGGACTGACGCCAACGCACAAGCTCTATTTCATCTGCCGCTCCGGCGCGCGCAGCCTAGCGGCCGGCCAGGCGGCGCAGGCGGGCGGCTACCCGCATGCCTTCAACGTCGCCGACGGCTTCGAGGGGCCGGTCGATGCGGAAGGCCATCGCGGCCATGTCGCGGGCTGGAAGGCCGATGGCCTGCCTTGGCGGCAGCGCTGAGCGGATCACCTGGGGAGGAAACAAGCATGTCCATCACGCCGCTGCCGTTGCGGAGCGAGTTCCTGTTCCGCATGGTTCTCACCGCGGGCGCACCGCAGATGATCGCCGCCGGCCCGGGCAAGGAGCTGCGCGTCGTGCCCGTCACCGGCGGCACCTTCGAGGGGCCGTCGCTCAAGGGCGAGCTGGTCCCCGGCACCACCGCCGACTGGCTGCGCGTGGAGCCGGACGGCACCGCCCACATGGATGTCCGCCTGGTGCTGAAGACTACCAGCGGCGCGACCCTCTTCATGAGCTACAGTGGCGTGCGGCACGGCCCGCCGGCGGTGCTCGAGAAGCTGGGTCGCGGCGAGCAGGTCGACCCGGGCGACTACTACTTCCGCATCATGGCCCGCTTCGAGACCAGTGATCCCGGCCTCGGCTGGTTGAACCGGGCGCTGGCGGTTGGCATCGGCCAGCGTCCGCCGGCCGGGCCGACCTACGACGTCTACGCGATCCGATAGCGGATCAGGCCTGCTCGAGGTCGAGCGCGTAGCCGGCCGAGCGGACGGTGCGGATCACGTCGCGCTCGCTCTCGCCGTTGATTGCCTTGCGCAGCCGCCGGATATGCACGTCGACGGTGCGCGGCTCGACATGGATGTCGCGGCCCCAGACCGCATCGAGCAGCTGCTCACGCGAGAAGACCCGGCCCGGATGGGTCATGAAGAATTCGAGCAGGCGGTACTCCGTCGGGCCGAGATGCAGCGCCTTGCCGCCCCGCATCACGCGATGCGCGTCCTGGTCCAGCACCAGGTCGTGGAAGCTGAGCGTGCCGCGGCTGCCGACGGTGCCGCTGCGGCGGAGCAGGGCGCGGATGCGGGCGAGCAGCCCCTCCATGCCGAAGGGCTTGGCGATGTAGTCGTCGGCGCCGATGTCGAGGGCGCGGACGGCGTCCTGGTCCTCGGTCCGGGCGGTGACCATGATGATCGGCAGGTCGCGCGTCGCCGGGCGCCGGCGTAGTTGGCGGCAGACCTCGAGGCCGGAGAGGGCGGGCAGCATCCAGTCGAGCAGCACGAGATCGGGCTTGCCCTCGGCGACGCGCACGAGCGCTTCCTGGCCGTCGGCGGCTTCCTCGACCCGGAAGCCCTGCTTCTCGAGGTTGTAGCGCAGCAGGGTCAGCAGCGGGATCTCGTCCTCGACGACGAGGATGGTCGGCTTGGTGACGCCCTGGATGGTGTCCGGCATGCGGTGGCTCCCTCCTTCAGCCCGGCGGCTGGAGCGAGACGGAGGCGGAGTTGTCGCCCTTCGGCCGCTCCTCGGTCACGCTCTCGCCCAGCACGGCATAGCGCACGGTCTCGGCGATGTTGGTCGCATGGTCGCCGATCCGCTCGAGATTCTTGGCGATGAACAGCAGGTGGGTGGCCGCGGTGATGTTGCGCGGATCCTCCATCATGAAGGTCAGCATCTCGCGGAAGATGCCGTTGTAGATCTCGTCGACCGGCTCGTCGGCCTGCCAGATCTCCTCCGCGCGCACCGCATCGTCGTGCACCAGCGCGTCGATCGCGCCCTTCAGGTTGTCCTGCACCATGCGCGCCATGCGCAGGAAGCCGTTCAGGCTGCCGAGCTGCGGCTGCTGGGCCAGCACGATCGCCCGCTTGGCGCCGTTCCGGGCATAGTCGCCGATCCGCTCGATCTCGTGCGAGATCTTCATGATGGCGACGATCAGCCGGAGATCGGCGCCCATCGGCTGGCGCAGCGCGAGGGTGCGGATGCAGAAGCTCTCGATCTCGCGCTCGAGCGCGTCGAGCGCGGCGTCGCGCTGCACCACCTCGGCGGCGAGGTCGGTGTCGCGCCGCATCAGCGCATTGGTGCTGTCGGCGACCTGCCGCTCCGCGAGCCCGCCCATGCGGCTGATCATCTCGCGCAGGCGGCGGAGCTCCTCGGCATAGCTGCGCACGGTGTGCTCCGTCAGCGGCTCGTTTGGCGACATGCTGTCTTTCCCCGCCGACTCAGCCGAAGCGGCCGGTGATGTATTCCTGGGTCTTGGCTTCCTTGGGCGCGGTGAAGAGCTCGGCCGCCGGGGCGATCTCGATCATCTCGCCGAGGTAAAAGAAAGCAACCTGGTCGGCGCAGCGCGCCGCCTGCTGCATGTTGTGCGTGACGATCGCGATGGTGAAGTCGCGCTTCAGCTCGTCGATCAGTTCCTCGACCTTCAGCGTCGAGATCGGGTCGAGCGCCGAGGTCGGCTCGTCGAACAGGATCACCTCCGGCCGCACCGCGATGGTGCGCGCGATGCAGAGGCGCTGCTGCTGGCCGCCCGAGAGGCCCATGGCCGAGGTGTTCAGCCGGTCCTTGACCTCGCCCCAGAGCGCGGCGCGGCTGAGCGCCCATTCGACCCGCTCGTCCATCGCCGACTTCGACAGCTTCTCGTGCAGTCGGATGCCGAAGGCGATGTTCTCGTAGATCGTCATCGGGAAGGGGGTCGGCTTCTGGAAGACCATGCCGATCTTCGCGCGCAGCGAGTTGATGTCGACCGCGTCGTCGATGATGTTCTGGCCGTCCATCAGCACCTCGCCCGTCGCGCGCTGGCCGGGATAGAGGCTGTACATCCGGTTCAGCACCCGCAGCAGCGTCGACTTGCCGCAGCCTGAGGGGCCGATCATGCCGGTCACCTGCCGCTCCGGCAGGTCGAAGTTGATGCTCTTCAGCGCCTTGTTGGCGCCGTAGTAGAAGTCGAGGTTGCGCACCTGCACGCGGATGTCCTGGTTCAACGCGGCATTGGAGCGTACCTCCATGCCGCCGAAGGAACCGGTCGCCTTGCCGGCGGCGGGGGCGGTGCTCTGCTGGTCCATGGCGCTCTCGCTCGGAGGGGTCATCGTCACGTCTCCCTTATTTGCCGCTGCGCAGCAGGCTGCGCGCCAGGACGTTCAGCAGCAGCACCGCCAGGGTGATGATCAGGGCGCCGGCCCAGGCTAGCTCGATCCAGTCCTGGAAGGGCGAGCCGGCATAGCTGTAGATGGTGATCGGCAGGCTCGGCATCGGCGCGTTCAGCGCGTATTGCGCGGCATTGTTGCCGAGGCTGGTGAACAGCAGCGGCGCCGTCTCGCCGGCGATCCGGGCGATGCCGAGCAGCACGCCGGTGATGATGCCCGACATCGCCGAGCGCCAGCAGACCAGCACGATCATCTTCCACTTCGGCGAGCCGAGCCCGATCACCGCCTCGCGCAGGGTGTTCGGGATCAGGGTCAGCATGTCCTCGGTGGTGCGGACGACGATCGGGATGATGATGATCGCAAGTGCCACGACCCCCGCCCAGCCCGAGAAGCCGCCGAAGGGCAGCACCATCAGCTGGTAGACGAACAGGCCGATCAGGATCGAGGGCGCCGAGAGCAGGATGTCGGAGACGAAGCGGACGATGTTCCCGAAGGTCGAGCCGCGGGCGTATTCCGCCAGGTAGGTGCCGACCAGCATGCCGATCGGCGTGCCGATGACAGTGGCCAGTGAGACCTGGATCAGGCTGCCGATGATGGCGTTCAGCAGGCCGCCATCGGAGCCGGGCGGCTTCGTCACATGGGTGAAGACCGAGAGGTTCATCGCGCCGAACCCCTTGAGGAACAGCGTGACGAGGATGGAGGCAAGGAACACCAGGCCGATCGCGGTCGCGATCAGCGAGAGGGTGCGGACCAGCGCGTCCGAGCGCTTGCGCCGGCGCCCGAGCGCGGCCGCGATCGCGGGATCCTTGACCGGGCCGAGCGGGATTTCGGTGGTGGCGGACATTGTCGGGGCCTCAGTGCTTCAGCCGAGAGCGCAGCAGGTAGCGCGATGTGGCCAGCACGATGAAGGAGAGTACGAAGAGGATGAAGCCGAGCGCGAGCAGGGCCGAAAGCTTCAGGCTGCCGGTCTCGCTCTCGCCGAACTCGAGCGCCACCACCGAGGCGATGGTGTTGCCCGGCCCGAACAGGCTGGACGAGATGCGGTTGGCGTTGCCGATGACGAAGGTCACCGCCATGGTTTCGCCGAGCGCGCGGCCCAGGCCGAGCATGATGCCGCCAGCCACGGAGATGCGGGTATAAGGCAGTACGACACCCTTCATCACCTCCCAGGTGGTTGAGCCGAGGCCGTAGGCGCTCTCCTTGAAGACCGGCGGAACCTGATCGAAGACGTCGCGCATGGTCGCCGCGATGAAGGGCAGGATCATGATCGCCAGGATCAGCGCGGCGGTGAAGATGCCGGTGCCGAAGGGCGGGCCCTGGAACAGCGCGCCGATCAGCGGCAACTCGCCCAGCGTGTCGATCATCACCGGCTGGACGTGTTGCGACATCAAGGGTGCGATGACGAAGAAGCCCCACATGCCGTAGATGATGGAGGGCACCGCCGCGAGCAACTCGACCGCGGTGCCGATCGGCCGGCGAAGCGCCGGCGGGCAAAGCTCGGTGAGGAAGAAGGCGACGCCAAAGGCGACCGGCACGGCGAGAACGATGGCCAGCACCGCAGTGACGATGGTGCCGTAGATCGAGACACCGGCGCCGAACACCTCCTTCACCGGATCCCATTCGGTGGACCAGATGAAGGGCACGCCGAACTGCCGGAACGCCGGCAGGCCGCCCAGGAAGAGCTCGATGATGATGCCGCCGAGCAGCAGCAGCACGAAGGCGCCAGCCGCGGTGCAGGCACCGGAGAAGATCGTGTCGCCCAAGCTCGAGACCGGGCGCCGATCGATGGCGGTGGGGCTGGCGGGGAAGGTGACGGCCTGCTGCAAACGACGAGCTCCAGTCGAGGGGCGGAAGAACGGGGCCGGCGGCGCCGGCCCCGCGGCAGGATCAGCCGCGCCAGACCGCCTGGCCGTTGACCTGCACGTCACGCGCCCAGGCGCCGCGGATCGCCCGGTGGACGGTCGCCGGCAGCGGGATGTACTCCAGCTCCTCGGCCAGCTTCGAGCCGTTGTTGAAGGCCCAGTCGAAGAACCGCATCACACCCCGGCTGCGCTCGCCATCGGTCGGGTTGCGCGGCAGCAGGATGAAGGTCGGCGAGACGATCGGCCAGCTCTCGGCGCCGGTCTGGTCGATGATGTTGGCGGCGAAGCCCGGCACGTTCCAGTTGGCGTTGTTGGCCGCCGCGATGAAGCTGGCATGGCTCGGCTTGACGAAATTGCCGGCCTTGTTGCGCAGCTGGGTGGTGACCAGCTTGTTGGTGATGGCATAGGCGTTCTCGACATAGCCGATGGCGCCACGGATGTTGCGCACCGTCCCGGCGACACCCTCGTTGCCGCGCGCGCCGGTGCCGGCCGGGAACCGCACCGAGGTGCCGACGCCGACCTTCTCCTTCCACTCCGGCGAGACCGCCGAAAGGTAGGAAACGAACACGAAGGTGGTGCCCGAGCCGTCGGCGCGATAGGCCGGCGCGATCGCCAGGTTCGGCAGGTTCAGGCCGCGATTGGCCTCGACCAGGCGGGGGTCGTTCCACTTGGTGATTTTGCCGAGGAAGATATCGGCCAGCAGCTCGCCGGTCAGCTTCAGCTGCTCGTTCTCGATGCCGGGGATGTTCACGATGGCGACGAGGCTGCCCATCACGGTCGGGAACTGCAGCAGCTGCGCCTCGGTCAGCTGTTCGGCCGTCAGCGGCGCGTCGGTCGCGCCGAAATCGACGGTGCGGTTGCGGATCTGGTTGATGCCGGCGCCCGAGCCGACCGACTGGTAGTTCACCGAGATGCCGGTCGGGCCTTTCGCGGCCTCGGCCCACTTCTGGTAGACCGGGTTGGGGAAGCTCGCGCCGGCGCCGTTGATGGTGACGGCCTGGGCCAGAGTCGGGCGCGCAACGAGGGGGCTGGCCGCGGCGAGAGCCGAGCCGATCAGAAGGTGACGACGGTTCACGGGGGGTGCCTCCGGTGGCGTTGGGCAGCGCGACGGGACTCCGCCAGGCGCCGACGCGCCAGTCCTAGACCTAGGGTAAGACTCGTCTATTTCATTTTTGTGAAGCTTCTGTGACTGGGTCGACCAATAAAAGAGTTGTCCACAATTCCTCACCCCGACCAGGCGGGCGGACGCTTCTCCCGGAAGGCGGCAATGCCCTCGCGGCCCTCCGCCGTCGCCCGCTGCGTCCAGCCCTCATGCGCCAGCATCGCCATCTGCCGGGCATCGATCAGGGCGCCATTGGCGCCGAGCAGGCTCGCCTTGGTCATCGCCTGCGCCGCCGGCCCGCCCAGCAGGATCGCGGCGAGGATCACCTCGAGCCGCGCCTCAATGGCCTCCGCCGGCACCACCTCGTGCACCAGGCCGATGCGCGCGGCCTCCTCGGCCCCGAAGCGCTCGCCGGTGATGGCATAGCGGCGGGCCTGGCGCAGGCCGAGCGCCTGGGCCATCTGCGGCGAGATCGGCGTGGGCGCGACGCCGACCCGCACCTCGGTGATGCCGAACTGCGCGGCGGGCGT
>Ga0114976_10000400_pt1 | contig 27078 bp, 22 predicted proteins | sample S_130805_EF_Meta_FD_87319 | JGI IMG/M metagenome (GOLD analysis project Ga0114976, IMG submission 87319) | Freshwater microbial communities from Lake Simoncouche, Canada to study carbon cycling - S_130805_EF_MetaG | ecosystem: Environmental > Aquatic > Freshwater > Lake | place: Lake... | reverse complement strand
AGCCGATCGCCTTCAGCGCTCGCCCGAGATTGGTCTCCGACTGCCCATCGCCATAGGCCGCGGCCGTGTCCACATAGGTGATGCCGGCGTCCCGGGCGCGGGCCAGCGAGCGCTCCTGCTCGGCCGCGGTGCCGCGCACCATCAGCCCGCCGACCGCGCCGGCGCCGTAGCCGAGGGCGGAAACCTTGAGGCCGGTGCGGCCGAATGCGCGCTGTTCCATGGACGCTCTCCCGTGTCCCGGCCTATTCAGCGCAACCCCGAAGCCGCCGCAAGCCATGATCCGACTGACCGAGTTGCGCCTGCCGCTGACCCATGACGACGCCGCGCTGCGCGCCGCGGTGCTGCGCCGGCTTGGCATCGCGGATGCGGCGCTGCGGGGCGTGCAGGTGTTCCGCCGCGGCTACGATGCGCGCAACCCGCGCGCGATCATGTTGGTCTATACGCTGGACCTGGAGGTCACGGACGAGGCCGCGCTGCTGGCGCGCGACCCGTCCCTGCGCGCCGCGCCCGACACAAGCTACCGCTTCGTCGCCCGCGCACCGGAAGCCACGACGCGCCCGGTCGTGATCGGCACCGGGCCCTGCGGGCTGATGGCGGCCCTCGTGCTCGCGCAGATGGGCTTCCGCCCGATCATCCTCGAGCGCGGCAAGGTTGTGCGGGAGCGGACCCGCGACACCTGGGCGCTCTGGCGCCGCGGCGTGCTGACGCCCGAGAGCAACGTGCAATTCGGCGAGGGCGGCGCCGGCACCTTCTCCGACGGCAAGCTCTATTCCGGCATCAAGGACCCGCGGCATTACGGCCGCAAGGTGCTGACCGAGTTCGTCGCAGCCGGCGCGCCGGAGGAGATCCTCTACGTCTCCAAGCCCCACATCGGCACCTTCCGCCTGGTGACGATGGTCGAGAGCATCCGCGACCAGATCGAGCGGCTCGGCGGCGAGTACCGCTTTGACACCAGGGTCGTGGACATCCTGCTGGACGCCAGCCGCCACGTCCGCGGCGTCGTGACCGCGGCGGGCGAGGAAATCGCCACCAACCAGGTGGTGCTGGCGATCGGGCATTCCGCGCGCGACAGCTTCGCCATGCTGCGCGACCGCGGCGTCTTCCTCGAGGCCAAGCCCTTCTCCATCGGCGTCCGCATCGAACATCCGCAGACGATGGTCGATGCCGTGCGCTTCGGGCCGAATGCCGGCAACCCGCTGCTGGGCGCGGCCGACTACAAGCTGGTGCACCACGCCGCCAACGGGCGCTCGGTCTACAGCTTCTGCATGTGCCCAGGGGGGCAAGTGGTGGCGGCGACCAGCGAGGAAGGCCGCGTCGTCACCAACGGCATGAGCCAGTACAGCCGGGCCGAGCGCAATGCGAATGCGGGGATGGTCGTCGCGGTGACACCCGAGGATTACCCGGGCGACGTGCTGGCCGGCGTCGAATTCCAACGCCAACTGGAAAGCCTGGCCTATGAGGCCGGCGGTGGTGGCTACCGCGCGCCGGCGCAGCTTGTGGGCGATTTCCTGGCCGGGCGCGCCTCGACCGCGCTCTCCGACGTGGTGCCGAGCTACAAGCCGGGCGTGACGCCGACCGACCTCGCGCGCGTGCTGCCGGGCTGGGCAGTGGATGCCATACGCCTCGCGCTGCGCGCCTTCGATGCCGAGCTGCCGGGCTATGCGCGCGGCAATGCGGTGATGACCGGCGTCGAGACGCGGACATCAAGCCCGATCCGCATCAAGCGCGGCCTCGACTTCCAGAGCATCAACACGAAGGGGCTCTACCCGGCCGGCGAAGGCGCCGGCTATGCCGGCGGCATTCTCAGCGCCGGCGTCGACGGCATCCGCGTCGCGGAGGCGCTGGCGCTGACGGTGACGGGCCAGGAGGTGCCGCGGGAGATGAGCCGCGGCGCGGGGGCGGAGCTAGCCTACGGCTGATCGAGCGCCTCGAGCGCCATCGCCACCACCGCCACATGCAGCGCATTGCCGAGCAGCCCGCGCGCATACCCCGCCCGCAGCGCGGCCAGATCCAGCATTTCGACCACCATCTCCTCGCTCGCCTCGCGCTCCGGCGCGCCGGCCAGCGTCACGCCCTCCGCCACCACCACGTGCAGCCGGTTGGTGTTGCGCGAGGGGTCGCTGAACATCGCGCCGACGTAGCGCGCCTGCGCCGCCGCATAGCCGGTCTCCTCGCGCAGCTCGCGCAGCGCGGCCGCGACAGGATCGCCCTCGTCGATGACCCCGCCCGGCGGCTCCAGCACCCAGCGTCTCGCCGCCTGGCGCCATTGCCGCACCAGCACCACGCGCTCATCCGGTGTGACCGCCAGCACCGCCACCCAGTCCGGCAGGTGCATCACCCAATAGGGGTCGAGCACCACGCCGGCCCCCGTGCGCACCGTCTCGGCGCGCAGGTCGACGAAGCGGTCCTGGACCACCACCCGCTCGGCGAGGGTGGTCCAGGCGGCGTCGGTCACTCCGCCGCCTGCAGGTGCATGGCTTGCGCGTATTCCTCGAGCGGCGCGCAGGTGCAGACCAGGTTGCGGTCGCCATGGACATTGTCCACGCGCTTGACCGGCGGCCAGTACTTGTGCGCGCGCACGAATGGCAGCGGGAAGGCGGCCTGCTCGCGGGTATAGGCGTGCGACCAGGTGTCACTCATCACCTCGGCCGCGGTGTGCGGCGCGTTCTTCAGCACGTTGTCGGCCTTGTCGGCGCGGCCCTGCTCGACCGCACGGATCTCGGCGCGGATCGCGATCATCGCCTCGATGAAGCGATCCAGCTCCTCCTTCGGCTCGCTCTCGGTCGGCTCGACCATCAGCGTGCCGGCGACCGGCCAGGACATGGTCGGCGCGTGGTAGCCGTAATCCTGCAGCCGCTTGGCGATGTCCTCGACCAGCACGCCGCCACCCTGCTGGAAGCCGCGGCAGTCGAGGATGCACTCGTGGGCCACCATGCCGTTCACGCCGCGGTAGAGCACGGGGAAATGCGCCTCGAGCTGCTTCGCGATGTAGTTGGCATTCAGGATCGCCACCTGCGTCGCGCGCACCAGGCCTTCCGCGCCCATCATGCGGATATAGGCGTAGGAGATCGGCAGGATCGCCGCGCTGCCGAAGGGCGCCGCCGAGACCGGGCCGTAGCCGGTCGCCGGCCCCGCTTCCGCCAGCAGCGGATGGTTCGGCAGGTGCGGCGCCAGATGCGCCGCGACGCCGATCGGCCCGACACCAGGCCCGCCGCCGCCATGCGGGATGCAGAAGGTCTTGTGCAGGTTCAGGTGGCAGACATCGGCGCCAATCGCGGCCGGCGAGGTCAACCCGACCTGCGCATTCATGTTGGCACCGTCCATGTAGACCTGGCCGCCATGCGCATGCACGAGAGCGCAGATTTCCTTGATCCCCTCCTCATAGACGCCGTGGGTCGAGGGGTAGGTCACCATCAGCGCAGCAAGCTTCTCCGCGTGCTGCTGCGCCTTGGCCAGCAGGTCGGCGATGTCGATGTTGCCATCGCGATCGCAGCCTACCACCACGACCTTCATCCCCGCCATCACCGCCGAGGCCGGGTTGGTGCCATGCGCGCTCGACGGGATCAGGCAGACGTCGCGCTGCGCGTCGCCGCGCGCGAGATGGTACGCGCGGATCGCCAGCAGCCCGGCGTATTCGCCCTGGCTGCCGGCATTCGGCTGCAGCGAGACGGCGGCGAAGCCGGTCACCGAACACAGCCAGCCCTCGAGCCGCCGGATCATCTCGAGATAGCCCTGGGCCTGATCGATCGGCGCGAAGGGGTGGATATCGGCGAAGCCCGGGAAGGTGACGGGGATCATCTCCGCCGTCGCGTTCAGAATCATCGTGCAGGACCCCAGCGGGATCATGCTGCGGATCAGCGCGACGTCCTTGTCCACCAGCCGCTTCAGGTAGCGGAGCATGGCGTGCTCGCTGTGATGGCTGTTGAAGACCTCGGCCGTGCAGAAGCCGGTGCTGCGCGCCAGCGCCGCTGGCAGGCCGCCGATCGGCGCCAGCGTCTCCAGCGCGCCGCCGCCGAGCAGTTCGGCGAGGCTGGTCAGGTCTGCGCGGGTGACGGTCTCGTCGAGCGCGATGCAGACGGTGCCGCCATCCTGCCGCAGGTTGAAGCCGCGCGCCCGCGCCGCCGCGACCAGCGCCGCGGCGCGGTCGCCCGCCTCCAGCGCGATGGTGTCGAAGAAGGCCTCGTGCTTCAGCGCGAGCCCGCCGCGCCGCGCCGCATCGGCCAGCAGCCGCGCCTGCAGCGCGACGCGCCGCGCGATGCGCTTCAGCCCCTCCGGCCCGTGCCAGACCGCATACATGCCGGCCATCACGGCCAGCAGCACCTGCGCGGTGCATATGTTGGACGTCGCCTTTTCGCGCCGGATGTGCTGCTCGCGGGTCTGTAGCGCGAGGCGCATGGCGGGGTTGCCCGCGGCGTCGATCGAGACGCCGACGAGCCGCCCCGGCAGCAGCCGCTTCAGCGCATCCTTCACCGCCATGTAGCCGGCATGCGGCCCGCCATAGCCCAGCGGCACTCCGAAGCGCTGCGTGCTGCCCACCACCACATCGGCGCCCATCTCGCCGGGCGGCGTCAGCAGCGTCAGCGACAGCGGGTCGGCGGCGACGATCGCAAGCCCACCCGCCGCCTGCACCGCGGCGATCTCGGCGCGGAGGTCGCGCACCTCGCCGGTCGTGCCCGGGTATTGCAGCAGCAGCGCAAACGGCTTCTCGGCCGCGGCGGTCGCCACGACCTGCGCCGGCGGCACGACCACCACTCGAATGCCAACCGGCTCGGCCCGCACGCGCACCACGGCCAGCGTCTGCGGATGCAGATCGGCCGCGACCAGCAGCGTGTCGCCCTTGCCCTTGTGCGCAGCATGCGCCAGCGCGACCGCCTCGGCCGCCGCCGTCGCCTCATCCAGCAGCGAGGCATTCGCCACCGGCAGCCCGGCCAGCTCGCTCACCATGGTCTGGAAATTCACCAGTGCCTCGAGCCGCCCCTGCGCGATCTCCGCCTGGTAGGGCGTGTAGGCGGTGTACCAGCCGGGATTCTCCAGCACGTTGCGCAGGATCACCGGCGGCGTGAGGGTGCCGTGATAGCCGAGGCCGATCAGCGACTTCACCCGCTGGTTCTTCTCCGACAGCGCGCGCAGCTCGGCGATCACCTCCGCCTCGGTCGCCGGCGGCGGCAGGGCGGAGAGATCGGCACTCCGGATCGCATTCGGCACGGTGCGGCCGATCAGCGCATCCAGGCTTTCTGCACCGACGACGCGCAGCATCTCCGGGATATCGTCCGGCCCCGGGCCGATATGGCGACGGGCAAACTCGTTGCTCTCCTCGAGCGCGGCGAGATCGGCGAGCACGCTCATGCCAGGTTCTCCACCAGCGCGGCATAGGCATCGGCGGTCAGCAGGTCGGCGACCGCGCCGGGATCCTCCGGCTCCATCCTGAAGAACCAGCCCGCGCCGGTCGGCTCGCCGTTGATCACGCCCGGGTTGTCGGCGAGCGCGCTGTTCACCTCGACGATCTTCCCGGCGAGCGGGGCGAAGATGTCGGAGGCCGCCTTCACGCTCTCGACCACAGCGCAGGGCTCGCCCTGGGTAACGACGCGGCCCACTTCGGGCAGGTCGACGAAGACCACGTCGCCGAGCGCGGTCTGCGCGTGGTCGGTGATGCCGACGGTGGCGACGGTCCCTTCCAGGCGAACCCATTCATGGTCGGGCGTGAAGCGCAGCTCGGTCATCGGGGGTCTCCTGGGTTAGAACAGATCGCCGAAAGGCGGGATCGCCTGAAGGCGTGAAGATGCTCGCCAAACGAAGGCTGAACCGTGCTGCGGAAGCGGAGCGAACGCGGCATGGTTCAGCGGGCGTAGCGGTTGGGAACGAAGGGCATGGGCGCGACCCGGGCGGCGAGCGGCTTGCCGCGCACCATCAGCTCGAGCGGCGTGCCGTCGGTGGCATGGCCGGGCGCGACATAGCCCATGGCCATCGGGCCATTCAGCGAGGGGCCGAAGCCGCCGGAGGTGATCTCGCCGATCTGCGCGCCGCCTGGCGCATGGATCGGCGTATGGCCGCGCGCCGGCTGCCGGCCTTCCGGGCGGATGCCGACCCTCAGGCGCTTCGCACCGTTCGCCAGTTCCTCGCGCACCCGCTCGGCGCCAGGGAAGTTCCATTCCATCCGGCGGCGCTTGCCGATCGACCAGACGAGCGCGGCCTCGACCGGGCTCGTCGTCTCGTCGATGTCGTTGCCGTAGAGGCAGAGGCCGGCTTCCAGCCGCAGCGAATCGCGCGCGCCGAGCCCGATCGGCATGACACCGGGCTGCGCCAGCAGCAGCGTCGCGACCCGCGCGGCGGCCTCCGCCGGCACGCTGATCTCGAAGCCGTCCTCGCCGGTATAGCCGCTGCGGCTGGCGAGGATCGGCACGCCATCCAGCGTCGCCTCGGCGAAATCCATGAAGCGCATCGCGGCGAGCGACGGCGCGAGCGGCGCGATCGCCGCCGCCGCGCCCGGCCCCTGCAGTGCGAGCAGCGCGCGGTCGGGCAGCGGCCGCAGCGTCACGCCCGAAGGCAGCGCCGCCGCGATGCGGGCGAAATCCTCCGCCTTGCGGCTGGCATTCACCACCAGGAACAGGCGGTCGCCGCGATTGGCGAACATGAAGTCGTCGAAGATGCCGCCCGACTCGGTCGTCAGCAGCCCGTAGCGCTGCCGCCCCGGCTTCAGCCCCGCGACATCGGCGGGCGTCAACCGCTCGAGCGCCGCCGCCGCGCCCTCGCCCAGCAACTCCGCCTGACCCATATGCGAGACGTCGAAGAGCCCGGCCTTCTCGCGGGTGTGCAGATGCTCGGTCAGGATCCCCGCGGGGTACTGCACCGGCATGGCGTAGCCGGCGAACGGCACCATCCGCCCGCCGAGCGCGCGATGCAGGCCGGCAAGCGGCGTCTCCAACAGCTGGTCCTGATCCGCCACGGGTCCCCCTGCCGCAATTGCGGCCTGGATTGCAGTCCGTGGCCCCCCTCTGTCCGGTGAACCTGAGAGATTCGGCCCTGCCTCGCAGGCGCCTTACTCCGTCGGTGCCCGCGAATCCGTGCGAGCTTTCCAGAGGTCCCTGCCCCGCGCGGTCCCCTTTGCCTGAGCGTTTCCGGGGGCCGGTTGCGCCTTCGGCGGAGCCCCGGGCGTTGGTGCCCGGAACCCTCTCTCCCGCGCGGTGTCTGCGGGTGCCGCCTGCTACCCCGATTCTGGGGCACCGTGCAACCGCTTGTTCGGTATACGCTTTGTGCCGATCGGCGCGGCCGATTTACCGCTCCGGCCGCAAGCAGCCTCCGCGGATCGGACGCTAGCGCGGCCCGCGCCGGCGGTTCAGGTCGAGATCCTCGGGCAGCAGCTCGAAGGAGACCAGGATGCGATAATCCTGCGCGCGTCGATTTTCGCCGACCGGCAGGTTGATGGTCACCGGGTCGCTCTGGCCGTTGATGCGGGTCTCGTTGCGGCTGAAGGTGACGCGCTCGCGGAAGCTTTGCCGGCTCATCACCCGCTCGGTGTCGCCCTCGACCACCGCGACGAACCAGGGCAGGTCGATCTGCCGGGTCACCGCGCCCGGGCCGCGCTGCACCTCGAAGCCGGCGATGATCCGCATGTCGATGCTCTGGCCGTTGCGGCCACGACTGCAGCCGCCCGAAAGCCCGGTCAGCCGCGCATCCCAGTCGACATTGGCCAGGTCGCGCGGCCCGTCCGGCCGGTAGCGAGTGAGGTCGGCGCCCTCGGCCAGCAGCCCGGGCGTCGGGCAGGCGATCGGCAACCGCGCATTGGTGGGCGCATTGCTGCAGGCCGCCAGCAGCAGGCCGGGCAGCAGCGCCGCCAGGGCCGCCCGCCGGTTCAGTCTCGACGCGATCGCCATGCCCGCCATCTTACCCCTTGAGCCACCCGCGCTGGCGGCTAGTGTGCCCCCGGCCCACCGCCCAGCCGAACCGGCGGCAGTCATCCCATTGGCCCAAGGTCACTGCAACCCTTGGCCACTGCAACCCTTGGCCGCCACAACCCAGGCCCCGCGAGAAAACCGGATCCATGGACCAGAGCATCGCAGCCACCCCGGGCCAGAAGCCCCGCCTCAACGTCCTGCTCGCCGGGCCGCGTGGCTTCTGCGCCGGGGTCGACCGCGCGATCAAGATCGTCGAGGAGGCCATCCGCCGCTACGGCGCGCCGGTCTACGTCCGCCACGAGATCGTGCACAACCGCTTCGTGGTCGAAAGCCTGGAGAAGCAGGGCGCGGTCTTCGTCGAGGAACTCGACGAGGTCCCGGACGATGCGCCGGTGGTGTTCTCCGCCCATGGCGTGCCGAAGGCGGTGCCGGAGGAGGCCTCTCGCCGCAAGCTGTTCTACCTCGACGCCACCTGCCCGCTGGTCAGCAAGGTGCACCGGGAGGCCGAGCACCACTTCGCCCGCGGCCGCCACATCATCCTGATCGGCCATGCCGGCCACCCGGAGGTGATCGGCACCATGGGCCAGCTGCCCGAGGGCGCGGTGACGCTCGTGGAAGACGCCGAGCAGGCTGCGACGGTCGCGGTGCCGGCCGGCCGGCCGCTCGCCTTCATCACCCAGACCACACTCTCGGTCGACGACACGATCGACATCATCGCGGCACTTCGCGCCCGCTTCCCCGAGATCCACGCGCCGGCCAAGGAGGACATCTGCTATGCGACCACCAACCGCCAGGCGGCGGTCAAGGCGATCGCGGGGCGGGCCGAGCTGATCGTGGTGGTCGGCGCGCCGAATTCTTCCAATTCGCTACGGCTGGTCGAGGTCGCCGAGCGCGCCGGCTGCCCGCGCGCGCTGATGGTCCAGCGCGGCCGCGAGCTCGACCCCGTGATCGCCGACGGGCTCGCCACCATTGGCGTGACGGCGGGCGCCAGCGCGCCCGAGGTGCTGGTGGAGGAGGTGCTGGCGCAGCTGCGCGAGCGCTTCACGCTGGCGATCGAGGAAGTCGTGGTCGCCGAGGAAACGGTCACCTTCAAGCTGCCCGCCGCGCTGCACGCGCCGGCCTGAACGGCTGCGGCATGACCAAGCGACGATTTCACCGCTCCGGCCGCACGCCGCCTCCGCGGATCGGGCGCTGATGGCGGTCTATACCGAAGTCACCGACGAGGCTCTGCGCGGCTTCCTCGCCGACTACGATCTCGGCGAGCTGATCGCCTTCCGCGGGATCGCCGAAGGTGTCGAGAATTCCAACTACGCGCTGAAGACCGCGGCCGGCGACTTCATCCTGACGCTCTACGAGAAGCGGGTCGATCCGGCCGAGCTGCCCTGGTTCCTCGCCCTGATGGAGCATCTCGCGGCGTATGGCCTCGCCTGCCCGCTGCCGGTGCATGGCCGCGACGGCGCCGCGCTGCGCAGCCTCGCCGGCCGGCCGGCGGCGATCTGCACCTTCCTCGCCGGCGTCTGGCCGCGGCGCGTGCGGCCCGAGCATTGTGCGCCGCTCGGCGAGGCGCTGGCGCGGCTGCACCTGGCGGGCGAGGGCTTCACCGCGGTGCGGAAGAACGGCCTCGGCCCGGCCGCCTGGGGGCCGCTGCTCGACCGCTGCCGGGCCGGCGGCGATGCGGTGCAGCCGGGGCTGATCGTCGAGCTCAATAGGGCGCTCGCCGGCATCATTGCCGCCTGGCCGGCGCCCGCCACGCTGCCGGTCGGGCAGATCCATGCCGATCTTTTCCCCGACAACGTCTTCTTTCTCGACGATGCCGAGCACAGGCCGCGCGTCTCCGGGCTGATCGACTTCTACTTCGCCTGCACCGACCTGCTGGCCTACGACCTCGCGGTCTGCCTGAACGCCTGGTGCTTCGAGGCCGATGGCGGCTTCAACGTGACCAAGGCGCGCGCGCTGCTCGGCGCCTATGACGCGCTGCGGCCGCTGACGCCGGCCGAGCGGGCGGCGCTGCCGGTGCTCTGCCGCGGCGCGGCGATCCGCTTCCTGCTGACGCGCCTCTATGACTGGATGGCGACGCCGCCGGGCGCGCTGGTGACGCGCAAGGACCCGCTGGAATATCTGCGGAAGCTCCGCTTCTTCGCCGCCGTCGAGGGACCGGGCGGCCTTGGGATCTGAGGGCCCGCCCCGGGCGGGGCCGCGGCGCGGTCCGGCGGGTCTTTCCGCCGCCGGCGGCATCGGCGGGCTTGCCGGCGAGGACAATCCCTCGCCGGACCATCGCCGCGCCCCATCCGGGGCGGGCCCCGATGTCGAGATCTGGACCGATGGCGGCTGCAAGCCCAATCCGGGCCCGGGCGGTTGGGCGGCGATCCTGCGCTACGGCACGGTGGAGAAGGAGCTCTCGGGCTACGACCCGGCGACCACCAACAACCGGATGGAGCTCACCGCGGCGATCAGCGCGCTCGAGGCGCTCAAGCGGCCCTGCACGGTGATCCTGCACACCGACAGCGAATATGTCCGCAACGGCATCAGCCGCTGGGTGAATGGCTGGGTGCGGAACAATTGGCGCAACGCGGCGAAGGAGCCGGTCGCCAACATGGCGCTCTGGCAGCGGCTGCTGACGGCGGCGAAACCGCACGCGGTCGACTGGCGCTGGGTGCGCGGGCATGCGGGCGATCCGATGAATGAGCGGGCGGATCGGCTGGCGACGGCGGCGCGGGAGGCGGGGTGTCGGTGAACTGTGGCGCGCCGGCAGCGGCTGATCCGGGCGCCGGGGATCAGGACGGAGCAGCACCGATCTGCGGCAAAGCCGCGGAAAACCGCTTCGGACAGCAGGCCGGGCCGCGCGGGCGGGGCGGTTTCGGACAAACCCTCCGGGCCGGCCCAGAGCGGGATGCGTTGAGGCGGAATCGCCGAAAACGCTGAATCCCGCGATCCCACAGAGGCCGCAGCATGTTGCGTGAGCGAAGGCGAACGCAGCATGCGCAAATTGAGGATTTGAGCGGGTTGAAGCCCTCAATCGGGCTCAATTCCAGCGGCCGCGATGGGTCGAATTTGCCCATCTCACAAGGGCTTGGCTCGACTAAATTTAGGAATTTAGGGGTTTGAGGCCCGCCCGGCTGCGCCGGCGCCATCGCCGCAGGGACGCGGTGGCTGGTGAGGACGGATGCACGGTTTCAAGGAGCGGGGGCGCGGGGCGCCCGGGCGAACAGATCAGCACCGAAGCCTTGCGCGAAGATGAACCGGGTCTCTGGAGACGCGGTCGGGCGCGGCGGGCCGGGGGCAGAGTGCCCCGGCTGCGCTTCGTCAGGACCCTGCGGAAAACTCCACGGCCGCGCCTGCCGACCGGTCGCATCGCCGCGCGATCGCCGGCCGACGAATTCACGACAGGCATGGAAAGGTTACGCCAAGCGCCCCGCCTCGGCCGACCCATCGGGGCTCGACCATGCGCCAGCAGGAGACGACCACCCCGCCGCTGCCCGCCTCGCTCGGCATGGCGGCCGGCGCCTTGGCGGCCATGCCAAGCGAGGCCGCTATCCTGGTCGCGCAGGTCAACCGGAGCGTCGGCCGGACCAGCGCATGGTGGCAGGGCTGCGGGCGGGTCCGCCGGCGACCGGGGGGCGGCGGAGCCGGCCGGGGCCTACCGCGGCGGCGGCTTCAACGCAGGGCCCGCGGCGACAGCGCGCCTGAGGCGCCCTCAGGTCAGCTCGTTGGTCGGCTCCAGCGGCGCTTCGTCGGCGTCCTTCCAGCCGCGGCCGCCGCGGCGGTCCATGGCGCGCCTGGCCAGCAGCGAGGCGCCGACGATCCCGGCGCCGACGCCGATGCCGGCGAGGAAGGGGCCGATCCCGGCCAGCACGGCCATGCCGGCCGCGGCGGAGCCGGCCATCCGAAGCGGGTTGCAGCGGGGGAGAAGCATGATTGGTCCTTGAGCTGGCGTTCACCCCATAGTGGCGTCTCGCGCGCGCCGGACAAGCCCGCGCGGCTGCAAGAGGCCGCGGGCGCCGGAGGATCAGGCCGCCAGCCCGGCCAGGCTGCGCGCCAGCAGGCCGGCGATCGGCGCCTCGTCCAGCGGCTCGGTGAAGGCGAGGTTGGCGCCCTCGCCGTCGCAGGCGACGACCCGGACCGCGCGCGGCGCGAGCGGCGGCGCCGCCAGCTCGGCCATCCCGGGCTGCACCCCAGCGCCGCGGAACCGCGCCCCGCCGGTCGAGACATCGGCCAGCCGGCCCTCGACGATGGTGCCTTCCTGCGTCAGGCGCGCTGGCAGGTCGACCGGCACCCGCGCCGCGGCGCGACGATCCGCCTTCGAGAGCCGGCCGCGGATGAGCTGGCGCAGGCTGCCCTGCAGCGCCGCCACCTCGGCGCCGAGCCCGACCGCCGCGGCGGTGAGGGCCGCGAGCTGCGCCGCCTGGCCGGCGACATCCTGGGCGAGCGCCGGCAGGTCGCCGAGTGGCGCGGCCGGCGCTTCGGGCAGCCCGGCGAGGCCCGTCGCCAGCTCGGCGCCGAGCCCCGCCAGCCCAGCCTCGGCGGCGTGGATCGCCGGGATGGTGGCGATGACGCTGCCGATCGCCGCGCCGATCGCGGTGACCTGACGGGCGAGCGCCTCGCCGCCATCGGCCTCGCCCTGGTGGATCAGCCCGGCCAGCTCGGCGACCGGGGGTGCCAGCAGCGCGACGCCGCGGCGGGTCTGGGCGGCAAGCGCGGTGGCCTCGGCGATGCGCGGCGTCACCTGGCCGAACACCACGGCGAGGTGCTCGATGCGCGCAGCGATCGCGGCCTCGCGCGCCGCGCCGCCGGCTTGCGCCGTGGTGGCGGCCGCGGCGAGCGCCTGCAGCCGCGCCGCCTGCTGCCGGCTCGCCTGCGCGGCCGCGTCGCAATCCTGGACCAGCGCCTCGAGCCGGGCCGCGAGGCCATCGGCGAGGCGGCCGCTTTCGCTTTCCACCAGGGCGGAGAATTCCCGCAACGCGCCGGTGCGGGCCGCCTCGGCCTCGGCCTGCAGCACGGCGCGCTGCGCCTCGGCGGCCTGGCCCGCGAGCAGCAGCGCCTGCAGCCGATGCCCGGCGACCAGCAGGGCGGCGAGCTCCGGTTGCCGGCCGGGCTCGGGCAGCGTGACCTCGAGCTCGCCATCGGCCATGCGATCGAGCTGGGTGACCGCCGCCCGCAACGGCAGCAGCCGCCGCCGCCGGGTGAGCCAGAGCGCGAGGCAGAGGACGATGCTCAGCGCGAGGGCGAGGCCGGTACCGGCGAGGCTGGCCAGCAGCAGCGGGGTGTCTTCCAGACCCTGGCCGAATGCCGCTGTGGGCGCCAGGGCCAGCGGCCCGAGCCATGCCCCGACCCTCGCAAAGCCGCGCGCCGCCATGCCCATCCGCCGGTTCCCAACCCGCGGCGGAGCATCCTCCGGCGCGGCTAAGGATCGGTGAAGCGGCGGCGATGGTTCCGCGCCGCCATCCGGGCTAGAGCGATGGCTCGATCGGGAGCGGGTCATGCAGTATCGGGTCGCGGTCCTCGGCGCCAATGAGCCGGTCGGGCGGGAGCTGCTGAAGACGCTCGCCGAGCGCGGCTTCCCGGCGCGCGAGGTCGCCCCGCTCGGCACCGGGCGCGTCACCGGGCAGGAGATTTCCTACGGCGAGGATCGCGTGCTGAAGCTGCGGCCGGCCGAGGGGTTCGACGCCGCCGGCTACGACCTGGTCTTCGCCGCGCCGGTGAAGGGCGTGGCGGGGATCGCGGCGAAGGCGAGTGCCGCGGGTGCGATGGTGATCGATTGCAGCCCGCAGGGTCGGCTCGAGCCGGGCGTGCCGCTGGTGGTGCCGGAGGCCAATGCCGCGGCGCTGAAGGGCGCGCGGCGGCGGATCGTGGCGAACCCGGGGCCGGCGGTGATCGCGCTGGCGACCGCGCTCGCGCCGCTGCATGCGATGGCGCGGGCGACGCGCATCGTGGCGACCGCGCATCTGCCGGTCTCGGATGCCGGCAAGCCGGCGATGGACGAGCTGTTCAACCAGACCCGCGCGCTCTTCGTGAACGACCCGACGGTGCCCGAGCAATTCCCGAAGACCATCGCCTTCAACCTGATCCCGCAGGTCGAGCGCATCGAGGCAGATGGCGACACGGCCGAGGAGCGCAGCCTGGCGCTCGAGCTGCGCAAGATCCTCGACCCCGATCTGAAGGTCACCGCGACCTGCCTGCGGGCGCCGGTCTTCATCGGCCTCGGCATCGCCGCGACGGTCGAGTTCGAGCGCGCGATCGAGGTCGAGGCGGCGATCGAGGCCTTGCGCGACGGGCCCGGGCTGCAGCTGGTCGATCGGCGCGAGGATGGCGGCTATGTCACGCCGCTCGAATGCGTCGGCGAGGATGCGGTCTATGTCGGCCGGCTGCGGCGCGATGCGACGGTCGCGCATGGGCTGTCGCTCTGGATCGTGACCGACAACCTGCGCAAGGGCAGCGCGCTGAACGCGGTGCAGATCGCCGAGGCGCTGCACGAGCAAGGGCTGCTGGCGCGCCCGCTCAAGGGCTGATCAGGCGGCCTCGGCGCCGAGCGCGCTCAGCTCGCTCTCGAGCGCCGCGGCGAGGCCGCGCAGTTCGGGGTCGATCCCCTCGCCGCCCTTGGCGAGCTGCAGCTCGAGCCGGGTGAGCTCGGCGGCGAGCGCCTTGAGCGAGAAATCCGCGGCAGCCTTGCGCATCGCCGCGACCTGCGCCCGCGCGGCGCCGAGGTCGCGGACGAAGATCGCCGCCTTGAGCTGGCGGAAGCGCTTGCGCTGCTCCTCGGCGCAGGCGGCGAAGAGCGCGCCGGCGACCCGCGCCTCGGCGGCCACGGGCGTGCCGGTCAGCAGCAGGCTGCCATCGGGGAGCGGCATCCAGGCATAGCCGACCTCGGCGCCATCGCTGCGCCGGCGCGTCGCGCTGCCGGCGGCGCCGCTCAGCAGCCCGTCGAGCGGCAGGCGGAAATTCGGATCGGCGGATTGCTGGCGGACCAGCTCGGCGATGCCGGTGCCGGTCGCCATGGCCTCGCCCGGGACCTCGGCGATGCTGGCGAAGCTGCGGCTCCAGGCGACCATGCGGCCATCGCCGTCGAACAGCACGGCGGCCGGCGCCACCTGCTCGAGCAGCAGGCGCATCTGGCGCTGCGCCCGGTCCTGCCGGGCGGCGGCCAGGCGCTGCTGCGCCTCGGCGAGCGCGCGGCGGCTCTCGGCGGTGGCGCGCACCTCCTCGATCCCCCGCCCGCCCAGCCAGAGGCCGGTCGAGAAGGCGAGGGCGACGGTCGCCAGCGCCGGCGCCATGAGGACGATCGAGGTGACGCCATGCGCGACGACGGCGACCGCGATCGCCCAGAAGGCGCCCAGGATGCCGGCCGCGCCCAGCAGCATGCCGGGCGCGCTGCGGGCGCGGATAGCGGCATTGGGGCGCGCCTGGGACGACATGACGGGACGGCCCCCTGCGGTTCCGGAACCCGCCGGGGATGCCGGAAAATCCCTACTTTCGGGTGTATGCGGCGGGGCCGCCGGGGTTGCCCGGCCAGTGCCCGGGTGCGATGGTGCGCCGCGCTGAGGGCCGCCGCACAAGCGTTCGCGGCGGCCGGATTGGGACGAGGACAGCCATGGCCAAGATCAAGGTGAAGACCCCGGTCGTCGAGATGGACGGCGACGAGATGACCCGGATCATCTGGGGGTTCATCAAGGAAAAGCTGATCCTCCCCTACCTCGACATCGACCTGAAGTACTACGACCTCGGCATCGAATACCGCGACCAGACCGACGACCAGGTGACGATCGACGCGGCGAATGCGACGAAGCAGTACGGCGTCGGCGTGAAATGCGCGACCATCACCCCGGACGAGGCGCGGGTCGCCGAGTTCGGCCTGAAGAAGATGTGGCGCAGCCCGAACGGCACCATCCGCAACATCCTCGACGGCACCATCTTCCGCGAGCCGATCATCTGCCAGAACGTGCCCCGCCTGGTGCCGCACTGGTCGAAGCCGATCGTGGTCGGCCGCCACGCCTATGGCGACATCTACCGCTCGGTCGAGATGAAGGTGCCGGGCGCGGGCGTGGTGAAGATGACCTTCACCCCGGAGGGCGGCGCGCCGCAGGAGATCGGCGAGTTCGTCATGCCGGCGACCGGCGGCGTCGCGATGATGATCCACAACCTGAACAAGTCGATCGAGGGCTTCGCCCGCGCCTCCTTCAACTACGGGCTGCAGCGCAACTACAGCGTCTATTTCAGCCACAAGAACACCATCCTCAAGGCCTATGACGGCAGCTTCAAGGACATCTTCCGCCACGTCTTCGATACCGAGTTCAAGGCGGAGTTCGAGAAGCGCAAGCTGACCTACGAGGACCGGCTGATCGACGACATGGTGGCCTCGGCGCTGAAGTGGGAAGGCGGCTATATCTGGGCCTGCAAGAACTACGATGGCGACGTACAGTCCGACATCGTGGCGCAGGGTTTTGGCAGCCTCGGCCTGATGACCTCGGTGCTGCTCTCGCCCGATGGCAAGACGGTGGAGAGCGAGGCGGCGCATGGCACCGTCACGCGGCACTACCGCGAGCATCAGAAGGGCCGCGAGACCTCGACCAACCCGATCGCCTCGATCTTCGCCTGGACCCGCGGCCTGTCCTATCGCGGCAAGTTCGACGGCACGCCGGATGTGACGGCCTTTGCCGAGGCGCTCGAGAAGGTCTGCGTCGACACCGTCGAGAGTGGCTACATGACCAAGGACCTGGCGATCCTGATCAGCAAGGACCAGCCCTGGCTGAACACCCAGGCCTTCCTGTCGAAGCTGGATGAGAACCTGAAGAAGGCGATGGCCTGAGTTTCTTCAGAACGTAAAGCCGCGGGGGAGCAGCCGGGCCTCATAAGCTTGGCGCTCCAGCCCCTCGCGGAAGTCGGGATGGGCGAGGCCGATCAGCGCCTTCGCCCGCTCCGGCACCGATTTCCCCTTCAGGTTCACGATGCCGTATTCGGTGCAGACATACTGCATGTCGGCGCGCGTTGTCGTGACCACGTTGCCGGGCGTCAGGCTGAGCACGATCCGGCTGCGGCGCTCGCCCCGTTTGTCGTAGGTCGAGGGCAGGCAGATGATCGACTTGCCGCCCTCCGAGGCGTAGGCGCCGCGCACGAATTGCGCCTGGCCGCCGGTGCCGGAGATGTGGCGGAGGCCATCCGACTCGGACGCCGCCTGGCCTGAGAGATCGACCTGCGTCGTGCTGTTGATCGCGACCATCCGCTTCTGCTGCATGATCACGTGCGGCATGTTGGTGTAGTCGAGCGGCAGGCAGTGCAGGTCGGGGTTGCGGTCGATGGTGTCGTAGAGCGCCTGGCTGCCGACCGCGAAGGTGTAGACCACCTTGCCGGGATCGAGCTGCTTGCGCGCGCCGGTGACGATCCCCTTGCGGTAGAGCTCGGCGAGGCCATCCGGCAGCAGCTCGGTATGGATGCCGAGATCCTTGGCGCCGCCCGAGGCGAGCAGCGCGCAGACCGCATTCGGCATGCCGCCGATGCCGATCTGCAGGCAGGCGCCGTCCTCGATCTCGGGCGCGATATGGCGCGCGACGGCCTCGTCGACCGCGGTCGCAGCCGGGTTCGGGGCCGTCGGCACCGGCGGATTGTCGCCCGCGATGACGAGGTCGACCTCGCTGATATGGACGCCGTTGCCGGCGCCATGGGCATGCGGCAGCGAGGCGCAGGTCTCGACGATGACGCAGCGCGCCCGCTCGATGATGGCGCGGTAGTAGAGCGCGCCGCCGCTGAAGTTGAACCAGCCATCCTGGTCGGCGGGGCGGGCGCGCAGGATCACGATGTCGACGGGCGGGATGCTGCGGCGGTAGTAGTCGGGGATCTCGCCGAGATTGACCGGCAGGTAGAAGCAACGGCCGGCGTCGTGCAGCTTCCGGTCGTAGCCGGAGAAATGCAGATTGACGAACAGCACGCGCTCGCCGGCCGGATCGGCCTCGAGCACCGCGCGCGGGCGCATGGTGAAAGCGGCGCGCAGCTTGATGTCGGAGAGCTCGGGCAGGCGCGCGGCCAGCGCCGCATCGAACAGGTCGGGCTGGTTGTAGATCCCGAAATACTCGAGCCACATGCCGGGCAGCACGCAGGATGCCGCCTCGGCCGGCGTGACGGTGCGGGCCACGCCCTCGGCCTTTCTCAACTGCATGGCCGTTCGCCTTCCCTGTCGGGGTCGAGGCTAGGCGGCGGGCGGCGGGCCGCGCAACATTTTCGTTTCGTCACCGGCGGGCTACATGTCGGCCATGCACATGCTCAGCCCGCTCGACTGGCTCGCCTTCGGCGTCTTCGTCGCCTGCTGGCTCGGCTACACGCTGACCGTCGACCGCCATCCGCGGCTGCGGCAGCGCACGGTGATCACCGCGATGGACGAGCATCGCCGGCGCTGGATGCGCACCATGGCGCTGCGGGACAACCGCATCATGGACACCCAGGTCATCGGCAACCTGATGAACAGCACGTCCTTCCTCGCCAATACCGCGATCTTCATCCTGGGCGGGCTGGTCGCGATGATGGCGAGCCCGGAGATCGGCAGCCGGGTCTTCGGCGCCCTGCCCTTCGCAGTGCCGCCCGATCCGGCGACCTGGGAGATGAAGATCGCGCTGCTGCTGCTGATCTTCGTCCGCGCCTTCTTCGAGCTGACCTGGGCGCTCCGGCAGTTCAACTACTGCTCGATCGTGATGGGCAGCGTGCCGCAGGGCGGACCAGGGGGGGAGATGTTGGAGGAGCGGCTGCGGATCGGCAGCACCGCGGCACGGGTCGCCAACCGCGCCGCGCGGCACTTCAACAGCGGGCTGCGGGCCTATTACTTCGGGCTCGCCGCGCTCGCCTGGATCCTGCATCCGCTGGCGCTGATCGCGGCGAGCCTCTTCGTGCTGCGGGAACTCTATCGGCGGGAGTTCCGGTCGGAGGTCCGGGCGGCGCTGCAGGAGGAGTGATCAGCTCCGCTCGATCCCGCGCAGCACCTGCCAGTACTGCTGGAAGATGCGGGTGCGGATGCCTAGTTCGGGCTGGCCGCAGCGCAGCCGGTCGGGGTGGAAGAGTGCCGCGAAGGCGCGCTTGGCGCGTCGGAAGCGGCTGTCGGGTTGGGACGGCGGCGGCGCGGCGACGGCGGCGCGCAGCGCGAGCTGGGTGCGGGCGAGTTCCATGGTCAGCAGCGCGATGCGGCGGGATTGCGCCTCGGCCAGCGCGCGGGAGGCGCGCAGCTTCACGCCCTTCATCGCCGGCACGCGCTTACGGACGGGGATGCGCCGGCCGCCCCAGAGCAGCCGCAGCATCGCAGCCAGCCGCTTGAGCCCCCGCCAGGCGAGCCAGCCCAGGGTGACCAGAAGGGCGGCGATCAGCACCCCGAGCAGCTCGATCATGCCGGCAGGAATTGCCGGGAGAGGGTTGTCAGCCGGCTAAAGCGCGCGCCAGTTTCGTGGCGCCCGCTTCAGCTTCCTTTGGGCGGCTGATTCACCGCTCCGGCGGTTCGGCGCATGCGCCGAACCCTCCGCGGATCAGGCGCCGAGCGTCACGCGGATCGCCGCCAGCGCCTCATCGGCCTTGTCGCCCTCGGGCCCGCCGGCCTGGGCCATTTCCGGCCGGCCGCCGCCGCCCTTGCCGCCGACCGCGGCCGCCGCGGCACGCACCAGCGCCACCGCATCAGCCTTGCCCTTGGCGGCCTCGGCCAGGCCGGCGACGATGCTGGCCTTGCCCTCGGCGGTCGAGACCAGCGCCACGATATCGGCGGTGCCGCCCTTCAGGATGGCCTCCGCGATGCCCTTCAGGTCGCGCGCCGGGGTCTCGCCGAGGTTGCGCAGCGCGACCCGCAGGCCGGCGATGCTCTCGACCTCGGCGGCGCTGCCGCCGGTGGCCAGCTGCTTGCGCAGTTCGGCGACGTCCCGCTCGAGCTTGCGGCGTTCCTCGACCAGCGCGGCGACGCGGGCCGGCACCTCGGAGGGCGGCACGCGCAGGGCTGCGGCCGCCTCGCGCAGCTTCGTCTCGGCGCCCTCGACCAGCCGGAGCGCCGCCTCGCCGGTGACGGCCTCGATGCGGCGGACGCCGGCGCTGACGGCGGCCTCGGCGACGATCTTGAACAACCCGATATCGCCGGTGCGGCGGACATGCGTGCCGCCGCAGAGCTCGAGCGAATAGATGCCGGATTTCTCGGTCGCCGCGGGGTCCTCGCCCATCGCGACGACGCGGACCTCCTCGCCGTATTTCTCGCCGAAGAGGGCCATGGCGCCGAGCTCGACCGCGGCCTCGGGCGTCATCAGCCGGGTGGTGACCTCGCTGTTCTGGCGGATACGGGCATTCACCTCGGCCTCGGTCCAGGCCAGGTCGTCATCGGTGATCGGCGTCGGCTGGGAGACGTCGAAGCGCAGCCGGTCGGGCGCGTTCAGCGAGCCCTTCTGCGCGACATGGGTGCCGAGCCGGCGGCGCAGCGCCTCGTGCAGCAGGTGGGTGGCGCTGTGATGGGCGCGGATATTGCCGCGGCGGATGTGGTCGACCTCGGCCTGCACGGCGAGCCCGACGCTGGCCTCGCCATGCGCGACGGTGCCGAGATGGACGAAGACGTCGCCGAGCTTCTTCTGGGTGTCGCGCACCACGATGCGGCAGGCCTCGCCGGCCGAGATCAGCCCGGCATCGCCGACCTGGCCGCCGCTCTCGGCGTAGAAGGGCGTCTGGTTCAGGACGACCGCGACCTCGGCGCCGACCGCGGCGCGCTCGACCGGCTTGCCGTCGACCAGGAGCGCGACGATCTCGCCCTCGGCGGTCTCGGTCGAATAGCCGAGGAACTCGGAGGCACCGACCTTCTCGCGCACGTCGAACCAGACGGCGTCGGTCGCGGCCTCGCCGCTGCCGGCCCAGGCCGCGCGGGCCCGCTTCTTCTGCTCGCCCATCGCCGCCTCGAAGGCGGCGACGTCGACGGCCTTGCCCTCGGCGCGCAGCGCGTCCTGCGTCAGGTCGAGCGGGAAGCCATAGGTGTCATACAGCCGGAAGGCGATCTCGCCGGCGAGCGTCCCCTTGTCGCCGAGCCGCGCGCTCTCCTCGGCCAGCAGCGCGAGGCCGCGGTCGAGCAGGGTGCGGAAGCGCGTTTCCTCGAGCTTCAGCGTCTCGGTCGCCAGCGCCTCGGCGCGGACCAGCTCGGGATAGGCCTGGCCCATCTGGCGGATCAGCACCGGCACCAGGCGATAGAGCAGCGGCTCCTGCATGCCCATCATGTGCGCGTGGCGCATGGCGCGGCGCAGGATGCGGCGGAGCACGTAGCCGCGGCCCTCGTTCGAGGGCAGGACCCCGTCCGCGATCAGGAAGGTGCCGGCGCGCAAATGGTCGGCGACGACGCGGTGGCTGGCGCGGAAGAGCCCGTCCGGCTCCTGGCCGGTCGCCTCGGCGCTGGCGAGGATCAGCGCGCGCAGCGTGTCGGTGTCGTAGTTGTCGTGCTTGCCCTGCAGGATGGCGGCGAAGCGCTCGAGCCCCATGCCGGTGTCGATCGAGGGCCGCGGCAGCGAGGTGCGGACGCCGCCGGGCGCTTCCTCGTACTGCATGAAGACGAGGTTCCAGATCTCGATGAACCGGTCGCCATTCTCGTCCGGCGAGCCGGGCGGGCCGCCGGCAATCTTGTCGCCGTGGTCGTAGAAGATTTCCGAGCACGGGCCGCAGGGGCCGGTATCGCCCATCCGCCAGAAATTGTCCGAGGTCGGGATGCGGATGATCCGGCTCTCCGGCAGGCCGGCGATCTTCTTCCAGTAGACCGGCGCCTCCTCGTCCTCGGAGTAGACGGTGACGAGCAGCTTCTCCTGAGGCAGGCCGAAATCCTTCGTCAGCAGAGTCCAGGCGTGGTGGATTGCCTGCTCCTTGAAGTAGTCGCCGAAGCTGAAATTGCCGAGCATCTCGAAGAAGGTGTGGTGCCGGGCGGTGTAGCCGACATTGTCGAGGTCGTTGTGCTTGCCGCCGGCGCGGACGCATTTCTGCGCGGTGGTGGCGCGCTGGTAGGGGCGCTTCTCCTGGCCGGTGAAGACGTTCTTGAACTGCACCATGCCGCTATTGGCGAACATCAGCGTGGGGTCGTTGCGCGGCACCAGCGGCGAGCTCTCGACCACCTGGTGGCCGTTGCGGGCGAAGTAGTCGAGGAAGGTGGCGCGGATGTCGTTGCTGCTGGTCATCGCCGTCCAATGGATCCCGTCTGGCAGGCCCGGCTTGGCGCGGGGCTTCCCCTGCGCGTGCTCTACCGTGCGGGCGCGGAGGCGTCCACCGGCTCCAGCCGCAGCACCCGGCCCTGGGTCTCGTCGGTGAGGATGGTGAGCAGCCCGTCGGGTCCCTGCAGCACCTGGCGGAAGCGGGCGAGGCCCTGCAACAGCCGCTCCTCGCCGGTGACCCTGTCGCCCTCGGTCGAGAGCCGGACGAGTTGCGGCGGGTTGAGCGTGGCGAGGAAGAGGCTGCCGCGCCAGCCGGGGAAGGCGTCGCCGGTGTAGAAGGCGATGCCGGAGGGGCTGACCGCGGGCACCCAGACCTTGATCGGGTCTTCCAGGCCCGGCTTCGACTTGCCCTCGCCGATCTGGAAGCCGCCGACATAGGTCGCGCCGTGCGACACGACCGGCCAGCCGTAGTTGCGGCCGGGGCGGAGCAGGTTCACCTCGTCGCCGCCGCGCGGGCCGAACTCGGCCTCCCACAGCGTGCCGGTCCAGGGGTTGAAGGCGAGGCCCTGCGGATGGCGGTGGCCGAGGGTGAAGATCTCCGCACGCGCCCCCGGGGTCGTGGCGAAGGGGTTGCCCGGGAAAGGCGCGCCGTCGCGGGTCAGCCGCAGCACCTTGCCGGCGAGGTCGTCGAGCCGCTGGGCGCGGTGCTCGTTGGAGAAGCGCTCGCCGGTCGAGAGATAGAGCGCGCCGTCGCGCGGGCCGAAGACGATGCGGCAGCCATAGTGGTTGCGCCCCTGTTCCTGCGCCGGCGTGGCGTCGAGGATCGGGCGCACCTGCTCGAGCGCCGTCGCATCGGCGGAGAGCCGGGCGCGCACGAGGCGGGTCAGCGCGCCGCCCGGCACCAGCGCGGCCTGGCAGAGATAGACCTCGCGCGTCGTCGCGAAGTCGGGCGCGAGCGCCACGTCGAGCAGCCCGCCCTGGCCGCGCGCCTCGACCGGCGGGACGCCGGCGAGCGGCGCCGAGACGCGGCCGTCGCGGCCGACCAGGCGGAGGCGGCCGATGCGCTCGGTCACCAGCAGCCGGCCATCGGGCAGGAAGGCGCCGCCCCAGGGGTGCTCGAGGCCGGCGGCGAAGGTCGTGACGCGGAAGCTGGCGCGCTCGGAGGCGACGCGGTCCTGCGCGGCGGCGGGCAGCGCCAGCAGCAGCGCGGCGAGGATCAGGGTCTTGCGGGTCATCCCCAGCACCTCGGGTCGCCAAAGGCTCCGGTCAATGCCGGTGCGGCAGGAACCCCGGCGCATGCGGGCCGTTGCCCGCCAGCACCCGCCCAAAGCCCTGGGCGGCCGGAGGACCCGCCACCATGCCCGACGACATCCGCGACCTGCTGACCATTTCGTTGCAGGACATCTACAGCGCCGAGACCCAGCTGCTGCAGGCCCTGCCGGAGATGCAGGACAGTGCCAGCAGCAAGACCCTGAAGCAGGCCTTCGGCGACCACTTCCGGATGACCGAGCGCCAGGTCGAGCGGCTGGACGAGGTCTGCAAGCTGCTCGAGATCGAGCCCGAGGGCGAGACCTGCGAGGCGATGCAGGGGCTCGTCGAGGAGGGCGAGGAACTGGCCGACGAGCTCGACGAGGGGCCGGTGCTCGACGCCGCGCTGATCGGTGCCGCGCAGAAGGTCGAGCATTACGAGATCGCCTCCTACGGCACGCTCATCTCGCTGCTGAAGGCGATGGGCGAGGACAAGGCCGTCGGCCTGCTCGCGGAGACGCTGAAGGAGGAGAAGGAGACCGACGCGCTGCTGACGAAGATCGCCGAGGGCGAGGTCAACCCGGCGGCGATCGCGGAGTCCGACAGCGACGACGAGGACGAGGATTAGCCGGCGGCGGGAGGGGCGTCGCCGCCCCTCCCCTTTCGCTCACTCGGCCGCGGCGGCTTCCTCGGTCTCCTCGCCCTCGCCGGCCACCAGCATGGCGTCGGCCACGATGCCGGCCTGGTTGCGGACCTTGTGCTCGATCGCCTGGCCGATCGCCGGGTTCTCCTTGAGGAAGGTCTTGGCGTTCTCGCGGCCCTGGCCGATGCGCTGGCCCTCGGCGCTGAACCAGGCGCCCGATTTCTCGACCACGTTGGCCTTCACGCCGAGGTCGATCAGTTCGCCGAGCTTGCTGATGCCCTCGCCATACATGATGTCGAAGTCGACGACGCGGAACGGCGGCGCCATCTTGTTCTTCACGACCTTCACGCGGGTCTGGTTGCCGACCACGCTCTCGCGGTCCTTGATCGCGCCGATGCGGCGGATCTCGAGCCGGACCGAGGCGTAGAATTTCAGCGCATTGCCGCCCGTCGTGGTCTCCGGGTTGCCGAACATGACGCCGATCTTGAGCCGGATCTGGTTCAGGAAGATCAGCAGGCAGTTCGAGCGGCTGACGGTGCCGGTCAGCTTGCGCAGCGCCTGGCTCATCAGCCGGGCATGCAGGCCGACATGGCTGTCGCCCATCTCGCCCTCGAGCTCGGCGCGCGGCACGAGGGCCGCGACGCTGTCCACCACCAGCACGTCGATCGCGCCCGAGCGGACCAGCGTGTCGCAGATCTCGAGCGCCTGCTCGCCGGCATCGGGCTGGCTGATCAGCAGGTTGTCGATGTCGACGCCGAGCTTCTTGGCATAGCCCGGGTCGAGCGCATGCTCGGCATCGATGAAGGCGCAGGTGCCGCCCTTCTTCTGCGCCTCGGCGATCGCATGCAGCGCGAGTGTGGTCTTGCCCGAGCTTTCAGGGCCGTAGATCTCGACGATGCGGCCCTTCGGCAGGCCGCCGATGCCGAGCGCGATGTCGAGCCCGAGCGAGCCGGTCGAGATCACCTCGATCTCGCCATCCAGCGCCTGGCGGGCGCCCATCTTCATGATCGAGCCCTTGCCGAAGGCCCGCTCGATCTGGCTGAGCGCGGCGTCGAGCGCCTTTCCCTTATCCATCTGGCAATCCCTGTCGCTGGAGCCCTGGAGACAAACCCTGGGGCGGATCGTCCGGTTGTATCCGATATTCTTAACACACCTTGTGGGCGATGTGCTAAGGAAAAACCAACCGAATCGGCGCGTCCCTGTGGGGCAGACTATGGGCTGGCGCGGCGGGAACGACAAGAACATTTAGTAAACATAGGCCTGCGCGCGGGATAGTGGCCCGCATGCCTCAAAGCGCCGGCACCAGCACCCGCGCCAGCGCCGCCAGCAGGTCGCCGGCGACGAAAGGCTTGCTCACGAAGCCGAAATCCGTCCCCGCGAGCGCCCCGCCCGAGACCTGCTCGGCATAGCCCGACATCACCACCACCGGCAGCCCGGGCCAGCGCGCCCGCAGCCGCTGCGCCAGCGCCAGCCCGTCGAGCCCCGGCATCGCGACGTCGGTCAGCAGCGCCGCCGGCCGCTGCGTCGCCGCCTCGGCGGCCTCGAGCGCGGCCTCCGCATCCTCGAAGCTGCGCACCGCATGCCCCGCGCGCTCCAGCAGCAGGGTCGAGAGCCGGCGCAGCGGCGGCTCGTCCTCGACCAGCCAGACCGAGGCGGGGCTCGCCTCGGGCGCCGCGACCGCGGGCAGCGGGGCGGGCTCGGCCGGCGGCTCGGCGGCCGGCAGGAAGACCCGGAACCGCGTCCCTTCGCCCACCTGGCTGTCGACCGTGATGTGGCCGTGCGACTGCGCGACGATCCCCTGCACCGTGGCGAGGCCAAGCCCGGTGCCGCCCTTGTCCGGGCGTGTGGTGAAGAACGGCTCGAAGAGCTGCGACAGCACCTCGGGCGGGATGCCGCGGCCGGTATCGTCGACCTCGAGCACCGCCCAGTCACCGGCCGGCAGCGGGCCGACCGGCACCGCGAAGGTGACATGGCCGGTCGTGATGCGCAGCCGGCCGCCCTCCGGCATGGCGTGCCGCGCATTGGCCGAGAGGTTGAGCAGGATCTGGTCGACCTGGCCGGGATCGACCGAGACCCAGAGCGGCGTCCGTTCGAGCGATAATTCCAGCGGGATGCGCGGGCCCATCAACCGCTGCAGCATCGGCGCCGTGGTCGCGACCAGCGGATTGAGGTCGAGCACCCGCGGTTGCAATGGTTGTTGTCGCGCGAAGGCGAGCAGCTGCCGCACCAGGTCGGCGCCGCGCCGCGCCGCCGCCTCGACATGGTCGAGCTCCTCGGCCGCGACCGGCGGGACGCCGGCCGCCCGCGCCGCCTCGGTCGCCGAGAGCATGATCGCGAGCAGGTTGTTGAAGTCGTGCGCGATGCCGCCGGCCAGCCGCCCGATCGCTTCGAGCCGGGCCGAGGCCTCGGCGCGGGCGGCGGCGCGGCGCTCGATCGAGCGGTCCTGCACCCGGATCAGCACCTGGCCGCCGGCGACCACCGGCAGGCATTCGAAGACCCAGCGCGCCTCGGCCGGGGCATTCGGATCGGCCGGCCGCACGAGCAGCGGCGCGACCAGCTCGCCCGAGGCCGCACCCGCGAGCCGCACCGCCAGCGCCAGCCGGTCGCGCGGCGCGACCAGCGTCTCGATCCCCTCGCCCGCCCGCAGCGCGACGGCGGGGCCGAGCAGCTTGCGCAACGCGGCATTGGTCGCGCGCAGCCGGCCACCGGTATCGACCACCGCGATCGCCTCGGGAAGCGCATCGAGCAGGGCGCGCGGCGGCTGCCGGTCAGCCACGGCGCAGGCCCCAGACGAAGGCGATGATCTCGGCGACCGCCTGCCAGTGCTCGGCCGGGATCTCGGTATCGGGCTCGAGCCGGTAGAGCGCGCGGGCGAGCGGCGGGTTGGCGACGATCGGCACGCCATGCGCCTCGGCGGCCGCGCGGATGCGGGCGGCCATCTCGTCGACGCCCTTGGCGACCAGCCTCGGCGCCGCGGCCTGGCCCTGCTCATAGGCCAGCGCCACCGCGTAGTGGGTCGGGTTGGTGATGACGACGGCCGCCTTCGGCACCGCGGCCAGCATGCGCTGCCGGGCGCGCGCCTCGCGCAGCCGGCGCAGCTTGGCCTTGATCAGCGGATCGCCCTCGGCCTCGCGGTGCTCCTCGCGCAGGTCGTGGCGGCTCATGCGCAGCTGCCGCTGGT
>Ga0114976_10000399_pt1 | contig 27087 bp, 37 predicted proteins | sample S_130805_EF_Meta_FD_87319 | JGI IMG/M metagenome (GOLD analysis project Ga0114976, IMG submission 87319) | Freshwater microbial communities from Lake Simoncouche, Canada to study carbon cycling - S_130805_EF_MetaG | ecosystem: Environmental > Aquatic > Freshwater > Lake | place: Lake... | reverse complement strand
CTCGTTCTGCTGAAGGATGAGTTCGTTAATGTCCGGGACGCTCTCGGGCTCGTCCACCTCTGAGTACAGGATCGTGTTGGGCTGCTTGCCAGACGTGTCCACGCCGTACCAGTAGCGATCTTGAAAACGCACGATAGCCGACTTGTCGCTGGGCGGAACGCCGAACCGATTGGCATTGAGTTGCCCATTCGGCAGCACGATGGGCATGGCCGAATAGCCAACGCGGTCAGGGTTGCGGATCTCGTCGTCGGTCAGGTCGTCCACAAATGCGGCATTGGCGGCATCGAGAGTGGCGACCCTGTAGAGCGTTGTGGCTTGGTTGCTGGACGTGCGCCAAAGCTCGCAGGCCACAGCCCGTCCGGCTGGCTGCGGAACTGCCCATGAAAGAGACTTCGCACCTTCGCCTGCGTCCACTTCCAGCACTGGGGAGAGATTGCTGGGGATTGGTCCGCCACGATCCTCCGGTGTGTTATCGACGTACCGCAGGTAGCACTGATACTTGCCACGCAAGTGAGGTCGAGACACAGCAAACACTTCCGCACCGCCTGCCAGCACCTCCACGACAGGTGGCTTCTTGTAGCCACCACCGCCGTTCTCCAGTGTGACGGTGTCAATTGAGCCGTTCTTTACGGTGCAGGTGGCGTAGGCACCGAAACCGCTAGAGGACGTGATCTTCAGTTGCGGCGCAACAAGAAAGCCACTTCCCTTATTAGTGATGGCAATGGCTCCGACGCCAAATCGCTGGGCGGTGGTGTTCTGCGGATTTCCGGACGAGATGCCATGCAGGATGATGTCTCGGGACGCATTCCCGCTGCCGGAAGGGATGCGAAGGACTACCGTCTCTCCGTCGCTGTACTTGGAGCCGTAGTTCATTGGCTCCGCCGAGAGAAGCTGGCGGGCACCGCGAACCATTATGAACGTCGATCCACCGAGCGATCCCACACTGGAGGCAGAGCACGCGAAAGTTGCAGCACCAAACGTCAACTTCACGGTCGCCCCAGAGCCAGTGCCGCCAGAGACGCTGTAGGAAAATCCCGTCCTCGTATTCGCAAGAGCGCAAGTGGCAATCCCGTCCCACGTGCCACCGGCAGGCACGGCAAAATTAAAGTCAAACTTGGCGGTGCTGCTGGCTGCTGGCACAGTGGTGGATCCGGCCCCGTAGTACCACGTCAAGCCGTCATCTTGCCCAGCAGCATCGAGGTAATCCGGAGCCTGCACAATCTTCCATTCTGTGATGCCGGTGTACGGGTCGCCACCGTTGGGAGCCGTTGGTGAGCCATCGAGCGTGGCAGTGAGTTCCGCTCCTTTGCCATACGTGTCGCCCAACTCAACGGACGGCGGGTCGAGGTAGTATTTGCCACCGTTGTCAATGCGAACCTCAGACACAGAGGACTGCCCAAGAAACGATTGGGCTGTGGCCTCCTTGCCAAGCAGGGGGTCGCGACCATTGTCTGACGTGAAAGTGACTGTTGGGGGTGCGTAATAGCACGCGCCAGACTTGTATACGTCCGCTCGAGCAATGTAGTAGCAGGCCGGCGTTACGGCCGTTACGGTAGGCGCAGCTGTCGGTGCGTCCATGCCAGCATCTACAGCGGCATCTGTTCCGTACACGCGCGCCGGACGAACGCCGCAGCCCTGCACAACAAGAAGCTCTCCGTTGCGACCCTGCACGCAGGACACTGGGCGGTCGGGTGAAAAGCGTGTAGTAATCATGACGTCGGGATGCCTGATCTCAGCAGTGATGGCGGGTAGTCCGGCGTTGCGGCGTATCCGCCGAAGTAGTCGTTGTCGGTTGGCTGAGATGCAGCGGACCCCGCCCTTGCGAGGTACGGCCATGCGGTCGTTGAGGCAGTAGCTCCGTACAGCTCGTTGACGTAGTCCGTGTCTGGCGGAGATGGCGGCGACACTTCGGAAACCTGACCAACCACAAATCGCTGCGTGTACGTTGTTCCGGTCTGGCTAGTCGTGAGCGTCAACGGGGGTTCGCTCGGGGCGGCAGTTTCTGGCCCATATGCTGGACTAGGCAACGCCACCAGCTCTCCGCTGGCAGTCAACGCAAGCAAGACAGTGGAGCCGCCGTAGGCATACGGGAAGCAGTCGAGGACGTCACTAGCTGATGCTGTGCAGACAACTTTCCGCATCCCGTCGCGGGTCGTTAGCTGGCCTGGAATGGTCAGCGCCAGGTTGACCTGCTCGACCGCCGCTCCGGGAGGCAGGATGTACGGACTTGCCTTCGTGACAAGGCCTGCCCACTGATCGGCTTTCATGGGTCACACTCCCGTGTCTGGGCCGGATGGCGTGTAGTACCCAAGCGCCCGAGCCGCACCAAGCAATGACCACCCACGCCGAGTGCCACTGACTGGAGCTGGCGTGTCGGCCTCAAATGCAAGTCGGAGGTCTTTGTTAAAAACCGCAGTTGCGCCTTCAATGTTTTTGCCAAGCAGTCTTGCGAGCCACATCTCGGCGCCGGAAAGCACGGCTGTGTACATCGAGTCTGACACGTCTAGGTAGTCAGACCATACGACCTTTCCTTCACCGACAAGCCCTCTGGCGCTTCCGGGAACCTGCCACAGCTCTTCGCCGAGATACGGATTGCGCCCAAACGAAGAAGTCGGAAACTCTGTGGCAGACCCGTACCGCACAACTACGCCAGGAAGCATTGTGTCGGGCTTCTGGCACGTAGCCTCAAAGCCCATGTACCGCAATGCAGGCGGTCGTCTGCGAAACGTGTATTTGTAGGCAGCAGGTGCAGGCACGCCAGCAAGTTTTACGAGCCACCGATCTGGCGCCGCAGGGTCCCTAAGGGCCGTCCAGTACACCGGAGCGTTGACTTGCGGAAACTTAACCTCAATACGCAACCACTCTGTCGGCGTAAGGTACACGGTCGGCACAGCTGACGACTGTGGCGTAATTAGCGCGTCTAAGTTTTTGACGTTCTCCGGCAGCGTAAAGGACGTTACCCCGTCTCCGCTCCCAAGACTTGGGTTAGGGTCGTCCGCAAGAGTGGCTTCGGATACGTGCCAGTGCCAGTCGCGAGCGTTGATCACATCTCGATACGCGCTGTGTGCCGCCGCCCGCAGTGCAGCGTGTTCGCTGTCCTGCGCACCGCCGCCAACGGACGCCATGAGGTACTCGATGATGTCTTGTGCTGCGTAGTACACGGTGTCCCTACTTCAGTTGGACGCCAGCGGACGTAGCACTTGGATCGCCCACGCCAGCGGAGTTCACGGCAGACACGCGGAAGGCGTAGACAAACCCAACTCGCATGGCAAACGTGAACGTGGACGGCTGTCCGATGCCAACGACCGCGCTGGTGGAGGGTGTGGTCGTTGTGCCAACGAGATATGCGGTAGACCCCACCATGCTCTCGATCCTGTACCCCGTGATGGACCCGCCACCGTTGCCGGTCGGCGCAGACCAAGACAGGGCGTATGCCGTGTTGTAGCCACCGCCAGACGACCCGCTGCTGACGATGTAGTTGGTCGGAGTCACAGTCAGGTTGTAGGGGGCGGACGCTGGCTGAATGGCGGGGGTTACCGGGATGGTCACTTGCGACCAAGAGCCGGTGCCGCTGGCGTTGACTGCGGCTACGCGAAAGACATACGTGGCTCCGTTGGCGAGGCCAGTTACCGTTTTGGAGTACGGATCGCCAGTTCCTACCCCAAACGACGTCGCCTGTGTCCACGTGGAGCCATTGTTAGGGCTATACTGAATCACATAATCCGAGATAGGCGATGTGCCAGAAGACGCTGGGGGAGTCCACCAAACGCGAACACGCGCATTTAGCGCCAAAGCGCCGACGTTTTGAGGAGCCGACGGAGAGCCTGATGGCGCGGCATCCGACGCGACGTCAATCGGTATGCACGTCACCTGGCCGCCCTGCTCAAGTAGCAGGATTTCCGTACCGCTCGACGCCCATGGATTGACAGCGTCCGTCAGTCGGGTCACGCCCAGCTTTTGATTCACGAACTCCGGATACGTGCCAACATCACCGGCCACGATCTTCTCGTAGGTCGTGATCTGAGTGTCTACTCCCCATACTGTGCCGCCGTTCACGAACAGCGGGATTTCGCCCAGCACACGCTGCGTGCCGTAACCACCCCACGTCTTCCCGTTTTGCGAAATGCACGCGACTGCCTGGCTGTCGTGAAAGGCCACAAAGCCCACGTTTGGCACGTAGGCCACTGAGTTCATTTCATGATTTGTAACAGCAGAGCCGCCGCCACCCACCGAAAATCCACCGGAGCTTCGGAATCCCGAGCGATAATCGTCGCCTGCTAGTGCCATCTCTTGCCCTCGTGTATTAAACTCTTGGACGCCATGGGTATGGGACGATGCCGCCTCCGGTGCTCCGCGTAACAGTGCGGAGCGATGCGCCGCTCGAAACGCCAGTTGCGGTCGTGTCTGCTATTTGAAGCGCACCAAGACCTGCGGACAGGTCGCGATAAAGCAGATACCCCTTGCGGTCATATACGCCAGTGACGCTGCCAGGAGATCCAAGACCGCTACCGTCTTGCGCAGCCTTGTACGTGAAGCCTTGATAGCGGGACGTGCAGACTAGCAGCCCGGAAGGACTCATAGCCATGCTGGTGATGGCTGGGCAAGCTGTATCTTCTACAGAAACAAGCGTTTGCCGTGCAGATGCAGGCAGTTCGTACCGCGCCCACGAGTCGCCAGAGCCATTGTTGTAGTTGTACGCGATGTAGTGTCGGCCAAATCTTTTGCCCACAAACTCACCGTACTGCGCACTTTGCACCGTCCCCTGAGTTGCGGCGGGGATGGAGGTGGAGGAAATGTCTCGGTACGTGGCAATAAGCACGTTGTTCCATGGGAACGACCACATGCGAACCATCGACCCCATGAAAAAGGGCGGCACGGCGGTGTCCCACGTCAAGCCACCGTCAAAACTGCGAGCCACGAGCGCAGGCGACTCTGGTTGATCTACACGCCACGAGTAGGTTGCTGTCGAGTTTTTGTATGTGATGGTGGGCCAGTACGTTCCGCTGTCGCCGCTGCTGTAGGCAATCAGCACTCCCTGTGAGGTTGCGACGATCCCGTCCCAGTACCTAGCAGCCGGAAGCCAACTGATCGACCAAGTGTTGCCGCCATCCGTAGACCGTCGAGCCACGTTCGTTTGGTCTGACGGGAGCGCGATGTATGCGCCTCGTGCGTAGGCAACGCCAATAAGGTCAGCGGTACCGGACAGAGAGTTGACCACCTTGATCGAGGTTGCCTTGTTCACGGTCAGCAAAGCAATGTTGCTGTACAGCGTGTCGTTGGGAAACGAGACTTCGACTCGCCACTCTGTGTTGTGGTGCTGTGCGGCGACGGCTGTAAAGGAAATGGACTGCTGGGATTTTCCGGCCTCCGTGTAGTACGACCAGTTCGTACTGCCGACTCGTCGCATCTGCCATCGGGCGGGATACGCTGACGCGGAAAACACCCCCTGATATGAAAGCGTCACGGTGGCATCGGCCTGCACGCTCTGGCTTGCGGGCTGAGAAGTGAAGAAGTCATACGACGGCACGGTGAGCGTGGCCTCGCTCGTATACAGCGTTACGTCACTGCACGTGACGGATGCCCGATACAGCCACCCGCTGCTTGCAGAGGTCAGCCCCACGAGAGATAGAAGTTTGCCGGTCGCTCCCGCTACTGGCCCCCAAGCAGTATTTGACGGTGGCCGCCTCTCCCATGAAATGGACGGGCTAGAGCACCCCGTGCTGGAGAAGTCAAACGAGAAGGACGCCGAACCATTCACGGCCCGTGCATCGGATGGGTTGAGCGTGATGGTCGCACCGCCAACCGTAAGCACTGCGGATCGCGTGGTCACTGTTTGCGTGCCAACCGTGACGGTGGCGCGATATTGTGAACCGCTGAGTTGCGATGTCAGGCTGGAGATTACCAGAGACGTCTGCGTGGCGCCGCTCACCGTTGTCCACGTGGATCCAGAAAGTCCAGCAACCTGCCTTTCCCACGTGATGGAGGCGGTGCTGCCGTCGCCGCCACTGTACGCAAACGTAAGCGTCGCGGTTGTCGTGGAGGTGGAAACGTCGAGCGGCTGGGTTGTGATGACGAGAGGCGGCGGCACGACCGTCAGCGTGGCCTCTCGCGTGTACGCCGTGACGTTGCACGCCGACACAACAGCGCGATACTTGTAGTTGTTGTAGGCCGATGTAAGCCCAGATGCGATGCTGTAGGTGGCGCTCGTGGCACCGGAAATGTTCGTCCACGAAGAGTCCGCTGGTGCCTTATATTGCCACTGGATGGAAGCCGAAGACGAGCAGGACGTCAACGAGTACACAGTTGTGAAGGAGGCAGATCCCGTCGTTGCAGTAGCGTCCGCAGGAAGCGAGCCGCTTAGTCCGACTCCCGGAACCGTGAGCGTGGCGGCGTTTGTGAATACCGAAGCGGCGCCCTTTGTCACGACGCCCCTCACTCGCGCGCCATCGTATCCAGTTGCCGACAGGCCCAAGAACGCCTGGAGTCCAGAAAACGAATAAGACCTAGTGGTAGTGCTGCTTGTGGTGGTCGAGCCCGCGATAGTCAGCCATCCGTCGGCCCCAGAACCCGCCGGGCGCCACTGCCAGTAAACCGTCGCGGCGCCGGAAGGTCCACCGCTGTAGGTCAGCGAGAATGCCGCACTGCCGTTATTGGAAGTGGCGTCGGACGGGTGTGCAGAGATCGTGAGTGCAGCAGGGGCAACTGACAAAGCGGCGGCGTTGCTGTAGAGGGTCTGGCCGCTGTACGAAAGGCCACACCTAAACAGGTTGCCGTCGTTGTGGGTGCCACCACTATAATTGACCGTGATCGAGCCGTAGGTCGCGGACGTGGCGCCAGAAATGTTTGTCCACGTTGCGCCTGCGTCAGTAGACTTCTGCCACTGATACGTTATGGTTCCGCCTGCGGTTCCTGCTACCGAGAACGCGGAGCTTGCAAGCGTGGCGCCGTTCGCAGCCGACACGTCGATTGGCTGTGTCGTGATGACTAGGGTAAGCGTCTGGAGAGTTGCGAATGCACTGTACGCGACGAATCCGGTGGAGTCAGTGGCCTTGAGTCGGTATCGGGACAGGTGATTAGAAGACCCCAGCCCAGTAAGCGATAGCAGGATCGTTGCCTGCCCAGACGCCCCAGAGGTGCCGTCAGCAATGTCCGCGAAGTCACCTGTGGCGTTGGCCTTCTGCCAGCGGTAGGCAATCGCCCCTGTGCCTCCGGATGCAGACGCACTGAAGTCGGCGGCGCCACCAGAACTGGTAGCGTCTTCTGGCTGCGACGTGAACGCAATCGACGGCGGCCGCGCCGAGACGGTCGCTGTTCGTGAATACTGAACCAGACCAAGTGCGGAAACGGCGGCGCGATATTGCGTGCCAGTCGAGGCCGATGAGGGCACAAAGGAATACGTGGCCTGCGTGGCATTGCTGATAGACGACCAATCCACAGTGGAGTCAGGTCGCGATTGCCACTGGTACGAAATAGCGGACGACCCTGCGGTGGCCGACACGGCGAGTGTCACCAACTGACCGACCGTAACAGAGATGTCAGGCGGCTGGGCGGTAATCACGATGGCGGGGAGGCGAAGAGTGGCCGGGAGCGAGTACACCGTCTCAGTGCCAGACATAGCCTTGAGCCGGTACTTCCGACCGTCATCCGCACCCGACAGTCCAGAGAGAGCGAGAGACGTGCCAGTAGAGCCGCTCACGTCGCTCCACGTTGTGCCGCTATCGGACGACGACTGCCACTGATACGAGATGGCACCAGATCCGCCGATAGCCTTTGACACGAACAGTGCCGAGCCATCAGTGGACGTGGCGTCTCCCGGATCAAACGAGATCGTGAGCGGCGTCGTTCCGGCGGTCGTGCTACTGATCGTGATGGTTTTGGCGACGGGATCAATCGCCGCCGTGACGTTAGAGCCAGCCTTGATGGAAGCACTGATCTGCGCAAACACCGCCGCCGAGAAGTCATTGATCTCGGCAGTGGTGTGCCGGTGCGAGCCGCCCACCAACGCGCCGGTCACGGTAAGCGACCCGCCTACGGTTGCGTTGCCAGTAGTAGAGATGGACTCAAAGGCTGGTGCGGTCGGCAGTGAGTGCGTGTGGTCTGCCCGTGCAGCCAGCGTGCTAATTCCGACAGCCCCAGTCCCAGCAGCAGGCGGAGTTGTTGTGCCTAATGCAACACCTGACGAGTACGGAAGGGTCGCCCAGTTGCGGACGCCGTCGCCGTACTTGATCTTGCCGGTGTCGAGCTCGAGGCCCGGCTCTCCAGCAGCCAGTACGGGATTAGACGCCGACCAGTTGACCGCCGAATCCTGCCGGACACGAAATCGCACTAACGCCTGAGTTGGCATTCGCTAGCTCTTTACGCAGAGGCGGATGGTGGCGGTGCCCGAGTTGGCGACGCCTACGATGAACTGACAGCCGTACAGCGCATCCGGGAGCGGGTACGCCTTGCCGGTCGTGATCGTGCTGGAGACGTCAGCAGACCCATCGTTGAGCTGCGCTGGGGTGCCTTCCGGCCCAAACGCCGCGTACCAGCTGACGGACGTCGGCGATCCGGTGACGGCGTCTACCACAAACACGCCGCCAGCGGCGCCGCCAAACGGGATCTTTGGGCTGGTGCTGGCCGACGCAGTCAGCGTGTAGGTGTTGGTGACTGCCGAGACTCGCTCTATTTGCCTGCCCATTATTTCTTCCTTTTCCAGCGGGGTACGATCCGGTCCTTGACTCGCTCGATGGCGTCGCCCTTCTTAAGGGTCGGATTGGCCAGCATTTCCTTCCGGACGTTCTCCCGAAGGATGTCTGGCGCGATGTCGACGCTCTTGCGTGGCGGCTTCTCCGGAGGCGTGTGCTCCACGATCCCGGTGACGTGGAGGTCGCGCTGCTGCGCTACCCTCTTTATGTCTGCCACGCTGTCGATCCACGCGGCCGGGTCGCGGTGCGCTCGCTTGTCAGCCAGCCCGCCCATGTAGAATTTTCCGGCTACATTGATCCCGGCGGCCTTTGCCTCTCGAATCATCCGCCTGGCTAGTGGGACCGGCATGCTGTCGAAAAACTGGCTGTTTAGGCGCCCTTCCATGAAGGAGCGGTCGGTGCCTCGAGTTCCAGGCGGGGCTTGGAGGGCGCACATCTCGGCAAAGCGCGGATTCTGCCCATCCGCCACCATCTTGCGGTAGTGGTCTTGAGCGTCTTTGCTGGCTGACTGCAGGTCAAAAGGTAGTTCGTTCATGCTTGCGGCATCATCTCTACGGGGATCTGCGGGCCCTGAGCGGGCGGCATCTGCTCTGCGGCAGGAGGAGGCACGTCAGGCGGCATAGCCTCAGGCGGCGCGCTAGGGTCTCCTGGCGGCATTCCTGGAGGGGCCATTGGTGGCGGCGGCGGTGGAGGCGGAACCAGGTACGGCGAAGCGTCTAGGTCCAGCGAGTCGGCCCAGTCGGTGATCAGGGCGTTAAACGGGTCAACGATCCCGGAGCCGATCAAGCCGCTAAGCACTGGCCCAAGATTCTGCAGGGCCGCCGACATCTGCTCGGCTCTTGTGGCCTTGTTGGGTTTTCTGGCGCTTCCGGACTCAATTCGGTAGTCGTACTCACGGGCAATCTGGATGGGCTCCTGCGGCATGACGTGCGCCTGCCAGGCCATAGCTCCGAGCGGCCCGACGATCGGGGCCACGTCCTCAGCCGTTAGCAGCCACCTGGCGGCCATCGCCTCCTTGCGTGCGATGTTCGACATGCTGTTCTCGACGCACTCCGCCATGTCATCAGGACGGATGCTGATCTGCTCACTGCGGACGCTGGCCTCTGTTGCCGACCTGATCTGTGTATTGGTCATGCCGTACACGAGCTCGGTCAGGCCGAGACGCTTCTCGAGCATGGTCGTGACGGCGTCGATGACCTGCCAGATTTCGTTTGTTGCGTTGGGCAGCTGGAACACGGAGATGACGTCGCTGACGCTGCGCCCCAGAATCTCGCTCAGCTCCACGATCTTGAACCCGCCCTGCGACTGGGACAGGATCTGATCTTTAATGTCCTGGTCGGCGGCCTTACTCACGCCGATAATCGTCTCGCAGCTGACGGCCACACGCTGCGCCAGGAACGAAAACGCCCAGCACAGGAACCGCAATTCAGGGATGCCGGGCTTGATGTGCGAGATCGGCCACACGTAGTTCGGCTTGCGGTGGAACGACAGCATCTCGAACGGCCAGCCAGCCGACTCGGCCCAGAACGGGATCGGCCACTGCACGGCGCGGAACAGAGACTGCGGCAAGCCGGTCTGCTCGTCCACTTGCTCTTCGAGGATCGCCGGAGGAGCGTTCAGCGGGTACGGCACCCCGTCCGCCACGACGATGTAGGCGTTGTCGCCGATGGCATCAAAGGATCCTCGCTGATCCTTAGGCGACCCCTTAAGCCGATCGCCGAATCCGGTCTTGGACCAGATCTTCCAGTACGTGATCAGGTCGTTGGTACGTCCGACCTGACGAATTCCGCGATTGCCTTCGTCGGCATACCTGGCTCCCAAGTTGGCGTCGTCGGCACGCATCGACTCCTTGCCTTCAAGGTTCTTGCGAAGCTCTTCTGCGTCGATGCCGTACTGCTTGGCGACCACGTCGATCGGGTGCACGCAGCGCCTGGCGCACCACATGATGTCCTCAATCTCGGTGGCGTCCGGGTCCAGCACCAGGTTGTCTACGCTGTCGGCAAAGCTTCCTACAGCCCGCATCCCGGAGCCCGGATCCTGCACAAGCTCTGTCCACCAGATGCCGGCGCCTTTGATGATCGCCTCGTCCACGACGCGACGGCTGTGCGTCTTGAGGTTCAGCTCGTTGGGCGTGTAGTTGAGGTACGCAGCCATCAGCTTGGAGACCACTCCCCGAATGCTGTCCCTGAGCCCGGCCTCCATCATGATCTGGTCGTACTGCTGCGCCATTGCGGGGTCGTTCACGTCCACGCCGAGAGCCTCCGGCGGGATGGACGGGAACTTCTTTGGCGTCACCTCCCGAACTGGGTTGCGGTGATAAATGACGCTGGCAAACAGCTTGACGGCCTCGAACACACGATTGATCTGCATCCGGAATCCCGGCGGCGAGATCGAGCGGTTGTAGCCGTACTCGTTCCTGGAGTACTCGTCCTTCCAGAACCAGTTATGCGGCCCGTCAAAGAAGTCCATTGCCTCACGAGCGTCGTCAGTGAACGGACGCTTGTGCTTCAGGCCGAGCTCGATCTTCCGGAGCCAGCTCCCTGAGATCGACTTGAGGACGTCTTCTCCAGTGTCGTTCTCGGCCATCTACTACCCCTTGTTTACCTTGCTCCGCTCGTGGGCGATGGCGACCGTCGAAGCCGCAGACACAGCCCTCTGCATGTCTTTATGGGCCGGACTGAAGTCCCAGCAGCCCCAAGATCTCCAGGCGGGGTTCTCAAGCAGGCCAGGATCGTCCTTGTGGCGGACGCTGGCCTTCTCCATGAACCCAACGTCTGGCGCAAAAACCAGGATGTTTACGGTGTATTCGCCTGGTGTACGGCTGATCCAGCCGACCAGCGGACTGGTCTGGGTGACGGTGTCGGCGTACCAGTAAACCTGGTCGCCAAGACGGGCGCCGTGCTGCTTGCTATCGGTTGCCATCGGAGTCTCCTGTGCGCGGGCCCAGATAGATGAATCCGTCGCCGCCGGCCCGCTTTTTTCGGCGTTTGACCCACTCAACGTACCAAGGCTCATCCCTAATCACGACCTTAGGTTTGTGGTACTTCGGCCTGTACGCGCACAAATACTCCAGGCACTGGCAGGCATGGACTTCGCCGCGCGTGTTGGGCACGTCGGTCACAATGTAGGCACCAGCCATGTAATTGACCTTCTTCTTGTAGCGCTTGAGTTCGCGCTCCAGGTCAGGGACCGCGCCCCTGAGTAGCCGCAGGGTTGGGGTGCCGCACGGGCGGATGTGCATGTAGGTCTGGGTCGCCGACATGCGGGCCGGAATGTCATCACAGCCAGCAAGAAAACTTGACCCGGTCACCTCGCTGGTAATGGACCGATTTCGCAGCTGCTCGGTGTACTGCTCCACAGGAAGCCGACCAGAGCCGATGTCCCTGAGCCGGCCGCCGTGCATGTCGATGATGAATGCGTGAAACGACTGCGCCTTCACCTTCTCTGCGAACTTTTCCCCGAAAATGACGGCGTTGCACTGGCGGATGTACAGCTGGTCGTACACCAGGAGCATGGAGTCGTCTGGAGGTACTGCCGCAAACAGCACGGACGTGACTGCATGTCCAGGGTCAATGACTGCGTATCTTGTCCAGTCATCCGGAACTACGTTCTTTGGCAGATCGGACCTGTCGTATCCGTGCACAGTCATCGTGAAGCTGGGGTAGCACAGGATCGAGTCTGTAACGAACTCGCCCTCGCTGCGCATCCTGAGAACGTCCTCGCCGAGCGCCGCCCAGCGCTCGAGGTTCTTGCGTTTCTCGTCCGGGTCGATGTGCGGGTTGTCCAGGAACCGCAGGACAAACTTGACGATGTCTGGCTTTTCCTTGCCGGCCAGCATCTCGTTGTCGGCACGCTCGGACAATCCGGCCAAAGAGTCGTTCTTAGAGTGCGGCATGGCCGACCAGCACAGGCAGCCCTTACGGTCGGCAAGTCTCGCCTGCATTTCCGGGAGCCACGCCTCAGAGGACAAGTCTTCGTCGATGTGCACCCTGTCGGCCTGGAAACCCTGCGGAGGCTCGCCTTCTGAGCTGAAGAAGTAGATCGTCCAGCCGTTGGTCAGCTCGCAGGACTGGATGTACCTGGCGCTTTTAAGAAGCCAAGAGATCTTCTTGATCATGCGGGGCGGGATCATCGGGGGGGCTGGCTTGGCTTGCGCCGACCGCTCCACGTCTCCCAACAGCGCAGGGTTGTAGGCGCGCCACTGTCCTGTGGTTTTGTCCTTGATGATCTTGAATGCGCCGGCACGAAACAGCATGGGGTACACCACCATGCCGATGTGCTTCCAGTCGCGGCCCACGATCACAAGGTTCCCGTCCTTGAGTGGGTACTTGTTGTGAGGATCCTGACCGGTGACGGCTCTGGCGTCCTCCATAAAGGTGGACAGGGATTTTCCGGACCTATTGCCGCCCAAAACGATTACTTCACTCGCCTTGCATTTGTGCATCTCCGCCTGCTGCGGCGTCGGGCTGTACAGCTTTAGCGCCTCGATTCTTCGGTCGGCGAGCTCGGCCTGGATCTCCTTCAGCTGGTCCGCCTGGAACCCGCTCATCCGTGAGACCGACGGCAGGGGCGGAGGCGCCTGCGGCTTCTTCCGTGAACGTCCCATCGACAATCCTCCCTTGATACTGAACGGCAATGACCTTGAGCCGGGCGTCCAGCTCGGACTCCAGCTCGTCGTCAGACCACTGCCCAAGCGGCTTCTTTGCCCCTCCCTGCTCCGTGTTCTTCACGACCAGGCGAAGGATGGCCTCGAGCATCTTGGCCCTCTGGGAGCTTCCTGGAGGGCTGTCGAAGTACTGCTTGACTAGGAGCGAAGAGAACCCGGAGACGCCTCCGAAGTACTCCATGACGCGCTCAAGCACTTCGCAGCTGTGCGGGATGTTCTGCCCACCTGCGATGGCGGTGGCCGTGAACGCCGTAATGGCGCCGGCCTCGATGTCGTGCATGGTCTTGGAGCGCTCGGCCTTGCGCTTGACGGCCTTCTTCTCCTTGCGACAAGAGGCACAGCGAGTGCTGGACTTACCAGATTCTGGTAACTGGAATGCCTCAGCCGGATAGGCCTTTCCGCAGTCTCGACACACCGTGCCGTCTGTAGCGCACATTTGTTCAGTCCCTCAGGACTATTGTAGCGCCGCTGCTAACGAGACGGGGCGCATGGGAAACTCGCCCCCATGCGCCCCGCATTCGAACCATGCTTGCGCTACTGCTTAGTAGCCTTCGACCGTCCGCAGCAGGATGCGAGTGCTCGTGGTAGCGCTGGTCTCGAGCGCGTAGCCGAGCAGCGGGTTGGTGCTGACGGCGGCGGCAGATCCGGCGGTTGCCGACAGGCCAAAGCCTGCCCCAGCCGAGACGGAAGTTGCCGTCTTGGTGACCGTCGACGGACCCTTCACCACCAGCCAGAACACCTCGCCGTTCGCCACGCCGGCGGCCGGGAGGTACTCGTCAACAACACCCATCCGCAGCGTCGACGTGGTGGCAAGGCCGTCCACTTCCGTCAGAGAGCCGTCCTTGAACTTCGCCACCGAGCCTGGCAGCAGGGCGCTGCCGCTGGAGTTCTTCACGCAGATGCACATGACACCGCGATTCGAGTTCAGCTTGCCGGTCGAAGGGGACGTGTCGAGGAATTCCTTGAAGCAGCCGGTGACGTTCGAGCCGTCGCCGTTCTCGGCGTCGTAGGCCTTCCAGAGAATGCCCAGAACCGAGCCACGAGGAAATCCAGGATCAGCAGTCAGAGTGCTCATGAGTTCCTTTCCTTAAGATCAGGCGATAGCCGCGAACTTGATGAAGTTGCGCGGGCTCTTCATCTTGATGTTTGCCAGGACCGACACCGCGTACCGGTGGCTTTGGAGCTCCTCGTTGTAGAAGGGGCCCTCCGCCGTCATGAGCTGGCCTTCCATGCACTTCAGCTCCATGTTCCCGATCGAGAGGCCGTACCCGACGCCCGGAGGAACGGCATACTCGGTCGAGACTTCGATTCCGTCGATTTCCACGACGTCCCCGAATCCATAGCTGCGGAGGCCGTTGCTCTTCGAGACGATGGCTCGCTCGCGTGCGTCCAGCCGGTTGAGGAACTGGATGTAGAGCGCACGATCCAGGAGGATCATGTCGATCTGGTTTTCCTTCGTGTCGTTCCGCTTCGCGTGGTTGACTGCCTCGCGGATAGCCTCGACGCAGTTGCCCTGCCACGAAGCAGCCAGACTCGTGCCGGTTGAGCCAGCAAAGTAGGTGCTCGTGTAGTTGCAGATGATCGGGGCATAGTAGTCGTACTCAGGGTCAGCCGGAACAAGCGGCCACGAGTTCTTCGACGGCGTCGGAGTGATCGGCTTGAGCGACCCGGCGAGGTAGCCGAGATCGGTGTTCAGGCCAGCGTACACGTCGCTTGGGTAAGCGAACGGGTCTGGAGCAGAGCTCGAGCCAGGCGACGTGCCGGTGCCACGCTTGGCGCCAGTCGACACGTTGATCGTTCCGTCGTACGCAAAAATGGACTCGAGGCCGTGCCACCGGTTCTCGTTGCCGGTAGCATTGCCGTCGACGTAAACCTCGCTCGACAGGTACTGCTCCATCGACTCCTGAAGCCGGCTCGCCATTTTGCCGGCCACGTCGATCAGGGCCTGCGCGCCGCGATTTTCCAGCATTTCCCGCTTGCTCACCTGATCCGTGACGCTGTAGCCACGATAGGGGAGGTTGGCACGCTGCCACAGGTTGTGGCGAGCAAAGATACGCGGCGACTCACCATTGTTCGAGGTCACGGGCTGATTCTTAAAGCGAACCTGCCAGTCGAAGCCTCGCCCGCCCTGGTTCATCGCGACCTTGCCGTTCGCTTCGAGAGCGGCAAAGACCTTGAACTTGCGGAAGGTCGTCAGCTCCTCTTCCTTGAGGTGGTTGACGAGAGTCGTCCCGATCGTACGTGCCCAGTCGGTATTGCTGGCCATTTGCTGCCTTTCACTCGATGCCGTCGCGTCTCATTTGAGAGCGCAGGCGTTGTTCGAAGGTCATTGGTCCTTTGGGAATTCGAGGGTCCGTTGCCGGCTGTGACCGACTCGGGTTCCTGCTCGCTTCCCTTCTCAAATATTCTATGTCCTTCTCTGCTTGATTTTGTGCCGGCGGTGCTGCTGATGGCACAGCAGATGCTGTCGGCGCAGGAAGCGCAAGTTGCTGAGGAGCTGGCAAGCCGTGCTGCTGCGGCGCAGCGAACTGTGGCGCTTGCTGTCGCGACTTTTGAATGTCCATCGCTTCTCGCAGCAGGTCGCGCTCAACCATGTCGCACGCGTACTGCCAACGTCCTTGCGGCGTGGAGTATCCGTTCTGCGCAGCCTGCTCGATGTACTTCTGAATCATCAAGCCTTCGCGCGTGGGCGTGGTTCCGTCTTTTTCATAGAGCCAGTCGGAGTTGTCTTTCTCCAGAGTGGAGACGTATCCGGCTTCGCCGACTTCGCGGAGCTGCTGCTCAACGATCTGTTTGGCACGCTCGGCGGCGACCTGCTCGACCATTGGGCCAATGGCGGCCTGCGGGTCGGTGAGGAACTTCTGGGCGAAGTCCGCACGGTACTTCATGTACTCGTACAGTTCTTCGCGCGCCGACGGCGGTGCGTTCTGGTCGATCGTCTCGCGGCCCTGCTCGTCCTTGACGATGAACCGCTTGTAGCTGTCGCGGAGCTGCGGGGGATTCCACCACTTGGACTGCTCTGGCTGCTGTGGCTGGGCGGGCGCCTGCGGCTGTGGCGCGGGCTGCTGCTGACTCTTAAGGAACGCCTCGAACTGCGGTCGGTGAGTCAGGTACTCTTGGGCGTACGGGATGAGCTGTTGGTATTGCTGGAGAGCTTTTGTTGCTGCTTTCTCTCGCTCGAGAGAAGCGTAGAGCCTCCCAGCAATTTGACGGTCGTCTTGCCCCTGGAAGTCAGGCAGAGCACGGAAGGAGGTCCAGATGGTCGGCTCGGCCTGCGCGGCCGGCGCAGTGGCTTGCGACGTCGAGGGCTCGCTGGCTTGCGACTCGCCGCCGACATCTTGCGTTACCTGTGATTCTGGTGCGTCGGACTCGAGCAGTGCTTCGTCGGACATGCGACTCTCCGCAGGTTTGTGTGCTGGACCTGCGAAATAGTGTACGTGCGTGCATGCCAGCGCGCGACGTTAGTACATTGCCCCCACGTCGGCTTCTCGAGCTACGGGCATTGGCAGCGGGTAGTGTCGGTTGCGTGCATCCCAGATGTCCTGAGGGCTGTTGCGCCTCAGTGCGTCCAGGATGTTGGCTGCCCGTGTCGTGACTTCAGGGTTTCTCTGCTCTGGCTGCCCGGAACCAAACAGATAGTCCTGCCAGGTGCGCTCTGCCGGCATGGAAGCCTGCGCAGCCCACTGCGGAGCTGCAAACATGGCCTCAGGCTTCAGCTCCCCCACTGCGTTGCGTAAAAACGCGCCTGTTGCTGATGCCGCTTTGGAGGCCAGGCTTGGGGCCGTCCTAAGTCCTGCCAGCATTCCAGGAGCGCCGGTCGCATAGGACGCAAATAGCGACGGATCCAGCATTTCCCCGAAGAAACCTACGGCATCGGCCACTACGGGAGGCGCTTTCCCAACCACATGCTGCCAGCTAGGTGGCGCAACGTCTCGAGCGAGCTTTTCCACCTCAGCGGCACGCTGCCTGTACTGCTCCGGCGTGGCATTCGACGGCAGGTCCATGACAGCCACAGGACCGAGCCGGAATCGGTTGGTAAAGTTGGTCTGGCCTAGAGCATTTACCAGTGCCGTGCTGGCGCTGTCCGACGTGCTGCGGATCGTCGTGGGAATATAGTTGGACGTGCGCAGATACCAGGCCACTGGCGACGTTGGGTCGCTAAAGAAATCCTGCGCCACGCTCCCGTCGCCGAACCGCCTGTAGTTGGCGATATTCAGCCCGTCTCTGGCGAGGGGCTGCTTGTAGCTGTTCTTGTAGGTTCCAACGGACGTGACCGGCGTGTCCTTTAGGCCCCTGAGTAGGTCGACCGTGCGCCCTACATCCTGCATGTAGGCGTACCGCTCTGGGGAAAGCAGCTGCCTGGACGCCGTGTAGGCCTCATCTGCTGAGCCGTAGTGCTGGTCGGCGTTGGTCTTGGCGTACTCGGCACCGGCTTTGGCGTAGTCGTCTGCGTTTCGCCAGCTTGGCTGGTTCTCAAACGTGCCGTAGCGCCTCTCGATCGTGTCGGCAACGCGGTTGGCGGCGTTATCGTCGATGAGAGACATGGGCTCGCCGTACTCATTGACTCCAGGCTGGAATCCGTAACGCACCTGGTCGGCCATCTCTGGTCGGATCCTGGCCGGCACCGCCCTGCCCACCATCTCGTCCGGCGTCTGCGCAACGTGGGGCTGATTCTCAGCCAGCCGGGAGATGTCGGCAGAGATGTAGTTTGCGGCCAGCTTCTTGGCCTCAGCAATGCGCCGTTTTGCATCAGGGTCGGGAGATTCCGTGTAAGCCTCGATGAGTCCGTTCATCGCTAGGCTCCTTCGCCTGGCATCATCGGTCCGCCGCGCGATGCACGCAGGCCGTCTAGCGCTCTTGGCCGCCTGTTCAGAAGCTGGCGCATGTCTCCGGCGGGATCTGGCTCCCAGCGCGCCGGACTGCTCAGAACCTCGACGTCCTGGCTAGTCGGGTTGCGCGGGAAGATCTCGTTCTCGGCGTATACCGGAGGTGAGATGAGGCCGGACAGTAAGGGGCTGCTGCCGATAACGGCGGCGTTGCCGGCGAGCGAACCTGGCCCGCGAGAGAGGTCCGCAAACGGCAGCGTCACTCCGGTCAGCCGCTTGACCGACCCTTCAATGCTCGGGACTTCTCCGCGAGTGAACTGCTGGGGAGGCGCTGGGCGCACTGCGCCGTACTTGTCTTCGTTAGCCATGCAGGATTTATGTCCCGCAGGCAGGCGACAGGGCTACTTGGCCACCAGGTACAGCCCAACATTCGCAAAGGCGTACCCCATGTACGCGATACCTAAGCCTGGATTCCCGCGAAAGAACTGCTCCGCTGAGACGTAGGCGTAGATGCAGCCGGTCAGGGCTATGAGGTGGCTACTCATATTGGGAACTGTTCGTTTTCCGTTGCTTTTGAAATACGTTCGGGGCTCATGTCGCTGGTGGCGACAGACGGGCCAGCAGGGAGCGGAGCGTAGCGGCTGTGGGGTGGCTCATCGGAAACGCAAACTTGATGCACTCCTCCACCGCCTCCCGCTCCTCGTTGGTGAGCGCGAACGGCGTCAGGGAGCAGTACTGTGTTGTAGTGCCAACGACGTGCGGGCAGGGGGTTTCCTGCTTGGCCGCATTTTCCGGTGCCGGAAAGTTTTCTTGCGAGGAATCTTGACAGTCCATTTGGACGATCACACTGCCGCTGACCACTGACAACGTGGCGTCTTGATCCGCGAGGCGTCGGATGGCTTCGCGCAACCGCTCAATCTCGGCCGCCGCCTCGTCCATAAGGTCGGATGCGGGCACTGAGCCGGCTTCGATTGCCCAGCGATCTAGCCGCGTGACGATGTCGCTGTCTTTGGTTCCCATTCTCCGCACCACTCCTCGATGAGTACTTGTGGCCAGAGCGCGTCAACTACGCGCAGCTCTGCGTCTTCCACCGCCGCCGGAAGGGGGGCGTGACGCCGGCACTCCCCCTGCTCGCTGTCGCTCGTCGCCCTGTCGAAAAACCTGCATGTCAAGCAGGCTTGTTCTTGTCCGCTACTCATTGTGGTGCTCCCTGTCTGCTGCCACTAGATAGGCCAACGCTAACATTGTCTCCCGCCCAGTCTGGGGGTGTCAACGCTCTGTAGTAGCGATTCTAACGAAATAGACTGGGTTGCCGCGATCAAGCATTCTTGGCAGCCGCCGAACGGGCATCCCTTCCCATTCGGTCAGCCGCGCAGAATGCCTAGAAGCCCACGAGCTCTTCTTCGTGGTTCTCGGAGCGGTCACGCTTGCGCCACCGCAGGCTCTTGCCGACCTCGTTGGCCAGCAAGCGCAGCGACGTGCCAGTCGTGCCGTCCTTCTTGGTGTACTGCTCGAGCTGCAGGTTGCCGCGAATCACCACGCGGTCTCCTGGCTGGAGCGACTCGGCGACGATGTCGGCCTGCTCATCGAACACCACGACGTCGAGCCAGGTGGTCTGCTCGCCGGTTGGGGTCTTGGAGCTAGAGGCAACCGAGAAGTTCGCCATCTGCTTGCCGGTCTTGGTCATCCGCACCTCAGGCATGCGGCCTACGTTTCCTGTGACTGTGGCCTCAATCATGAGAGCCTCCTTGCGCTAGGGTTACCGAACTAGCGCACGGTTGTACACGCCTTAGGAAAAGCGCGCAAGGCCCAACTCGTCGTCAAACAAGAACCAGAACGGGCTAACCACCAAGTCCGACGGGGCGGCCACCTGGAGACTGCGGTTTGCCGTAGTTCTTCCACATGGAGTTGGTGCGCATCTGGTTGCCGATGAACTTGTCCTGGCTGGCATTGGCTCCGCGCACGTCCTTCCAGGAGTCGTTGAGGTACGGATCAGCCCCGTAGCCAGTGTCCAGCGGGTTGTGCTCGTCACCCGCTACAGGCGGACGAGGCAGCAGACTTGAGCTGCCGGACGTCAGGAAGCCGAGAACCGACTCCCGGCCGGCTGGGGTGTGCAGCTTGCTTGGCGGCACCTGGCTGGGGTCCATGTCAAGGACCATTGGGTCGCCGTCTCCGGCGTGCCTGTCTAGCGTCATTGGCTTGTCTTCGCCGCGCGGGTACGCGAAGTCCATTGGGCGTCGCCGACGAATGACTTCCGGCATGGGCGTTGGGGGCGGGAGATTGTCGGCCGCAAAAGGACCCTCCTCAAAGGGATCTTCCGGGTTTCGGCGAGGGCTGAACTCGCTCTGGAGGTCTCGGATGCGGGACTCGACTGAACTGGTCTTTGGCATGGTGGCTCCTTGCTTGTTTTATGGGTCGGGGCCTTTCAAAAACGGGAAAAAATCCAGGGGCTGCATTTACATGAGGGGCGGGCGCGAAAGGGGGGGCTCGGGGCCTTTGATCTGTCGCCGTAAGTCCTTTGCCAGCGCGGGCTTGCGTTGTCGGACAAGGAACACGCGGTCGTGAAGGTGGCCCGAGCCAATTAAATCTGGGTCCTGTTACCAAACCTCTACCCATCCACTCGCCCGGCATAGGTTCCGTAACACCCGCTGTCCGCAGTTCGCGAATTGCGAACGACCCTGTTTTCAGGCACCGGCGAGTAACAGTGTCAGCAGCACCCAGTGCACTTCGCACCGGACTGACTGGCATGGGATTTGGTCATGCACGTCAAGCATTGCGTTATCGGCGCACTCAGGTTCTTTCGGGTTCTGCCTCACATCAGCGTCGAGGCCTACTGGGCTGTCAAGCAGGACGGCAACAGGATCTGTCTCGGAGACCCTGAGGTCTCTCAGTGGTTCAGGAGCATTGACGCTGCTCGCAGCTTTGCGGACAGCCTTGTGGCTGACTCTCCCGCTGGGCCGACGTTTGCCCTAGCGGCTCGGGTGGATGGCTTTGATGCCAATGGCTACTCGGCCGAAGTGGTGCACGAAGTCTGCGCTCCCGACTTCGCTGCGGACTGGTGCGACAACGGGCTCTACATGCGAGCCACTGCTTGAGCTGAAGGCTCGCGGTCCGGTGGCACGGAGTGACTAAGTGCCACCCACCCTGCGCCTTTGCAGGTTGTTCGGGTCTTTCTCTTGGAGGATTGGAAATGCTTTGGCTTCTACGCGCAGCGATGCGTGCTGTGCTGGTCCTTGTGCTCTTGGACTGCGCCGCCAACGTGGTACTGGCGCTGCTCCGTGCTTGGGTCGCTTCACACTGAAAGGAGGCCAATATGGCCAAGACTGTACTGGTTGATGTCTACGAGAGCAGTGGCGACAGTTACTCGTTCTACATGGATCTCAAGGGCTGGAAGCAGCTCAAGATCTACATGAAGGACTTAATCAACACGTGGGACGGCACGTTCTACATTGCGTGGAAGGTGCGTAACGCTTGGAACTACAGGCCGCGAATGACCCGCGACTTCTACGGATGCATCCGGCCAGACGGGTTTGACGTGATCGGCAATCGCCGGGCCGGCAAGACGATGGTCTTTAGGCTCGAGCCAGAAAGGGCTGGTTGTTGCGAATAACCCTTGTTTTCAGGGGTCGGCGAGTATCAGTAGCAGGTCAGCGGCACCTACCACCAACCGCATTTCCTGCTCAGTCTTTTAGTCGGCAGTCAGCCGGCGGACTGGGCGGGAGTTCTGTGGAGGTGTCCCATGTCCTTTCGTAAGGGTGACCTGTTTGTTGCGGCCTGTGTCCTGGTGGCCGTTGGTTCGATGGCGTCGATGTTCCTGTCTACGGGCGGCCCGTCTCACTACGTCACTCGGTACGTGGTGAGCCCTCTTGGTGAGCTGGGCCAGTCGGTCTCTGACTGGTGGCATGCTCCGACTCGGGCTCAGCTGATGGCGAAGATCACTTCGACTGAGGCCGTCAACCAGCAGGTCCTGGCTGCTTGCCAGAGGCAGGTCTCGGTGGCGGAACAGGAGCGTGATCAGGCCATTGAGGCAGATCGGCGTAACCAGCAGGTGCTGGATGCTGCGAAGGCACAGATTGCTGTGGCTGAGGGAGAACGCGACCGGCTCTTTGCTGAGCTGGCTTCGCTGCGTTCCCGCCATGCCACGCTGTGCCAGCAGCTGCTCGAGCTGGGCAATGACGTGCCCAGTGTTCTGGCTGGAGAGTAGCCCGAAACCCGCTTCGGCGGGTCCTGCCGTTAGGCGGCAGCTGATGAGGGCAGTTTCCCTGTGCTTTGGAGGTGTTTGATGGCACGCAAAAAGATGTGGGCCCTGTGGATGTATGTGCCTGGATGGTTCCAGTTCGAGGCCATCCCTGCCAGGACCAAGAAGGAGGCGACCCTCATTATCCGTGCCAAGTACGGGCAATGGATGAATGACACCTACAAGGGCCGCTGGAAGGTGGCCCCTGCTGTTCGCCCCTGATTTCAGGGGTCGGCGAGTAAAGGTAGACGGCTCGCGATCGGTGGCCTGGCTTCGGCTGGGCCACCATTCCTGCGCCGTTGCAGGCCTGCGTGTTCCGCAGGTTCTAGTTGTTGGGAGGAATAAAAGATGACGCTCGTGACCCTGAGTGCAGCTCAAGGCTGTGCCATCCTGGCTGTGATAGCCAGCGTGTACGTGACCTGGAAGATGGCCGTGTCTGCCCGAGACCGGGTCGACTGGCTCAAGGACGACATGGACGACCGCGAGTCTGCCATGTCCGTGATGGTAGACGGCATGAGCCAGAAGGTTGACGCACTGTCTGCTCAGGTCGAGCGGCTGGCGGCTAAGTTACAGGACCGCACGCTGGATGCGGCCCGTGTCCGGATGAAGAAGATCGGAGGTGCTAAATGACCCAGTGCTTTGAGATGGGAACGTGCGACGACGGCGTAGGCCTTGCTCGCGTCTCGCTCGGTTGCGGCCAGGTTCTTTTGGCGTACACGAGGGACAAGCAAGGCAATCACGGAATCATCTTCCGTGAGATCACCGAGCCTGTTGAGCCCGGCACTATGGTGCGAGGAGACGACCCCCGAATGGGCGGCCGAGCACTGTTCTTGCTGTGCAATTCTCTGGCACCTGCCAAAGCTTTGCAGCGGAGCGTCAACAAACTGTGCGAGCAGCTGGCTGCTGCAGAACACGGAAGATCAACGGCGGCCACCACAGGATTCACCATGACTCATGAAGTAGCAGGGCCGTCCGTTGCATCGGCTGGTTCTGTGGAGAAGTGCCCAGTGTGCGGAGGGCCGTCGCTTACTGACGATGAACGGTTGGCGATACAGTGGATAGTCGGAGAAGCGTTGTCGGCTGACGGCGTTAGCATTCAAGCCACGCTGCGGTGGCTACTGGAGCGGACGCGGGACGCGAGCAAGTAGCCACAGAAAACCCCCTGATTTCAGGGGTCGGCGAGTAGTAGTAGACGGTTCGATAGCCCTGCCGGGCACCCTACCCGGCGGGGCTTTTTCATTTCTCTAACCCGGAGTTTCACATGGCTATGCCAGCGTGGCCCCCTTACCTGGTGATGCAGTATCGGTGCGGCAAGGTCAAGAAGAATCGTGTCTACGCTCTGGTCCGCAACAAGAGCGAGGCAAAGGCGCTCGTGATTGCTGCCTCAGTCAAGCGCCGCAAGGAGAACGAGTTCTACGTGGTGATCGACGGACCCAAGTCCGCACGAGACCCGGACAACACGTACTTCGTCGGCGCTCTGTGCCATCCCGGCCGTGAGATTGTTCTCATGGAAGGCGAGGATCATCCGATCCTCATGCCTGTCGAGGTGGCTCGGATGTACGAGGGCGATGAGTCGGTCAAGTTCCTGACCCAGAATCGCCAGGCACTTTCCGCTCCCGCGCAGAAGGAGGAGGGGCCAAAGGAATGAGAAGACACACTGTTGCCGCACGAGGCGTGACAGTGTCATTCCTCATGGACGAGCTGAGATCGTACGACGACGCGCTCGATGCGCTAGTCTCTAGCAAGGACGGATTGGGCGAGTTCACTGACGCCCACATGGAATCAGTGACCAGTCTCTACACCAAGATCAGGACTGCAATCCTGATCGCAACAGAGGGGCAATCCCTCAGGAGGGAAACTCGTGAGCGACTCACTTACGACTGTGACCTTGACGAATGACCAGCTCGAGGTCGTGCTGGATGCGCTTGATCGGTACAGGCAGGAGCACCACGACCTGCTGATGGTGTCTGACTTCGACGACGAGACGTTCGGCTTAATCTCCGAGCGTGTCGAGGTCGCAGTCCAACTGATGCGCGATCTGGGCGTTGAGATCGGCACCGACTCGGAAGAGGAGGTGGTTGAATGAACGTAGCCACAGGGAATCGTGTGACGGCACAGGATCTTGTGCGTGTCGAGAAGCTGTTGACTCAGGTCCACACGCTTCAGAACGCTGCACTTGCGTTTCACGACAGCCTCCACAACCTGCGTACTGACCGGCTCGAGAGCGCGAAGCGTTGCGTAGCCACAGGCGCAAAGGTGTTTGCCAAAGAGGAAGACACCCCAGTCCAGGAGCTCGAACGAGACATCGCCTTGCTTCGGGCCCGCCTGCAGTGCGAGCTGTGGCATGAGTGGTGGGCTGAAGTGGAGCAGGAGTTGGCCAAGCTCAACGCTGCGTTCGTGGAGTTCAGGGCAACGAAGAGCCTTGAGTCAGTGCTGGATTTCTGCAGCGATTGACCCTTGATTTCAGGGGTCGGCGAGTTAATTCGGGAGGCCGGTGACCATGGTGGCGCCGGCCTCCCTTTTCTTTTCGGGAGGTGTTCCGATGGGGAGTTACGTGTTCAGTCTCTATGTCGTTGAGCTGGATCCCGCCGTGCTTGATCACGGCCGAGTCCGGCGAGCCAACCCTAAGGGTGGTGCCCGCTGCCTGTATGTAGGCAGCACCGCCCATGACCCCGAGTACCGGTACGCCCAGCACAAGCAGGGTGTACATGCGAACAGGGGATACGTTACACAGTACGGGCGCGGACTGAGGACGGACCTCAGTGATGGCCGCACGTACACAACAAGGCAGGACGCCGAGCGGGCTGAGGCACAGCTTGCCGAGCAACTCAGGAAGGAGGGCTACTCAGTATGGTCACGGTGAAACAGGTGCCCGCCAAGCAAGTGCTTGACGAGGTGTGTCTCAAAACTATTTGGGCTGCAAGGAGCGGGGCTCGCGCATTTGGTGAGCCAACGGCAAAGCTGGTGGCATCACACCCACTGCTCGGTCACATCCAAAAAAAGAAAGCTGCTATCGCACGCCTTCGTCGGCAGCTTGACGGCTACTGTAATTGCGAACCCTGCCGAGAGCACGACGCAGAAGAGCTTGCCGTAGTGGAAGCCAAGATCGCGCTCGAGTTTAAGCAGCTGCAAAACAGCATCGGCGACCTGCAGCACAGCCTGACTCGAGCAAAGGAGCTGATCGACGAAGCGGTCAACCTGCTTCGGGTTCAGTCTCTGCTGTCCGTTTGTCCCGACCAATAGGAGGCACGATGAACGAAGACCCAATCGGTGCATCGCTACTCGCATCAGCAGAGTTGGCATTCCAACTGCGAGTGCTGGTAGCTGACGTGATCTACCACCACCAGCGCGGCTACTCAGCCGACGAGGTTGGCAACGTGCTCGACTACGCAGAGTCACACTGCCATCGGATCCTGTCGCAACTCAATGCAGTGCAGGATCACTTGGCTGTTGTGAAGGCAATCGACCGCATGGCCGACGTGTCCTGCGGCGACTGACGAAAACCCCTTGTTTTCAGGGGTCGGCGATTACTTGTAGAGGGCTGGCAGCGCCGGGCTGTCAGCCCTCTTTTCTTTTTCCCGGCGTGCTTAGGGAGGTGTCCCATGTCGAGCGAGAACCATGAGTCGGAGGCCCCAGCTGTGGAGGCCATGCAGTTCATCCGTTTGGATGAGTGCCGTAACCGGCTGTGCGCCGGCCCGGTGTCAGTGGATCGGTCTGCCTTTGTCCGTGCGTTGGCTCGCTGCACCAACGGCGAACGACGCGAGGTGGCTGACATGCTCCTCGCCGAGAAGTTCGGGGAGCTGTGATGAACTACAACTTCAGCGAATTGCTGGGTCTCATTGAACCGGCGTTCAAGCTGGCGTTCGGCCTGGCTGGGATGGTGCAAACCCACCCGGACCAGGTCACTGCCTGCTGTGCCCTGTATATCGCAGGTGCCAGGTTTCTCACGGTCCTTCGCCGCCGGCGGATCTGACCAGACGCATGGGTCGTGTGGCCCACGTCAATCTCTTCTCTCCATTCTGGAGGTGTTCGATGGCTGATCCTGTCACGGATGATGGCCCGAAGGTGATCGACGTCTTGCTTGAGGGCAAGGTTGTCGGCCAGGTATTCGGCGTGGGTCGACGGTTCTATTTCATTCTCACCGACGAGCGCGACGACAAGCCGCGCGGTTGGTATCGCAATGCCGACGCTGCCGTCGAGGCGGCATGGCATCAGGCGAAGGTGCTCGAGCAGGCAGAGTTCTGGGAGATCATGCTCGACACCTGATCTATGCAAGTGCAGCACTGTGCTGTACGTTAGTACACCTCCCGGCAGGCGGGCCGCTTTAGTCGCAAGGCTGGGCGGCCCGTCTGCTTTTCACACCGAAAGGGATCCAATGACGATTCAGATTGCTGGCTCTGCGGCGATTGTCTTCGGGCAGAACAAGCCGCATCTCCGCTCACTGTTGCAGACAGCCTGCGACAATCAGGGGTGGGGCAAGATGGTCAACCGCCCACCGTCAAAGCACAGCTCGCTCGAGCGTGCCATGCAGACGGTGTGCAAGGGGCTCTCGATCGAGGCGGACGCGGTGCTATCCGTGCGTGCACTCGAGCCTGAGCTTTCGTTCGAGGCGACGCGTGTCCGCAAGGGCACGACGCGCAACACGGTGACGCACCTCGCTTCCGCTCAGGT
>Ga0114976_10000392_pt1 | contig 27326 bp, 28 predicted proteins | sample S_130805_EF_Meta_FD_87319 | JGI IMG/M metagenome (GOLD analysis project Ga0114976, IMG submission 87319) | Freshwater microbial communities from Lake Simoncouche, Canada to study carbon cycling - S_130805_EF_MetaG | ecosystem: Environmental > Aquatic > Freshwater > Lake | place: Lake... | reverse complement strand
TTCTGCGCGCGGTAGCCGGCGCCGGGATCGGCCTGCGGGATGAAGGGCAATGCGGTCATCGGGCTCTCACGTGTAGTCGGCCAGGCGCTCGCGGTACCAGGCGAGCGAGCGGCGCAGCCCCTCGTCCAGCCCGATTTGCGGCGCCCAGCCGGTGGCGGCGCGGAAGGCGCGGTCATCGGCGTGATAGCTGCCGATGTCGATGGGCGCGCGATCCGCCGGGAATTGCTTCACCACATAGTGGCCCTGGCCGCCATTGGCAGCGACCAGCCGGTCCGCGAGCTCGAGCAGCGAGGCGGGCGGCGCGCCGCCAAGGTTGAAGGCGCGGCCGGCGACGTCCGGCTTATCAGCGCATTCGGCGGCGCGCAGGAAGGCGGCGACCACGTCGTCGACATAGCAGAGGTCGCGCAGCTGCTCGCCGCCCCAGACCTCGAAGGGTTCGCCCTTCAGCACCTGGCGGATCCAGATGCCGAGGAAGGTCTGGCGTGCATCGCGGATGCGCAGGCGCGGCCCGTAGCAATTGGTCAGCCGCAGCGCGGTGACCGGGCGGCCGAGCACGCGCTGCTCCAGCAGCCAGTACTGCTCGCCGGCGAATTTCGAGACGCCATTGGCATCCGGCGGCTGCACCGGGTGCAGCTCGTCGACCGGCAGGCGGATCGGCCGGCCGTAGAATTGCCGCGTCGAGGCATGCACCACGCGCGCCGCCGGCGCGGCCTCGCGCATCACGCCGATCAGCCGGACCTGGGCGACGGCATTGATCGCGATGTCGGCGACCGGGTCGCGCTGGCCACCCATATGGCTGGTCTGGGCCGCCATGTTGAACAGCACGTCGGTGCGCTGGCAGAGCGAGTGCAGCTCGATGTCGCGGATGTCGCCGCGCACCAGCAGCACGCCGGCGCCTTCGAGGTTGGCGATATTGGCGCCGCCATCCTCCATCATGGCGTCGATCGCGGTCACGCGCGCACCAAGCCCGGCCAGCGCATGGCAGAGCGCCGAGCCGAGGAAGCCCGCGCCGCCCGTCACCAGCACCCGCCTGGCCGCCCAGAAGCTGCCGTCCTGCGTCATCATGACACTGCTATCGCCCGGGATTGCGGCCGAAACCAGCCGGTTCCTCGGCATCGGCGGGGCGGCGTGCAACCGTCGGTGACGGCGGCTCGGCCGGCGGCCTGGCATCGGCGAAGAGGTTGAGGTCGGGCCCGCCGGCCGGGCTCGAGCGCATGATCTCGTAGAAGCCGAACAGCAGCAGGAGCTGCGAGCAGAGCATCTGCATGCTGGCCAGCACCCGGATGCCGTCATCCGAAGGGACGATGTCGCCGTAGCCGACCGAGGCCAGGGTCACGACGCTGAAATGCAGCGCATCGGAGAAGTTGATGCGGATGAGGCCGCCCGGTCCGTGGAACAGCGGCGTCGCGGAGAGCCCGTCGGCGATCCGGTAGGCGCAGCCGAAGGCGACGACCAGCAGCGCCCAGATCGAGGAGAAGGCCGCGATCGGCACGGCGAGATGGCCGAGCCGGTTGGTCACGGTGCGGAAGATCACCGCGACATCGACCAGCAGCCGCACCACATCGGCAACCGCGATGACGCTGATCGCCCCGATCACGGCCATGGCGGCGATCAGGGCGAGGCCCTGCTCGAAGGGCGAGAGGCGGTTCATCGGGGTGACCAGGCAGACCAGCCCGACCACCCCGATCGCCCCCAGCCAGCGGGCGAAGCGCGGCAGGTGGTCGAGATCGGCGGCCGACTCGTTCTGCGCGAAGCCTGACAATTCGCGCCGGCGCCAGACGCAGGCGCCGACGAAGCCCGCGATCGGCAGCAGGAAGGCGATCTCGCGCGCGCCGTCCTGGGCGTCGGGGAAGCCGGCCCGGCCGATGACGACGAACAGGCAGGCATACATCGCGATGCCGTTGGTCGTGCCGAGCAGGAATTGCGGCCCGTGCGGGAAGATCGCCATCAGCACGCCGACCGCGACCGCCGAGCCGCTCAGCAGCACCAGCGGAAACAGCCCGCCGCGATCCGCGACCCCGCCGGCGACCAGCAGCATCAGGCTCAGGCTGAGGGCGAGCGCGGCCAGCAATCCGCGCCGGGTATGCCGCGGGTGGTGGTGGCGATGGTGGCGCCGCGTCACGGTGCCCGGCCCGGCCCGGGCGGCAAGGCCGCGACGCCGGTGATCTCGACCTTCCAGGCGGGATCGACCAGCGTCGCCTCGATGGTCATGCGGGCGGGCTTGGCCGCGGGGTCGAGCCAGCGGTCCCAGGCTCGGTTCATCGCCGGCGCGTCCTGGATGTCGGTCAGCACAACGGTCACGCTGAGCAGATGGCGCTTGTCGGTGCCGGCCGCGGCCAGCAGGGCGTCGATCTGGGCCAGGATGTCGGCGGTCTGGCCCTCGGCGTCGAGCATCGGGTCGTCGGCCACCTGGCCGGCCAGCCAGACCAGCCCGCCATGCACCACGGCGCCCGACAGGCGGCCTTCCTCGGCGAGGCGGGTGATGGTCATGGCGGCATCCTCCGGGGTTGATGCGGCATCCTGCACCGAAGCTTGCCGCTTCGCATCCTCCCGGTCTAACTCGGCCGCATGATCAACCTGCTCGCCAGGACCATGTATGCCAGCCGGCTGCTGCTGGCGCTGTTCTGCCTCGGCCTCGTGGCCGGGCTGGCTCTCTATCTTGTCCGATTCATGAACAAGATCGCCAAGCTGGCGCTCGACCTCTTCCACTACTCGGACGAGGACGTGCTGATCGCGCTGCTGCACCTGGTCGACAGCGCGCTGGTCGCCTCGCTGGTGGTGATCGTGGCGCTGGTGACCTTCGACAGCATGGTCTCCCGCCTGCAGGAGGCCGAGGACGACCCGCGGGCGTTGCGCTGGGTGTCGCAGACCGACCTCGGCAACCTGAAGACCAAGGTGGCGACGGCGATCGTGGCGATCTCCTCGATCCACCTGCTGCAGATCTTCATGAAGCTCGAGAGCTACAGCCCCGAGCGGGTGATGTGGTCGGTGATCATCCACCTGGTCTTCGTGGTGGGCGCGGTGCTGCTCGCGCTGGTGGACGGGATGGGGAAGAAGGCGAAGGAGTAATCCGCCGGGCACGGGGGTGGCGCCGTGCTTGCACGGCTCTTGCATAGCTTGGTGCGGTAGCATCCAATCCTGTCGCCGGAGGAGCCCCTGCCCATGCGTCGCCCCCTGCTTGCGCTCGCCGCCCTAGCCCTTGCCAGCCTGACGCTCGCCGGCCCGGCGCGCGCCCAGGACAAGGTCCTGCTCCAGCTCGACTGGATCCCGACCGGCGAGCACGCCGCCTATTTCGCAGGCGCCGCCAAGGGGTTCTTCAAGGAACAGGGCATCGACCTGTCGCTGACCCGCGGCTACGGCTCGGGCGACACGATCAACAAGGTGGCCGCCGGCGCCGCGCCCTTCGGCGTCGCCGACCTCGGCGGGGTGCTGGCGGCGCGCGCCCGGCAGAACGTCCCGGTGGTCTCGATCGCCGACATCTACACCCATTCGCCGCATTCGCTGTTCGTGCTCAAGAGCAGCGGGATCACGAATTTCCGCGGGCTCGAGGGCAAGCGGATCGCTGTCTCGGCCGGCAACAGCCACCGGCTCTACTTCCCCGAGGTGGCGCGCCGCGCCGGCACCGACCCGGACAAGATCATCTGGGTGACGACCGATGCGACGGCGATGGCCGCGATGATGATCAGCAAGCGCGCCGATGCGGCGCCGTTCTACTCGATCCACCACTACTACCAGAACAAGGCGGCGAAGCAGGCGGGCGAGGAGATCGTCGTGCTGCCCTTCGTCGAGACCGGCTTCGCGATCTATGCCGCGACCATCGTCACCACCGACGACATGATCCAGAAGAACCCCGACCTGGTGAAGCGCTTCCTGGCCGCGTTGCAGAAGAGCCTGGTCTGGGCGCGCGACAACCAGCCCGAGGCCTGCCGCCTGCACGTCGCCCGCAACCCCGAGGTCGCGCAGGATGACTGCGAGGGCTCGCTCAGGGCCACCATGAGCTTCGTCTTCAACGACCATTCGGCGGCGACCGGCCTCGGCCGGTTCGAGCCGGCGCGGCTGGCCAATACCTGGCGGGTGGTCGCCGAGAGCCAGCAGCTCGACCCCGCGGCCTTCGATCCCCGCCGCGCGGTCAACGACACGCTGTTGCCGCCGGCGGCGATGCGGTGATCCAGCTCGACCGCATCCGCAAGATCTTCGCGACCCGGGAGGGCGAGGTCGAGGCGCTGCGTGACGTGACGCTGACCATCGCGCCGGGCGAGTTCGTCGCGATCGTCGGCGCCTCGGGCTGCGGGAAATCGACGCTGCTGCGCATGATCGCGGGGCTGATCCAGCCCTCCTCCGGCCGCGTCGTGCTGAACGGCTCGCCGGTGACGGCGCCACGCGAGGATACGGCGATGGTGTTCCAGGCGGCGACCTTGCTGCCCTGGGCCGATGTGCTGCGCAACGTGACCTTCCCGCTGCGGCTGATGGGCAAGGCGGGCAAGGGCACCGAGGAGCGGGCCCGGGCGCTGCTGGCGACGGCGGGCCTCGCCGGCTTCGAAAAGCGCCTGCCGCGCGAGCTCTCGGGCGGGATGCAGCAGCGCGTCGCGATCTGCCGCGCGCTGCTGCAGGAACCGCGCGTGCTGCTGATGGACGAGCCCTTCGGCGCGCTCGATGCGCTGACGCGCGAGGAAATGTCGCTCGAGCTGCTGCGGATCTGGCAGGGGCGGGAGATGGCCGTCGTCTTCGTCACGCATTCCATCCCGGAGGCGGTGCTGCTGGCCGACCGCGTGGTGGTCATGTCGCCGCGGCCAGGACGCCTCGCCGATGTCATCACCGTCGAGTTGCCGCGGCCGCGCAGCTTCGACCAGGAGGGGTCACCGGCCTTCCAGGCGGCGACGCAGCGCATCCGCGGGCTGATTTATGGCGAGCGGCTGCCCCGTGCCGCATGACGTTGCCGTCGCGGCTTCGGCGCCGGTGGTACGCCGGCCTTCGCCGCTCGCCGGTGCGTTGCGGGGCGCCGCGCCGGGGCTGATCGCGGTCGCCACGCTGTTCCTGGTCTGGGAGGGCCTCGTCAGGGGCTTCGGGATCCGGCCCTTCATCCTGCCGGCGCCGAGCGCGATCTTCGCCGAGACCTTCGCCGCCTGGCCGGTGGTGCTGAAGCACACCTGGGCGACGCTCGGCACGGTGCTGCTGGGCTTCTTCGCCTCGGTCGCCATCTCGCTGCCGCTGGCGATGCTGATCGTGTCGTCGTCGAAGATCGCGGCGGCGGTCTATCCGCTGCTGGTGATCACGCAGTCGATCCCGAAGGTGGCCCTCGCCCCGATCCTGATCGTGGCGCTCGGGGCTAACGAGTTGCCGCGGGTGATCGTGACCTTCCTGGTCGCCTTCTTCCCGCTGGTGGTGGGCACGGTTGCAGGGCTGCTGGCGACGCCGCCCGAGTTGATCGAGCTTGGCAAGTCCTGCCGTGCGGGGCGGATCCAGGAGCTGCTGCGGATCCGGCTGCCCTATGCCGTGCCCTTCGTGTTCGGGGGCCTGAAGGTGGCGGCGGCACTCGCGGTGGTGGGCGCGGTGGTCGCCGAGTTCGTCGGTGCCGAGGCTGGGCTTGGCTACCTGATCCAGACCAGCATGGCGTTCTTCAAGACGCCCTTGGCCTTCGGCGCGGTGGTGATCCTTGCCATCATGGGCATCGTGCTCTTTCAGGTGGTTTCCGTTGCCGAGCGGGTCTTCTTCCCGTGGTCGAGCGGCAGCGCCCCGCCAGGCGCCGGACTCTAGGTTTCCAAAGGCCTTTCGGCCTTTGGCAGGGGGTCGAGGGGGACAGCGTCCCCCTCGCTTGTTTTGGAGGGACGTATGGCAGAGATCGAAAAAGGTTGGATCGTGATCCGCGGCGCCTTGCTGGCCGACAGCAGCCGCCGCCGCGGCGAGCCCGCCGAGGTGCTGATCGAGGATGGCGTGATCACGGCCGTCGCTGCCAAGGTCGATGCCCCGGCCGGCGCCAAGGTCGTCGACGCCAAGGGGCTACTGATGCATCCCGGCCTGATCAACGGCCACACCCATGGCCACACGGGTCTCGGCAAGGGCATGGGCGATACCTGGACGCTCGAGCTGCTGCTGGCGGCCGCGCCCTGGATCGGCGGCAACCGCACGCTCGAGGACAAGAAGCTCTCGACCATGCTCTGCGCCGCGGAGATGGTGCAGAAGGGCTGCACCGCCGCCTACGACCTGTTCTACGAGTTCCCGCTGCCGACCGCGGATGGGTGCGATGCCGGCGCGGAAGCCTATGCCGAGGTCGGCATGCGCGCGGTGATCGCGCCGATGGTCGCCGACCGGACGGTCTACGAGGCGATTCCCGGCCTGATGGATGCGCTGCCGCCCGCCCTGCAGAAGGCCGTCGAGGGTCTGCGCCTGCAGCCTTATGAGAAGACGCTGGGCGCGATCAGCGGCATCCTCAAGGGCTGGAAATGGGCGGGCAAGGACATCATGCCCGCGGTAGCACCCACCATCCCGCTGCATTGCGCCGATGAGTTCATGTGCGGCTGCGCGAAGCTAGCGCGCGAGCACGGCGTCGGCATCCACAGCCATGTCGGCGAGAGTAAGGTGCAGGCGGTCTCCGGCATCAGGCGCTATGGCAGGACGCTGCTGCAGCACATGGGCGGCCTCGGCCTGGTCGGCCCCGACTTCACGGCGGCGCATGCGATCTGGCTGGACGATGACGACTTCCGGATCCTGGCGGACAAGGGCGGCTCGGCGGTGCACAACCCGGGCAGCAACATGAAGCTCGGCAACGGGATGTTCCGCCTGCGCCAGGCGATCGATGCGGGCGTCAATGTCGGCATCGGCACGGATGGGGCTACCTGCGCCGACAACCAGAACATGTACGAGGCGATGCGCTATGCCTCGATGCTGTCGAAGGTGCAGACGCCCGATCCGCGCTTCTGGGCGACCGCCGACGAGGTCTACCGGGCCGCGACGGTAGGGTCCGCGAAGGCGCTCGGCTTCAAGGACGTCGGCGCGATCGCGCCGGGCTTCAAGGCCGACATCGTCTTCCTCGATCTCGCCTCGATCAACTGGATGCCGCACCACTGGTCGACCAACCAGATCGTCCATACCGAGGATGGCTGCGGCGTGAAGCACGTGATGATCGGCGGCCGCTTCGTCTTCAAGGATGGCAGGCACACGACGATCGACCTGGCGAAGCTGGCGGTGCAGGCGGAGGCGGCGCGCGAGCGGCTGGAGGCGCTCAACGCCGCCAACAAGACACTTTACGATCGGCTCGAGCCGGTGATCACCAGTTTCTGCCCGGGGATCGCCGCGCAGCCCTATCACCTGAAGCGCTATCTCTGCGACGCGCCGGCCTGAGTGCGGCTGTCACAAGGCTGACGCCGATGGCGCGCTAGGCTCGCGGGGCTGGAAGGAGCCCCGCCATGTCCAACACCGCCGAGATCGCCGCCACCTTCACCGAGCTGCTCGAGGAGGGCAAGTTCGCCGAGGCCGCCGAGGCCTTCTGGGCCGATGACGTCGTCTCGGTCGAGCCGATGGGCGAGAACGCCGTAACCCGCGGCAAGGAGGCCGTGCGCGCCAAGATGGCCTGGTGGAACGCAAACCACGAGGTCCATGGCTTCGACATCGAAGGCCCCTACGTGAACGGCGACCAGTTCGCGCTGGTCATGGAGATCGAGGTCACGGTCAAGGCGACCGGCATGCGGATGGAGATGGAGGAGATCGCGCTCTACACCGTCCGCGACGGCAAGATCGTCGAGGAGCGGTTTCTCTACGATATCGACTGAACCCGGCTGGACGTTCCCCGCCGGGCCGGCGAACATCGCCGCAACCCAGCGGGGGACACCCAGATGCCCGAGTTCATCGACCTGTCGCGCGAGCTGTTCCATCGGACGCAGACCCATCCCAACCACCCGCCGGCAGTCTTCACGGTCTGGAACGATCACAGCGAGAAGCGGGTGCATGGGGACGAGACCTTCAGCTCGGCGGCGCTGTATTTCTCGATGAGCGACCATGCCGGCAGCCATGTCGACGCGCCGGTGCATTTCGACCCGCGCCCGGGCGCGCTGTCGGTCGACCAGATGCCGCTCGAGGACTTTTATACGTCTGCCTTCTGCCTCGACCTCAGCCACGTGCCGCTGAAGCACGCGATCACCGTCGACGAGCTGAAGGCCGCACTTGCGAAATCCGGCCAGGAGATCCGGCCGAAGGACACGGTGCTGCTCTACATGGCGGTGAACGAGCGCCTCCTCGGCAAGCCCGGCTACCTGCATGATTTCCCCGGGCTGGCGCTCGAGAGCGTGCACTGGCTGGCCGACCACAAGATCGGCATGTTCGGCGTCGAGGCGATCAGCCCCGCCCCCGAGGGCGTGCCGAATTTCCGCGCCCACAAGGCCTGCGGCGAGCGCGGCATCACCCACATGGAATGCCTCGCCAACCTCGACAAGTTGATCGGCCGCGGCCGCTTCACCTTCATCGGCTTCCCGCTGAAGATCCGCGGCGGCACGGCGAGCCCGATCCGCGCCGTCGCGATGTTCCCGTGAAGCGTCGCCTGCTGCTGGCCACGCTGGCCGCCCCTGCGCTTGCGCAGGCGCAGGCCGGCTGGCCCGACCGCCCGATCCGCTGGATCGTGAACTTCCCCCCCGGGGGTGCAGCCGACACGCTGTCGCGCGCGCTGGTCGAGGCGATCGGGGGAAAGCTGGGCCAGCCGATCGTCGTCGAGAACCGACCGGGCGCCGGCGGCCTGGTCGGCGCCGACATCGTCGCCAAGGCGCGCGGCGACCAGTACACCGTGCTGATGTCGAGCGCGGCCTCGCACGGCATCGGCCCGGTGCTCTATCCGAACGTGCCCTACGACGCGCTGGCGGATTTCACCAACATCGCGCTCGTGGGCACCTTCCCCAGCGTGCTGTTGGTCAACCCCGGCGTGCCGGCGCGGACGCTCGCCGAGTTCCTCGAGCTCGCGCGCGGCCGGCCCGGCGGCCTCGCCTATGCCTCGGGCGGCAACGGCACGATGAACCACCTTGTCGGACAATTGCTGGCGCGCGCCGCCGGGGTCGACCTGACGCACGTGCCCTATCGCGGCTCGGCGCCGGCGCTGGCGGACGCGATCGGCGGGCAGATCCCGGCGGTGATGGAGAGCCTGCCGATCGCCCTGCCGCATCTGCGCGCCGGGCGGCTGCGCGCGCTCGGCAGCAGCGAGCAGGCGCGCGACGCGGCGCTGCCCGAGGTGCCGAGCTTCGCCGAGGCGGGCTATCCCAGCGTCGTCAGCACCAACTGGTTCGGCTTCTCTGCGCCCGCGGGCATCCCGCCCGAGCTCACGGCGCGCTGGGTCGCGGTGATCACCGAGGCGCTGGCGGACCCTAAGCTGCGCGAACGCTTCGGGGCGATCGGCGTGGTGCCGGGCCGCATGGGTCCGGCCGAGTACACCGCGCTCATCACCGCCGAGCTGGCCCGCTGGCGCGGGGTTATCGAAGCGGCGGGGATCAAGCCGGATTAGCCCGCGATCGTCCGAGGAGTCTGCTCCGAAGGGCGTGAATCGCAGGCGGAGACTATGGCCTGACCACCCCATCCCCGCGCAGCGGCTTGACCATCCCCGAGATCTTGTTGCCGATCAGTATGGCATCCTCGGCCGTGCGGTTCTCGACGAAGGCGGTCTCGAAATTGCCCTCGTTGCGGAAATCATTGTTCTCGATCCTGATCTCGCGGGTCGGCTGGGTCACGCCCTCGGCGCCGATCATGATGGCGGCGCTGCGGTTCTCCGCCTTCGGGCCCTTCACCATGGTGTTGCCGCGGACCAGCAGGTTGCCGCCGTTCGGGATGTCGATGTGGTAGCTCGCGGTGCCCTCGGGCCCGTCGCTGATGTTGTTGTTGATCACCTCGGTGCGGGCGGCGCGCGACTTGATGTGGTGCGCCTGGCGGGTCTGCACGAAGGTCGAGCCCTCGACCCGCAGCAGCGCGAGGTTGTTGGCGTAGATGCCGTGCGAGCAGCTGCGTTCGCAGGTGCCGTTGCGCTCGAAATAGCTGTTGCGCACGGTCATCGTGCCGCCATTGGCCGGGCCGCCGGTCAGGATGCCGTTCTGGTTGTTGATGAAGCGCACGGCGTCGACCGTCAGGGTCGGCGATTCGTTGCGGATGCCCGCGCCGTTGAAGTCGGCCACGCGCGCGCGGGTCAGCGTGAGGTTGCGGATCGTGATGTTGTTGCCGGTGGTGACCAGGATCGCCTTGCCCTGGCAGGTCCGGTCGGTCAGCACCGCGGCGCCGTTCGCACCGGTGCCCTCGATGGTGACGTTGTTCGCGGCGATCACCGCGCAGTCGAAATACTCGCCGGGCGCGATCCGCACGCGATCGCCATCGCCGAGCTGCGTCGCCACCTCGGAGAGGTTCTTGAAGCGCGCATTCGGGCCGACCTCGTAGGTCGCGGCGCGACTGGGCTGCGCTGTGCAGGCGGAGAGCAGCAGCGCGATCATGGTGGCCTGGACGAAGCGGGCCGCGCGGTGACTGGTCATGGCGGGACCTCCTGACCCCTTTATTGCGGCCGGACGCTACCCGCCGCCGCACCGCGGCGGCAACCGCAGATCACCTGATGGTCAATCGGTGCAGGATGCCGGAGGGCCATGCGGAAAGCGCTCGCGCCAGGCGCTCTCGAAGTCGCGCCGGAAGCGGATCATGTCCGGCCCGTCCCTGGTGTCGAGCAGTGCGCGGAGGGCATAGGCCGCGCCCGGCCGGCCGCGCTGCGGCTGCTCGAAATAGACCTCGATGATCGGCCTGTCGTCGCGGTTCTTCGGCTGCCGCAAGGTCACCTCGGCATGCGCGCACCAGCGGCCACCGGAATCGAGCGGCGCGCCCGGCACGGCCAGCACGCCGCGCCCGCCGGTCCAGGCGATGCGGCGCGCCTGGCCTGCGGTCAGCCGGTGCAGCCAGTCGCCGACGCGCTCGCCGCCGTCGCAATGGCGTTCCCGGTAGTCGATGGCCCGCAGCGGCGTGCGCTGCGCGGCCGCCGCCAACGCGGCGGGCTCGACCCGCTGCGCCGCCGCCGGCGCGGCCAGCAGCAGCAGCAGCGCGACGAGCCGCGCGGTCAGAGCAAACCCTCCTCGCTGACCGAGCGGATATCGACCTCGAAGGCGAGGCCGGTCACCGGCGGGTGCGCCGGCACCCAGGTCAGCCCGCCCCAGCTCTGCGGCGCGCCGGCGAGCACCGTATCCAGTACCGGCAGCAGCTCGTGCACAGCATAGGCCTGCATCGCCGTGATCGCCGACCAGTCGGCACCGAGCTCCGCAGCCCGCGCGCGCAGCTCCGCCATCACGAAGCGCGCCTTCTCGAGCATCCCCGCCGGCGAGACATCGGCGCCGCCGACCACCTTCCCGCCGAGCGCCTCGATCTCCGGCTTACCCGAGACGAAGAAATCGCGCCCGCCGGCATCCTTCGCCGGCACGGTGACGGTCACCGCGAAGAGCACCGCCTCGGCCGGCGGCGCGATCACCGGCGCGAGGTTGCTGCGCCCGACCGGATAGGGCGCGTTGCCCGGCAGCCCGGCGCCGCGCATCGCCGCAAGATACCGCTCGTTGAACGCGATGAAGTCGGCCCGGTCGAGCGGCACGGGCATGCGCAGCTCGCAGAGCGCGAGCGCCTCGGCCGGCCGCCCGGCGGCCTCGATGGCGGCGCGCGCCGCGGCGAAGCCCTCGGCCAGCGGCAGCGGCCTGGCGAAGCGCAGCCGGCGCAGCGCAAAGCCCGGCAGCGCGGCGACGCCGAGAGAGAACTGGCCGCCCGGGGCGTAGCGATAGCCTCCGGGCGCGAAATCGACGGCATCTGGCATGGCGGGGCCTCCCTCTCGCGCACTGTTTCGAGCGACTGATTCACCGCTTCGGCGATGCCGCCTTCGCGGATCAGGCGCTCAGCCTACCAGCATCAGCAGCTTGCGCATCACCGTCGGCAGCGCCGAAGGCACCTCGGCGAGCGACCGGGCCTCCATGCCCTCGGGCGGGGCGAGACGCGGCACCTCGGCGCGGAACAGCGACATCTCCAGCTCGAAATGCGTAAAGCCGTGCCGCGCGATTCCCGGCACGCGGTCCCAGCGCAGCCCGGGCACCGGCGCATGGGGCAGCGCCTCATCCGGCGCCCAGGGGTCGTCGCGCCAGGGCGCGCCCGGGATTTCCAGCATGCCGCCGAGCAGCCCGCGCGGCGGCCGGCGCCGCAGCAGCACCGCGCCCGCCGCATCGGTCAGCAGGAAATGCACGCCGTGCCGCAGCGGCCGCGCCCGCTTCGGCGATTTCCGCGGCAGGGTCTCGGCGATGCCGCGCCGCTGCGCGACGCAGGGCGCGCGCCAGGGACAGAGCGCGCAGGCCGGGCGTTGCGGCGTGCAGATCGTCGCACCCAGGTCGAACAGCGCCTGCGCGAAGTCGCCGGGCCGCGCCCGCGCATCGCGGTCGGCCATGAAGCCCGCCGCGGCCGCGGTCAGCACGGGCTTGGCGGCCGGCAGCGGCGTCGCCTCGGCGGTCAGCCGCGCCACCACCCGCTCGACATTGCCATCCACCGGCACAACCGGCGCATCGAACGCGATGGCGGCGATCGCGGCCGCGGTATAGGCGCCGATCCCGGGCAGCGCGCGCAACCCCTCGACCGTCCGGGGAAAGCCGCCCTGCGCGACCACCTGGCGGGCACAGGCATGCAGGTTGCGGGCGCGGGCGTAGTAGCCGAGCCCCGCCCATTCCTCCATGACGGCCGCCTCGGGTGCCTCGGCCAGCGCCGCCACCGAGGGGAAGCGCAGCAGGAACCGCTCGAAGCGCGGCCCGACCGTTGCCGCCGTGGTCTGCTGGAGCATCACCTCCGAGAGCCAGACGCGGTAGGGTTCAGCCCTTCCATCGGCGGCGCGGAAGGGCAGCGTGCGGCGATGGCGGTCATACCAGGCGAGCAGCGGGGCGGCGGGGGGCAGCGAGGACATATGGCCAAGGATAGCGACAAGCCGCGCGCCCGCTCACCCTACGGGCCACAACCGCTCGGCGCCCTGATCCCGCGCCTGACCCGCCCGGCCTTCCGCAAGAAGAGCCCGGGCGGCGCGCAGCTGCTGGCCGACTGGGCGGAGATCGTCGGGCCGGCGCTGTCGGCCGTGACCGTGCCGCGCCGATTCGCCTCGGGGACGCTCACCATCGCCTGCGCCGGGCCGGTCGCGATGGAACTCCAGCACCTCGCCCCGCAGCTGATCGGGCGGATCAACGGCCATCTCGGCCAGGTGCTGGTCCGGCAGCTCCGATTCGTCCAGCAGGCCGCCGAGCGCCCCGCCGCCCCCTTGCCGAGGCCCGAAGTCCCGCTCCCACCGCGAGTCGCCGAAACCATCGAGGCCATCCCCGACGAGGGACTGCGCGCGGCGCTGGCAAAGCTCGGCCGGGGCGTCTATCGAAAACGCCCCTGAGGCTCCGGCCCCCTGCCGGAGTCGCCCCTCGACCTGTTGCGGAGCCCCCATGCCGCTGCCCGAGACCTTCGCCCGCCGTGCCGTCATCGCCGCCGGCCTGCTGCTGCCCGTCGCCGCCCGCGCCCAGGATGCCCGCCTCGGCGAGCGCGCCATCGGCAACCCGGACGCGCCGGTGACGGTGACCGAGTATTTCTCGCTCACCTGCAGCCATTGCGCGGCCTTCTCGAAGGACGTCTATCCGAAGATCAAGGCCGAGCTGATCGACACCGGCAAGGTCCGCTTCGTCTTCCGGGATTTCCCGCTCGACCGGCTGGCGCTGACCGCGGCCGCCGTCGCCCGCGCCCTGCCGGCCGACCGCTACGAGGGCTTCGTGAAGACCCTGCTGGCGACGCAGGATCGCTGGGCATTTACCCGCGGTGACCAGATGGCGGCCTTGGCGTCCACCGCCGCCCTCGCCGGCATGCCGCGCAGCCAGTTCGACCAGGTCGTCGCCGACGAGGCCTTCCAGCGTGCGATCTTCGAGCAGCGCGCCATCGCCGAAAAGGAGGGCGAGGTCCGCGCCACGCCGAGCTTCACCTTCGCCGGCCGGGGCGGCAAGGGCCGCGCCAAGAACGTCTCGGGCGGCATGAGCTTCGAGCAGTTCAAGCAATACGTGGACGAAGCGGCGAAGGGCTGATCGCCGCATGGACGCACTGCCGCCGCCGCCCGCCGAGGAGCCGATGGACGAGCCGGCACCGGAGCCGAGCGCCGAGCCGGGCGCGACCGTCCGCGCCACGCTGTCGAAGCTGCGCATCGCCGGCTTCAAGAGCTTCGCGGAACCGACCACCGTCGAAGTACTGCCAGGCCTGACCGGCATCGTCGGGCCGAATGGCTGCGGCAAGTCGAATGTCGTCGAGGCGCTCCGCTGGGCGATGGGCGAGACCTCCGCGCGCTCCATGCGCGGCGGCGAGATGGAGGACGTGATCTTCGCGGGCACCGCGACCCGGCCAGGCCGCAACCTCGCCGAGGTCTCGCTGTTCCTGGAAGACACGCTCGGCCTGGCGCCGCCGCCCAATGCCGAGGCGGCCGAGCTCGAGATCGTCCGCAAGATCGCCCGCGGCGAGGGCAGCGCCTTTCGCGTCAATGGCCGCGAGGTCCGCGCACGCGACGTGCAGACGCTGTTCGCCGATCTCGGCTCGGGGGCGCGTGCCTCTGCCATGGTCAGCCAGGGGCGCGTGGCCGCCATGATCGGCGCCAAGCCCGAGGAGCGCCGCCAGGTGCTCGAAGAGGCCGCCGGGATCGCGGGGCTGCGTGCCCGCCGGCACGAGGCCGAGCTCAAGCTGCGCCAGGCCGAGAACAACCTGCTGCGCGCCGAGGATCTGCTCGGCCAGCTCGACACCCAGCGCCAGGGGCTGCAGCGCCAGGCGCGACAGGCCAACCGCTACAGGAACATCTCGGGCCTGGTGCGGCAGGCCGAGGGTGAGTGGCTCGGGCTGCTGACGGCGCGCGCCGCCGCCGCGCTGACTGTCGCGCGTAGCGTCTTCGATGCCGCCGCCGCTGCGGTGCGCGCGGCCGAGGCCGCCGCGACCGAGGGCGCCGTGCGTGCCTTCGAGACCGAGCGCGCGCTGCCAGCACCGCGCGAGGCCGAGGCCGCCGCGCGCACTGCGCTCGAACGGCGCCGCGTTGAATCGGAAGGGCTGGAAGCCGCCGAACGCCGCGCGCGCGCCGCGCTGGACGCTGCCGAGGAACGTCTCTCGCGCATCACCGCCGATCTCGGCCATGCCGAGGCGATGGCCGCCGATGCCGAGGCCGCCGAGAAGCGGCTAGCCGCCGAAGCGCGGCGGATGGAGGCGGATTCCGAATCGCTGCCCTCGCGGCTGGAGGCCGCCGAGGCCGCGCTGGTCGAGGCGACCGAAGCCGCGCGCGAGGCCGAGCGCACCGCGAACACCGCGACCGAGGACGCTGCCGCGATCGCCGCGCGGGTGAACCAGGCCGCGCAGGAAAGCCATGCCGCGGCGATGCGCGCGCGCCGCCTGGCCGAGCAGCAGGCCGCGCTCGCCGAGCAGCATGCGGCGGCCGTCGCGGCGCGAATCGATCCCACGCGCACCGAGCAGACCCAGGCCGCCGTTGCCGCCGCCGAGGCCGGCTTCGCCGCGGCCCGCGCGGCGCTCGCCGAGGCCGAGGCCGCCCGCGCCGCCGCCCAGGACGCCCACGCCACCGCCCGCCGCGCCGCCGAGACCGCGGAAGCGGAAGCCACCCGTTCGCGCACCGCGCTGGCCGAGGCCTCGCAGCGGTTGGAACGCATCACCGCCCAGCACGCGACCGTCGCGCGCGACCATGCCGCCGCGCTCGCCGCGCAGGTGCCAGCCGGGCAGCTCAGCGAGGCCGAGGCTGCCGCCGCGCGCGCCGAAGCCGAGCTGACCGAACGCCGCGCCGCGCTCGCCGAGGCCGAAGCCGCCCGCGCCGCCGCGCAGGAACGCCACGCCGCCGCGCGTCGCCGCATCGCCGATGCCGAGGCGCTGCGCGAGCGCGCCGCCGCAGAGCACGCCGCCGCCGCCCAGCGCGCCGCCCAGGCCGCGGCGCAGCAGGCGCGACTTGCGGACGCCCATGCCGCCGCGCATGCCGCGCAGGTGCCGGAAGCGGCGCTGGCCGCCGCCGCGGCGGCCGAGGCGGAGGCGGATCGCACCCTCGCCGCCGCGCTCGCCGCGGTGACCGAGGCAGAGCAGCGCCGCCAGGCCGCCGGCGCCGCCCAGGATTCCGCCCGTCGCGCCGCCGGCGAAGCCGACGCGCAGGCCGCCCGCGCCGCCGCCGAGGTGGAAGCGCTGCGCGATACGCTCGCCGGCGACACCGTCGCCGCTGCGCCGCCGGTGCTGGATGCCATCGCCGTGCCCGCCGGGCTGGAAGCCGCGCTCGGCGCCGCGCTCGGCGAGGCGCTGGACAGCCCGCTCGATGCCGCCGCCGCGCGGCACTGGCGCGCGCTGCCGGCCTATGCGGCGCCGCCCGCCCTGCCCTTCGGCCTGACGCCGCTGGCCGCGCTGGTCTCGGCGCCGCCGGCGCTGGCGCGCGCGCTGTCGCAGGTCGGGCTGCTGGCCGATCACGCCGATGGCGCGGCGATCCAGGCGCTGCTGGCACCGGGCCAGGCCGCGGTGTCGCGCACCGGCGCGGTCTGGCGCTGGGATGGCCATACCGCGCGCGCCGATGCGCCGAACCCGGCCGCCGCCCGGCTGCAACTGCGCGCGCGCTTGGCCGCCGCCGAGGCGCGGCTGGCCGCCGCCCGTGACGCCGCCGCGGCCGTGCTCGCGCAACGCCAGGCCGCCGAGGCGGGGGCCGAGGCCGCCGGCGCCGCCGAGACCGCCGCGCGCGAGGCCCGCCGCACCGCCGAAGCCGCCCTCGCCGCCGCCCGCGCCGAGGCCAGCCGGCTGAACTCCACCGCCGCCGAGGCCGCCAGCCGGCTCGGCGCGCTCGCGCCGCAGCTTGCCCAGCTCCAGGCCGATCGCGCCGAGTCCGAGGCCGCCGCCGCGGCGGCCGCCGCGGCGCTGGCCGCCCTGCCCGGCCCCGACGCCGCCATCGCCGATTACGATGCGGCGGCCCTGGCCGAGACCGCGGCCGCCGCCGCCGAGGCCGAGGCGCGCGACGCCCGCGCCGAAGCCGAGATGGGCTGGCAGCGCAGCCGCGCGACCGCCGGTGCGCTCGCCGCCCGTGCCGCCGAGGCCGCCAGCCGGCTCGGCGCGCTCGACCCGCAACTCGCCCGGCTGACCGAGGAGAAATCCGCCGCCGAGACGGCGCTGGCCGAGGCGCGCGGCGCCGTCGCCGTGCTGCCGGAACTCGCTTTGCTGCACGCCGCCGGCAACACGGCCGAGCGCCGCGCCGAGGCGGCGCTGGCGACCGAGGCCGAGGCCGGCCGCGCCCGCGCCGCCGCCGAGCAGGCGCTGGAGGAAGCCCGCGCCGCAGCCGCGCGGCTCGCCGCCGAGGCGAGCGAAGCGGAGAACCGCATCGCCGCGCTCGCCCCGCAGCTCGAGCGCCTGACCGCGGAGCTCACCGAGGCCGAGGCGGCCCTCGCCGCGCTGCGCGAGGCGCAGGGCGCGCTGCCCGACCTCGCCGCGATCCGCGCCGGCGTCGATGCCGCGCGCGAGGCGCTGTCGGCCGCGCGGATCGGCGAGGTGACCGCGCTTGAGGCGCTGGCTGCGCTGCGGGCCGAGCGCGACCGCATCGCGGCCCGGCGCGAGACGCTGGTCGCCGAGCAGGCCGATTGGTCGTCACGCCGCGCCGATGCCGCGACCCGGCGCGAGGAGTTGGCCGCGCGCGCCGCCGAGGCGCGCGCCGAGCGCGACGGCCTCGCCGAGGCGCCGGAGGAAGCCGCCGCTCGCCGCGCCGCCGCCGGCCAGGTGCTCGCCGAGGCCGAGGCCGCGCATGCCGCCTGCCTCGCCGCGCTGACCGAGGCCGAGGCCGCGGCGCGCCAGGCCGCCGAGGATCGCCGCAACGCCGATGCCGCCTTCGCCGCCGCCCGCGAGGCGCAGGTCAAGGCCGAGGGCCAGGCCAGCCAGGCCGAGACCGCCATGGCCGCGGTCCGCGAGCGCGTCGTGGAACGCCTCGGCGAGGAGGCCACGCTGCCTACGCCCGAGGAACTGACCGACGCCGCCGAGGAGAAGGCCCGTCGCAAGCTCGAGCGCCTGACCCGCGAGCGCGAGGAGATGGGCCCGGTCAATCTCCGCGCCGATGTCGAGATGGACGAGCTCGAGACGCGGATCGGCAGCATCACCTCCGAGCGCGAGGAGATCGGGGCGGCGATCGCCAAGCTGCGCGGCTCGATCGGGCATCTGAACCGCGAGGGCCGCGAGCGGCTGCGCGTCGTCTTCGACAAGGTCGATGCCGAGTTCCGCGCGCTGTTCGGCCGGCTGTTCGGCGGCGGGCGGGCGCATCTCGCGCTGGTCGGCTCCGAGGATCCGCTCGAAGCCGGGCTCGAGATCTATGCCGAGCCGCCGGGCAAGAAGCTCGCCGCACTCAGCCTGCTCTCGGGCGGCGAGCAGGCGCTGACCGCGCTCTCGCTGATCTTCGCGGTGTTCCGCTGCCACCCCGCACCGGTCTGCGTGCTGGACGAGGTCGATGCGCCGCTGGATGACGCGAACGTCGAGCGGCTCTGCGACCTGCTCGACGGCATGGCGGCCGAGAGCGGCACGCGCTTCCTGGTGGTGACCCACCACCCGCTGACCATGGCGCGGATGCACCGGCTCTACGGCGTGACCATGCAGGAGCGCGGGGTCAGCCGGCTGCTGAGCGTCGATCTCGGGCGGGCGGTCGAGTTGGCCGAGGGGCCGGGCGCCCCGGCCTGAGCCAGCCTGTATTCATGCATTGTTCGTTTGCCTCGCGCCCGCGACGGCGCGAGGCTGAGGGGTCCGCACGGGAGGCCGTCATGCCGGTTCCGCAAGGCTATCGCAGCATCACCCCCTATCTCTCGGTCGATGGCGCAGCGGAAGCTATTGCCTGGTATGCTCGCGCCTTCGGCGCCCGCGAGCGCATGCGGCTCGCGATGGGCGGCGGCAGGCTCGGCCATGCCGAGATCGAGGTCGGCGACAGCCTGGTGATGCTCGCCGATCCCTGGCCGCAGGGCGATTTCAACCCGCCCCGGGGCAGCGTACCGGTGATGCTTCATCTGTACGTCGGGGATGTCGACGCCGCCTTCGCCCGCGCCGTCGCGGCCGGCGCGACGCCGCTTCGCCCGGTCGAGACGCAGTTCTATGGCGACCGCAGCGGTTCGCTGCGCGACCCCTTCGGCCATGTCTGGCACCTGGCGACGCAGGTCGAGCAGGTCTCGCCAGAGGAGATCCAGCGGCGCATGGCGGCGATGTCGCCGCCGGAAAACTAGAACGCCCGGATCAGCAGCAGCGCGGCCACGCCGGTCAGCGCCGCCATGGTCAGCACCTCCTGCAGCGCGCCGGGGCCGACCGCGCGCAGCAGGCGGGCGGTGCGGGCACGGCCGCGGGCGGCCTCGGTCTGGGCCTGGACGACCATGGCAGCGATGCGCTCAGCCTCGGGCGATTGACGCATGGGATGTTCTCCTCGGCACCTGGACCGATCGTCCGTGCCCCCTGTGAGGGGGTCTGCGAACCTGTCCTGCTTGTGCCGTGCCCGACGTGAACGCGCCCCTAACGGATCGGATGCCCCCGTGTCACGCGGATTCGCTTGACCCGGGCGCGGGCTCGGCCGTTGCTGGCGCATGCCCTTCCGCTTCTTCGAACGCTTCATCGACCCGGTCGCCCCGCCCGGCGCCCGGGCCAGCCGGATCCTCGGCACCCCGGTGCCTGGCGAGGCGCCGCCCGCCAGCCTGCTCGGCTTCTACTGGCACTTCATCCGCCAGGCCCGCGCGCTGTTCCTGGCACTCTTCGTCGCCGGCATGCTGGTGGCACTTCTCGACCTCGCCGTGCCGGTGATGATCGGCCGCGTCGTCGCGCTGCTCGAGGCGCATCCGCCCGAGCGGCTGCTGGCCGAGTCCTGGCCGGCGCTCGCCGTCATGGCGGCGATCATGCTGGTCGCGCGGCCGGTCGCGATGTTCGCGCAGAACCTGATCGTGCAGCAGGGGATCAACGGCAGCTTCACCTCGCTGATCCGCTGGCAGAGCCACTGGCAGGTGGTCCGCCAGGGCCTCGGCTTCTTCCAGGAAGACTTTTCGGGCCGCATCGCGAACCGGGTGATGCAGTCGGGCCCCGCCCTGCGCGAGAGCCTGGTGCAGGCGATCACCGCGGTCTGGTACATCCTGGTCTATGGCACCGCCGCCCTGTTGCTGCTGGCCGGCGCCGACTGGCGGCTTGGCGTGCCGATCGCGCTCTGGTTCCTCTGCTACGCGGCGCTGCTGCGCGTCATCGTGCCGCGGATGCGCGACCGCTCGCGCGCCGCCAGCGCCGAGCGCAGCGCGCTGACGGGGCGCATCGTCGACAGCTACGGCAATATCCAGACGGTCAAGCTCTTCGCCCGCGCCGAGCAGGAGGATGCCTTCGTGCGCGAGGGCGTGCTCGGCCTGACGCGCGCCTTCCAGTGGCAGATGCGGCTGGTCACCGTGAACAGTCTCGCCTTGTCGACCCTGAACGCGGCCATGGTGACGAGCACGGCGGGCCTCGCGATCTGGCTCTGGACGCTCGGCGAACTCACGCTCGCGCAGGTCGCGACCGCGCTGCCCATGGCCTACCAGATCGCCAATATCTCGGGCTGGGTCGCCTTCAACGTCACCGCGATCTTCGAGAACCTGGGCGTGGTGCAGGAGGCGATGGGCTCGATCGCGGTGCCGCAGACCGCGCCCGACCCGCCCGGCGCCGTGCCGCTGAAGGTCCCCGAAGGCGGCATCCGCTTCGAGCGGGTGCGGTTCAGCTATGGCCGCGAGACCGGCGTCATCCGCGACCTCGACCTGACGATCGCGCCCGGCGAGCGGGTCGGGCTGGTCGGGCATTCCGGCGCGGGCAAGTCCACGCTGGTCAACCTCATGCTCGGCTTCTTCCGGCCCGAGGGCGGCCGTATCCTGATCGACGGCCAGGACATCACGGGCGTGACGCAGGAAAGCCTGCGCGCGGCGATCGGGGTCGTCACCCAGGACACCGCCCTGCTGCACCGCTCGATCCGCGACAACATCCGCTATGGCCGGCAGGAGGCGGGCATGGCCGAGATCGCGGCGGCCGCCCGGCGGGCCGAGGCGGATGCCTTCATCGAGGCGCTCGAGGATTGGCGCGGCCGCCGCGCCTACGACGCCCATGTCGGCGAGCGTGGAGTCAAGCTCTCGGGCGGCCAGCGCCAGCGCATCGCGATCGCCCGGGTGCTGCTGAAGGACGCGCCGATTCTGGTGCTCGACGAGGCGACCAGCGCGCTCGATTCGGAGGTCGAGGCGGCGATCCAGGAGCAGCTCGAGGCGCTGATGGCGGGCAAGACCGTGATCGCGATCGCCCATCGCCTCTCGACGCTGTCGCGCATGGACCGGCTGGTGGTGCTGGACCGCGGCCGGATCGCCGAGACCGGCACGCATGCCGCGCTGCTGCGCCAGGGCGGCGTCTATGCCCGGCTGTGGACACAGCAGAGCGGCGCCTTCAGCGTCGTCTGAGGACAAAGGCTTGCGGCGCCTTCAGCGCGGCATGAATCGACGCGCAAGCGGCGGTTTGCGCGGCGTTTTCCGGCGCGCGCCGCCTTGACACCCATGAGGGCCCGCCGTACCACGCGAACGCCTTCCGACGGGGCACCGTGGAGAGCAAGGGGTGAGTGAAAAGGACGGCTTCGAGGACCGCCTCCGGGAAGCCCGGACCCGCCAGGGTCTGGACACGCCGAAGGATTCCGCCGTCAAGCTGAGTGGCGCCGGTCCTTGGGGGATCGGGTTCCGCGCGGGAGTCGAGGTGGTGTCGGCGCTGATCGTCGGCATCCTGATCGGCTTCCTGCTGGACCGCTGGCTCGGCACCTGGCCCTGGCTCTTCCTGGTGTTCTTCGTGGCGGGCTCGGCTGCCGGGATCCTGAACGTGTATCGCCTGTTCAATCCGCGCGGTGGCCGGTCGTAGTGTGATGTGCCGGAGTGTTCGCCGTGGCGGCTGAGGGTAAGGCTATCGACGCGCTGAGCCAGTTCGCGCTCAACCCCTTCCTGGGCGCGATCGGCGAGTCCGTGCGCTTCAGTCAGGCCAATGCGCACATGCTGCTGGCCGTCGGCCTGATCACCGGGCTGATGATCTGGGGCACCGCCCGCCGCGCGATCATCCCGGGCCGCATGCAGGCAATGGCGGAGGGCGCCTACGAGTTCGTCCACGACCTCGTGGTCGGCCAGGTCGGCGAGGAAGGGGCGAAGTACTTCCCCTTCGTCTTCTCGCTCTTCATGTTCATCCTGTTCGGCAACCTGCTCGGCATGCTGCCCTACGGCTTCACCTTCACCAGCCACATCGCGATCACCTTCGCGCTCGCCGCCATCGTGTTCATCGCGGTGACGGTGGTCGCGCTGCGGATCCATGGGCTGCACTTCTTCAGCTACTTCTTCCCCGAGGGCGCGCCCAAGCTGCTGGCGCCGCTGATCATCCCGATCGAGGTCATCTCCTACCTCTCGCGGCCGGTCAGCCTCGCGGTCCGTCTCTTCGCCAACATGGTCGCCGGCCACGTCATGCTGAAGGTCTTCGCCACCTTCGTCGTCATGATCGGCTCGGCCGCCGGCGTCCTCGGCATCTTCGGCGCGGCGCTGCCGCTCGCGGTGAATGTCGCCCTCATCGGCTTCGAGCTGCTGGTGGCGTTCCTGCAGGCCTACGTCTTCGCCATCCTCACCTGCATCTACCTGCACGACGCGGTGCACCTGCACTGAGCCTCGGGTAGCGGATCAGACCCCAACCCCTTTTCACACAAGGAAGGAACTAACCCATGGATCCTGTCGCCGCGAAGGCCCTCGGGGCCGGCATCGCCGTCATCGCGCTCGCGGGCGTCGGCATCGGCATCGGCAACATCTTCTCCGCGATGGTCTCCTCGGTGGCCCGCAACCCGGGCGCCCGCGACGCGGTCTTCCCGATCGGCATCCTGGGCTTCGCGCTGACGGAAGCGGTCGCGCTCTTCGCGCTGCTGATCGCCTTCCTCATCCTCTTCACCTGAGCATCTCGCGCAGGGGCTTCCCTGCAAGAGACGCGATCAGGGAGATGGATATGAGCAAGACCTTGCGGTCACTGACGGTGCTGGCGCTTGGCGCCATGCCGGCGCTGGCCCAGGCCGCCGATGGGCATGGCGGGTCGAGCAGCGGCGGCATGCCGCAGCTCGACTTCGCGAACCCCTGGACGATCGCACAGGTCGTCTGGATGTTCATCATCTTCGGCCTGCTCTACTACGTGATGTCGGCCTATGCGCTGCCGCAGGTGGCCGAGACCCTGGCGATGCGGCGCGCCCGCATCGACGGCGACCTCGAGGCCGCGCAGGCCTCGAAGCAGGCCGCCGATGCCGCGCTCGCCGAGCACCAGGCGGCGACCGCTAAGGCCCGCGCCGAGGCCCAGGCGGCCATCGCCACCGCCTCTCAGCAGGCCCAGGCGGAAGCCAACTTGAAAGCCGAGGCGCTGAACGCCAAGCTCAACGAGCAGATCGCCGCCGCCGAGACGCGCATCGCCGCCAGCCGCGACGGTGCCATGGGTTCGCTGCGGACCGTCGCCGGCGAGACCACCGAGGCGCTGCTGACCCGCCTCATCGGCGGCAAGCCCGACAGGAAGGCGATCGACGCCGCGGTCGGCGCCGAGCTTGCAGCGCGGGGGCAAGGCTGATGCACAGCTACGAGCATTTCTGGCTCGATCCCAAGTTCTGGGTCGCGGTCAGCTTCGTCCTGTTCTTCGTGCTCGTCGGCAAGCGCGCCTGGGCGGTGCTGGTCGAGGGGCTCGACAAGCGCGCCGACAAGGTGCGCTCCGACCTCGACGAAGCGGCGACGCTCCGGCGCGAGGCTGAGTCGCTGCTGCGCCAGGCCCAGGCCGACCGTGAGGCGGCGACCGCCGAGGCCGCCGCGATGCTCGAGCGCGCTAAGGCGGAAGCCATCCGCGTCGCCGAGGCCGCCGCGGCCGAGGCCGAAGCGGCCGCCAAGCGCCGCGAGCGCATGGCGATGGACCGCATCGCCGCCGCCGAGGCGGGCGCCGTGGCGGAAGTCCGCCAGGCCGCGGCCGAGGTCGCCACCGCCGCGGCGCGCGCCGTGATCACCGCCAAGATGACCGCCAAGGCCGATGGCGCGCTGATCGACAGCGCGATCTCGGAACTGCCGGCGCGCCTGCGCGCCTGAGCATCCCGAAAGCGCCGGAAATCGCACGGGGGCCCGCGGGCCCCCGTTGCAATTCCAGGGCTTTGCGGGCCATCTGCGCCCCGCGTCCACGCTGGGAGAGAAAAACACGATGCGCCGTCTAGCCCTCGCCGCCGCGCTGCTCTGCGGCACGTCCCTGTTCCCCGCCATCGCGCCCGCCCAGGCCCAGACCTTCCGCTGGGCCAATGACGGCGACGTCAACTCGATGGACCCCTACGCGCGGAACGAGACCTTCCTGCTCGCCTTCAACTCGCATTTCTACGAGCCGCTGGTCCGCCGCGGGAAGGACATGGTGCTCGAGCCCGCGCTCGCGGTGCGCTGGGAGCAGCCCTCGCCGACCGTCTGGCGCTTCCACCTGCGCCCGAACGTGAAGTTCTCCGACGGCACCCCCTTCACTGCCGACGACGTCATCTTCAGCGTCAACCGCAGCCGCGCCCAGGGCTCCAACCTGCAGGCGGTGATGGGCTCGGTGAAGGAGATGCGGAAGATCGACGACCTCACGATCGAGTTCGAGACCCACGCGCCGAACCCGATCCTGACGCAGGAGATCACCAATTTCGGCATCATGTCGAAGGCCTGGGCGGAGAGGAACAACGCCACCCGCCCGGCCGACCTGACCAGCCGCGAGGAGAATTTCGCCACCCGCAACGCCATGGGCACCGGGCCCTTCCGGCTGGTGTCGCGCGAGCCCGACCGCCGTACCGTCATCGACCGCAACCCCGGCTGGTGGGACACGCCGACCCACAACATCGAGCGCGCCGAGCTCAACATCATCGCCAATGACGCGACCCGCGTCGCGGCGCTGCTCTCGGGCGAGGTCGACTTCGTCTACACCGTCCCGCCGCAGGACGTGCAGCGCATCGGCGGCACGCCGAACGTGCGCATCATCCAGGGCCCCGAGCTGCGCACCATCTACCTCGGCATGGACCAGCTGCGGCCCGAGCTGCTGAAGAGCGACGTGAAGGGCAAGAACCCCTTCCAGGATGTCCGGGTCCGCCGCGCCATCTACCAGGCGATCGACGTCAACGCGATCCAGCGCACCGTCATGCGCGGCCAGGCCAAGCCGACCGGGCTGATGTGGGGACCGGGCGTGAACGGCTTCCTGCCCGCGGACGACACGCGCCTCGCCCTCGACCCCGACGCCTCGCGCCGGCTGCTGGCCGAGGCCGGCTACCCGCAGGGCTTCGGCGTGACGATGGATTGCCCGAACGACCGCTACGTCAATGACGAGGCGATCTGCACCGCCGTCGTCTCCATGCTGGCGAGGGTCGGCATCCGGGTGAACCTGGTCGCGCAGACCCGCGCGCGCTACTTCGCCGAGGTGAACGGCCCCCGCTACAACACCAGCTTCTACCTGCTGGGCTGGACGCCGGCGACCGGCGATGCGCACAACGCCATCCACAACCTGATCGCCTCGCGCGACGGCGCCGCGCGCGGCGTCTTCAACAATGGCGGCATCGCCAATCCGCGGATCGACCAACTCGCCTCTGCGATCGCGGTCGAGACCGATCCGGCCAAGCGCCAGGCGATGATCTCGGAGGTCGGCAGGATCGTCCGCGACGAGGTGCATTACGTGCCGCTGCACCAGCAGCAGATCGTCTGGGCCGCCCGCAACACCGTCGACGTGACGCAGACCGCCGACAACTACATCCAGCTGCGGATGGCGCGCATCCGGCAGTAACCGGCAGCGGCCCTCCCGCGAGGGGGGGCCGCTCGCGCCGTCAGGCGCGCTCGGTGACCGCCAGGAAATTCGCACTGCTGTCCTCGGCCACCCGGAACCAGCTCTGGGTGTCACGGCGGAACTTGTCCCAATGCGCGTGCACCTTCTTGAAGCGCGCATTCTTCTCGCCGAGCTCGACATAGAGCTCCTGCGTCGCCTTGTAGCAGGCGGCCAGGATCTCCCGGCTGTAGGGCCGCAGCTGGGCGCCGCCGGCGACCAGCCGTCGAAGGGCGGCGACGTTCAGCATGTCGTAGCGCGCCTGCGACCAGAGGTTGCTCTCGGCGGTCACCACTTCCAGCGCAGCCTGGTATTCCTTCGGCAGCGCCTCCCAGGACTTGGCGTTGATCAGCAGCTCGCCTTGCGAGCAGGGCTCCCACCAGCCCGGGTAATAGTAGAACTGCGCGACGCGGTGGAAGCCGAGCTTCTCGTCGTCATGCGGCCCGACCCATTCGGCGCCGTCGATCACGCCGCGCTCGAGCGAGGGGTAGATGTCGGGCGCGCCGAGCTGCTGGGCGATGACGCCGAGCTTCGACAGCACCATCCCGCCCGTCCCGCCGATGCGGAATTTCAACCCGTTCAGGTCCTGGACGGACTTGATCTCCTTCCTGAACCAGCCGCCCATCTGCGCGCCGGTGTTGTTGGCCGGCAGCGCCACGACGCCCTGGTCGCGGAACACTTCGGCCATCACCTCGCGGCCGCCGCCCTGGGTGATCCAGGAGTAGTGCTGGCGGGCATTCATCCCGAAGGGCATCTCGGTACCGAAGCCGAGCGAGGGGTCCTTGCCGATGTAGTAGTATGAGGCGGTGTGGCCGCACTCGATGTTGCCGCCGCTGACCGCATCCAGCACCTGCAGCGCGGGCACGATCTCGCCGGCGGCGAAGATCTTCACCTGGAAGCCGCCATTGGTCAGCTCGGGCAGGCGCTTGTGCAGGATCTCGGCGACGCCCCAGAGCACGTCGGTCGAGCGCGGGAAGGAACTTGCCAGGCGCCACGACACCTGCTGCTGGGCCGAGGCCAGCATCGGGGTGGCGAGAAGTGGGGTGGCCCCCCCGGCGGCGAGCATGCCGCGGCGCTTCATGGACATCCGTCTCTCCCTGCTGGGGCCTCTCGATCAATGGAGGCACGCGCAGCATTCTAGACACGGTGCGGGCAATTACTGCCATAGGAATGTGATTTCCACGACATGACCCGGCCGGTCAGGCCGCGCCCGGGTTGGCCGCCTGGCAGGAGCCCGCGAAGCCCTCGGAGAGGAATTCCGGCCGCTTGTAGAAGCCCTTCAGCCAGCTCGCGAGCATGCAGAGCTCCTCGAGCCGCAGCACCTCGTCCAGCGTGCCCTCGGGGAAGCGCACGCCGAAGGCGCCCGAGACCACACCAAGCAATTCCTCCACCTGCTCGATGGAGAGGCCGAGCTCGGTCTCCAGCAGGGCGTGGCGGGTGAGACGTGCCTCCTCGATGCCGAAGTCGTCGCGGATCGTCTT
>Ga0114976_10000391_pt1 | contig 27328 bp, 19 predicted proteins | sample S_130805_EF_Meta_FD_87319 | JGI IMG/M metagenome (GOLD analysis project Ga0114976, IMG submission 87319) | Freshwater microbial communities from Lake Simoncouche, Canada to study carbon cycling - S_130805_EF_MetaG | ecosystem: Environmental > Aquatic > Freshwater > Lake | place: Lake... | reverse complement strand
GGCCCTACATCGGCCAGTTCGCCGTGCAGCCGGTCGATCTCCAGGATCTCGTCGCCGATCTCGACGCCGACGGGGTCGTGAAGCAAGCCGCAACCGTCACGTCGGATCGGCCGCTCACCCGCTGAGCGATCGCGGCGCCCGCGGGGCGTCGTCGGGGAGCGTGGGCACCGACCAGATCACATAGAGGCCGACGGCGACGGCTGCAAGGAACGCCCACCGCAGCCACCACGTCAGGCTGTTGAGAAACAGGCTCACCGCCACGACCGCCAGCACCATCACGATCGCCCGGTGCTTCAGCGATCGGCGGATGCCGTGGTAGTGCTGCCAGTCGTCGAGCGTGGGGCCGAACGTCCGCGAGCGGTGCAGCCAGGCGTGGATCCGCGGCGAGCCTCGGTAGAAGCACCAGCTCGCCAGGAGCACGAACGGCGTCGTGGGCAGGAGCGGCAGCACGGCGCCGAGCGCCGCCAACCCCAGGCAGGCCCAGCCGCCGGTCACGTACAGAAACCCGCGGATCGGATCGGTGACGGGACGGACATCCATGAGGAATGAAAAATCCCGGGTTCGGTCAGGCGGGTGCGGGGATTCTACCACGCCTGCTTTTCCCGTATGATCGCCGCCGCCGTCGGCCCGACGGCCCCCGCCCACCAGCCTCCGGAGAACCTGCCATGCCCCTCGTGCCCATGCGGATCCTGCTCGACCACGCCGCCGAACATGGCTACGGCCTCGCGGCGTTCAACGTCAACAACATGGAGCAGATCCAGTCGATCATGGAGGCGGCGAAGGAGACCGATTCGCCCGTGATCGTGCAGGCCTCGCGGGGCGCCCGCAGCTACAGCCAGGACAACTACCTCCGCCACCTGATGCTCGCCGCGGCGGAGCTCTATCCGAGCATTCCGATCGCCATGCACCAGGACCACGGCAACTCGCCGGTCACCTGCCAGAGCGCGATCGACAACGGCTTCACGAGCGTGATGATGGACGGCTCGCTCAAGGAAGACGGCAAGAGCCCGGCCGACTTCGACTACAACGTGAAGGTCACCAAGGAGGTCGTCACGCTCGCCCACCGGCAGGGCGTGTCGGTGGAGGGCGAGCTCGGCTGCCTGGGGTCGCTGGAGAGCGGCGAGGGTGAGGCCGAAGACGGCCACGGCGCCACCGGCAAGCTCTCGCACGATCAGCTGCTCACCGACCCCGACGAGGCGGCGCGGTTCGTGGCGGCGACGGGCGTCGATGCGCTCGCCGTGGCGATCGGCACGAGCCACGGGGCCTACAAGTTCACCCGCAAGCCCGACGGCGACGTGCTGGCGATGAAGCGGATCGAGGAGATCCACGCCAAGCTCCCCAACTGCCACCTCGTGATGCACGGCTCGTCGAGCGTGCCGCAGGAGCTCCAGGACATCATCAACAAGTTCGGCGGGAAGATGCCGCAGACCTGGGGCGTGCCCGTCGAGGAGATCCAGAAGGGGATCAAGCACGGCGTTCGCAAGATCAACGTGGACACCGACTGCCGGATGGCGATCACCGGCGCGATCCGCAAGGTGCTCGCCGAGACGCCGGAGAAGTTCGACCCCCGCGACTACCTCAAGCCCTCCCGCGAGGCGATGAAGAAGGTGTGCGCCGAGCGAATGGTGCAGTTCGGCCAGGCCGGCAACGCCGGCAAGATCAAGTGCATCACGCTCGCCGACATGGCGAAGCGCTACGTGGGCGGCTGACCGGCCCGCTCCGAAAGTGGCCGCCGGTTCCGAAAGTGGCCGCCGGCTTCGAAAGTGGCCGCAGGTTTTCAACCTGCGGATCTCCCGGGGCGCGCCTCGCTCGGCTCCGCCCGGCTGGTACCCGACGAGATCGGCCTGAAAAACTGCGTTGCGTGGCTTGCGCAGTCGGCCTACCATCCCGCCCCGCGCGGGAGGTCCGCGCGGACCTCCCCGCCCGTGGTGCGAACATGGAAGACATCGACGACGGCATTCTCGCGCATGGCCGTGAGATCCTCCGCGCCGAGGGCGCGGCGGTGCTCCGCTCCGCCGACGCGCTCGACGCCTCCTTCTGTCGCGGCGTGAAGATGATCCTCGGCTGCACCGGCAGCGTGGTCGTGACCGGGATCGGCAAGGCGGGCCTCGTGGCCCGGAAGATCTCGGCCACGCTCGCCTCCACCGGCACGCCGAGCCACTTCCTCCACCCCGCCGAGGCGCTGCACGGCGACCTCGGGGCGCTGCGGGCCGACGACATCGTGCTCGCCCTCTCGCAGTCGGGGGAGACGGAGGAGATCACCCGCCTCCTGCCCCACCTCGCCGCCCGCCGCGTGGGCATCGTGGCGCTCACCGGCCGCGGCGACAGCGCGCTGGGCCGTGCCGCCGACGTGGTGGTGGCCACGGGCGCCCTCCGCGAGGCCTGCGCCCTCGGCCTCGCGCCGAGCACGAGCACGTCGCTGATGCTCGCCCTCGGCGACGCCCTCGCCCTCGTCACCAGCAGCCTGCGGCAGTTCACCGCGGAAGACTTCGCCGCCCGCCATCCCGGCGGCAGCCTGGGTCGGCAGCTGATGCTCGTGGAGGACGTGATGCGGCCGCTCGCCGACTGCCGGATCGCCCGCCCCCTCGACACCGTCCGCGCGGTGTTCGTCAGGCCGCTGCCGGCCCGCCGGACCGGCGCCGTGATGATCCTCGACGAGGCCGGGTCGCTCGCCGGCGTCTTCACCGACAGCGACCTGGCGCGGCTCTTCGAGCGGCGGCACGATGCGGCGCTCGACGAGCCGATCGGCCGGGTGATGACCGCGCGGCCCACCACGCTGCCGATCGGCACACGGCTCCGCGACGCGGTCGCGATCCTGGAGTCGCGCCGGCTCAGCGAACTGCCCGTGCTCGATCCGACGGGCCGGCCCGTCGGACTGGTGGACATCGTCGATCTCGTGGGCCTCGTCCCCCCCGAACTGCTCGCCGCGCCGCGTTCGGCCGCCGCCTGAGCCCGCCCGGAACACCCGCATGACCACCGCCGATCTCGACCGCCGCCTGGCCCGCGTGCAGCTCCTGCTGCTCGACGTGGATGGTGTGCTCACCGACGGCGGCGTGACCTACGACGACCGCGGTGGCGAGACGAAGACCTTCCACATCCGCGACGGCCTGGCCCTCCGCGCCTGGCGGCGGGCGGGCTACCGCGCGGGGATCATCACCGGCCGCTCGAGCGCGGTGGTCGAACGCCGGGCCGCGGAGCTGGGCATCGAGATCCTCCGCCAGGGCATCGACGACAAGCTCGCCGCCGCGACCGAGGTGATCGCGGAGTGCGGGCTCACCTGGGAGGAGACGGCGTTCCTCGGCGACGACCTGCCCGATCTCCCCGTCGTGATGCGGTGCGGCGTGGGGGCGGCGGTGGCCGACGCCTGCGCCGAACTCCGCCGCGCCGCGGCGGTGGTCACCACGCTGCCCGGCGGCCGCGGGGCGGTCCGCGAACTGATCGAGCGGCTGCTCGGGGCGCGCGGCGGCTGGGACGCCGTCGTGGCCGGCTACACGGCCCGGCAGGCCTCGACCACGCGGCGGTGACACGGCGATGGAACATCGATTCGGACGAACGCTGCGGGTGTTCCTCGTCGCCCTGGCGGCGGCGGGGTTCTACCGGCTCGCCGTCGTGCCGGTCGTGGAGCCGAGGGTCCGCGACACGGCGACCGCCCTGGAGATGACGCCCGAGGAGGCGGCGGCGATCCGCGCCCGCGCCGACCAGCGGCTCGCGGCGCTCGGCGACGTGTTTCCGCCCGGCTCGTGGGAGCGCGAGAATCCGATCATGCTCGAGAGCCGGCAGATGCGGCTGCTCTTCAAGGACTACCACTCGCTCCCCGATGGCCGCGTGAACCTGGTGCCCTGCACGCTCGTCGTGCTGCCCGACCGCAACCGCGTGGCCGCCGATGGCCAGCCCGGCCGCACGCTCGTGCTCCGCGCTCCGCAGGGGGCGGTGCTCGAGTTCGACGAGCCGCTCGATCTCCGGCAGGGGCGGCTCGCCCGGCTGATCGGCGGCAGCCTCCGCGGCCAGGTGACCATTCGGGGCACACCCACGGCGGCCGGCGCCGAGGACGACGTGGAGATCGTGACCCGCGACATCGAACTCGACGAACTCGAGGTCCGCACGGGCGAGATGGTGCAGTTTCGCTATGGCCGGTCGAGCGGCAGCGGACGCGGGCTCGCGGCCCGGCTGCGGCCGCGTCCGGGCGGGACCGGTCCCTCCGCCGGGCCTGGCCCCGGGCCCGACAAAGGACCAAACATCGGCGGCGTGGACTCGATCCGTCTCGACCGCGACGTGAAGATGCGGATCGAGGGCGTCGCCGGGGGCATGCTGCCCGGCGCCGCGCCGCCGGCCGTCGCACCGCCGCCGGCCGCGGACCAGCCCGCCGCGCCTCCCGTGCTCGTCACCTGCCGCGGCGCGATGTGCCTCAACGTGTCGGCGAACGTGATCACGCTGGAAGACCACGTGGACGTGATCCGTGCGGCGGCCGACGGTGCCACCGAGCAGCTCTCGTGCGATCTGCTCGCGATCGTGCTCGCGCGAAAGCCGAAGACGGCCGACCAGGGCCCGGCCGCGGCCCGCGGCGGCCTCGAGCCGGTGGAGATCCAGGCCAAGGGCACGCCCGTCGTGGCCCGCTCGACCGGCGGCCAGCTCGAAGCCCGGGCCGCCCGCCTCGGCTACGAGATCGCCACGCGGCGCATCCTCCTCGACGGCGAGGAGCCGGTGTCGCTCGTCGCCCGGGGCTCCGAGATGGAGGCCCGCAAGATCGACTACATGCCCGGCGCCGCCGGTGACCCGGGCACGCTGATGGCCATCGGGCCCGGCTGGATCCGCATGCGGTCGGAGAAGTCGCCGCCGGCCCAGGCGCGGTGGCAGCAGTGGCTGCGGATGCGGCCCGACGGCGCGGGCCACGTGGTGTCGCTGGCGGGCGACGCCGATGTGACCGTGGAGACGCAAGGCCGGCTGTCGGCCGCCGAGATGCACCTCTGGCTCGACATGGTGAAGGGATCGCGGCCCGCGCCGGCTGATCCCGCGGCCGGCCCCGATCTCTCCGGCGTGCGGCCCTCGCGGCTGCTCGCCCGCGGCATGGTGGAAGCCGATGCAGAAGAAGTGGCCGCGCGGACCGACCGGCTGGAGCTCTGGTTTCGGACGATCGAGCCGCCGCCGCCGCCCGCCCCCGCTCCCGCCCCGCCGCCCGCCGCCGTGGCGGCCGCCCCCGCACCGAGTTCGCCGGCCGCGCCGCCGCCTCCCGTGCCGGCCGCCGCCCCGGCTCCGGTGCCGGTCGCCGCGCCGCCCCCGCCGCCTCCGCCGCGGACCCGCGGCAAGATGATCGCCAGCGCCGCGCTCGTGCGCGGGCAGGTGACGCTCGCTCCCAAAGGCAACGAGGTGGACGAGATGTCGATGGAGGGCCAGGTGCACCTCGTCGAGCAGCCGCTCGCGCCGCCGGCGGCCGGAGCCGTGGCGGAGCCGGGCATCGAGATTCGCGGCGACCAGATGCAGCTCTCCCGCGCCACGGGGCCCGACGCCAAGGCGATCGTCTCGGGGCGGCCGGCCGTGGTGAAGGGCAGGGGCATCGACCTCGAAGGCCCGATGGTGGAGTTCGACCGCGGCCACAACCGACTCGCCGTGGACGGTGCCGGGCGGCTGTCGCTGCCAATGGCCGCGGGCGCCGGCGCGCTCGAGTCGTTCAGCATGACCGGCGGCCAGGCGCCGGCCGCGCCGCCCGGCGACCCCGGCCGGCTCGACGTCACCTGGCAGGGCCGGCTCGACTTCGACGGCCAGAAGGCCCGGTTCATCGATACGGTGATCGCGAAGGGGGCGTCGGCCGAGCTCCGCTCCGGCTCGCTCGACGTGATCTTCGACCGGCCGTTCGAGTTCGCGGCGGGCGAGTCGCCCCGCGGCGGCAAGCAGCCCGACGTGGCCCGCATCGCCTGCGGTGCCGGCGTGAAGCTCGAGAGCGAGTCGGTGGACGACGTCGGCGAGAAGTCCACCGAGCAGCTCTTCGTCCGCGATCTGGTGATCGATCGCGTGAGCGGGGACGTGACCGGATCGGGCCCCGGTCGGCTCGCCAGCACCCGGGCCGGACAGCCGCCGCAGATGTCGCTGCCGGCGGGGCCGCAGGGGCAGGCGGTGGCGGCGCAGCCCGTCGCGGCCACCCCGCGCGGCCGCGAGCTGACGTACCTCGGCGTGGACTTCCAGCGCGGGCTGCGGGGCAATCTCCACCGGCGGACGATGGAGTTTCATCAGCGGGTCGAGGCCATCTGGGGACCGATCGCCCGCCGCGGCGACCGGCTCGATCCCCATGCGGCCGGCGGCCTGCCGGAGGGGGCGGTGACGATCGACTGCGACGTGCTCGGCGTTGGCCAGGCGCCCCCAATGCCTGGCCGCCAGCGGTCGAGCATCGAGCTCGGCGCCGGCGGCAACGTGCTCGTCGAGGGCGAATCGTTCACCGCGCGGAGCGCGCGGCTCACCTGGAGCGAGGCGAAGGACCTGCTCGTGTTCGAGGGCGACGGCCGCAGCGACGCGCAGCTCTTCCGCCAGCTCAAGGCCGGCTCGCAGCCTTCGACCGCGTCGGCCGGCAAGATTCTCTACTGGCGCGGGCTCAATCGCGTGGACGTGGAGGACGCGCGGTTCCTCGATCTCGATCAGCTCAACAGCGGTGGTGGTGCCGCCGCGAAGCCGCCGGCCGGCTTTCCCGGCGGCGGTGCCGGGCCGCGGCCGCTCACGCCGCCCCGCCTGCCCGGAACGTAGGCCCGGTAGGGAGGCGGCTCGATCGTACCGCTCACGCGGTTACGCTTCCTGGCAGCGGGATCGTACCGCTCACGCGGTTACGCTTCCTGGCGGCGGGATCGTACCGCTTACGCGGTTACGCTTTCTGGATCAGGAAGCCCAATCGCGTGTGCGATGGGGACCGACCTCACGCCACGCGGCGCGACTCCTGGTCGAGCGCGTCGAGCACGAAGCGGATCGCGTCGGGGGCAACCTTGTCGTAAAACTCCACGCTGTGCCCGCCACCGCGGGGCTCGAGCACCGCGCGATGCGGGATGCCGAGCGCCACGAGCTTGCTGTGCAGCCGGGCGGCGCCGTCGTGCCAGTGGAGGTCGTCCGGGTCGCTGGCGAAGAACTGATGCCGCGGCCAGTTGAGCGGATGCACGTGGAGGATCGCGGTGTCCTGCCGGGCCCGCTCCACGTCGCCGTACAGCTGCCAGAGCGTGTCGTAGTATTCGCCGTCGTCGCGGTCGCCGGCCTGCCGCATCGCCTGATGAAAGTCGATCGCCGGTGCGATCGCGGCGGCCACCGGAAACACCGCCGGATGCCGGTAGGCGATCCGCAGCGCTCCCTGGCCCCCCATGCTCGTGCCCAGCAGCGCGATCCCGGGTGACGCCACGCCGAACCGCCGGGCGATCTCGCCGCGGATGGTCTCGGTCACGTGACGCTCGGGCGTGATGCCGGCGTCGAACGAGGGCACGATCCGATCGAGCCACCACGACCGCCCCGCCCGCGGGGCGATGACGGGCAGCCGGTGCTCCTCGACGAGCGCCGTGAGCGCCGGCATGTCCTGCAGCCAGCGCTCGCGGACGCCATGCAGGTAGATGACCGCACGGCCGGGCAGCGGGTCGGGCGGTGCGTGCAGTTCGCAGGCATGCCCGCCGACCTCGATCACGGACCAGTGGGCACGCGGCGGAGGCATGAGAGGGGGCCAGGCGGGAGAAACGAGCCTCTATTCTAGCCGACCGCCGGGCCGGTATTCTGCTCGCTCCGCCACCAGCCTCCACGGGGCGGCCCCGACTCGCAGGATCGCATCCATGGAAGTTCTCCTTTCGGCCGCCGACCTCGCCGCCGGCATCGGCCGGCTCTCCGACGACGTGAAGCGCGAGGTGGGTCGCCGGCCGCTCACGGTCGTCGGCGTGCTCACCGGCAGCATCGTGCTCGTCGCCGATCTGATCCGCCGGCTCGAGGGGCCGGTGATGGTGAGCATGGTCTGGGCGAGCAGCTACCGCGGCACCGCCACGCGGCCCGGAGAGCTCGAACTGCGGCTCGACCTCCTCCCGGACCTCACCGGTCAGGACGTGCTCCTCGTGGACGACATCTTCGACACCGGCCACACGCTCAAGGCCCTCCTCCAGGAACTCCGCCGCCGCGGCGCGGCGAGCGTGCGATCGCTCGTGTTGCTGCGGAAGACCGGCCGGTCGGAGGTGGACATCGAGCCCGACTTCGTCGGCTTCGAGATTCCCGACAAGTTCGTGGTCGGCTATGGGCTCGACTTCGACGGAGACCTGCGGCATCTTCCCCACCTCGCGGCCCTCGACGACGACGACATCGCCGCCGCCCGCGCAGCCCAGGCACGATGCACAGAGCCCGCCAGCCGGTCCTGATCGCCGTCCGCGGGCTCGACCCCGTCGGCACCGGCCGGCAGACGGAGCTGCTCGCCCGTGGACTCGCGGCGCAGGGCCGAAGCGTGCACGTGGCGATCACTTCGGCCGGGGGCAGCCTGGCGGCGCGGCTCCGCGACGCGGGCCTGCCCGTGCATGAGATCGGCCGGAGGCCCGTTGCCGATCTGGCTGCGACCCTGCGGCTGCTCGGGCTCGTGCGGCGGCTGCGGGCTGCGTCGCTCGTCACGCTGGGCCGCCGTCAGGCAGCGCTGGCGGCCGTGGCCCGGCTCGCCGTGCCCGGCCTGCGGACGCTCGTGCACGCGGCGGTGCCGGTGCGGACCCGGCGGCACGGCCTCGTGCTCCGCCGAGCGGACGTCGTGGTGGCGGCCTCGGCAGGCGTGGCCGACTCCTGCCGACGGCATGGCGTTGCGGACGCTCGCCTCGCGACGGTGCCTCCCGGGATCGTGGCCGACGAGGGCACGGGCGTGTCGCGTGACGCGATCGCCGCGCGACTCGGCCTCGACCCCGCCTGCGGCTGGACGCTCTCGGTGGCGCCGCTCGTGGCCGACACGCGGCTCGAACGGCTGGTCTGGGGCATCGACCAGCTCGGCGTGGTCTCGAAGGGCCTGCAGCACGTGCTCGTTGGCGGCGGGCCGCAGCTCCGCCGGCTCTGGCGGCGGGCCCGCGTGCAGCAGCTCGCCGAGCGGCTGTTCGTGATGCCGCACTGCGACCTGCTCCCCGACGTGCTCGGCCAGGTCCGCTATGTGTGGCAATCGGGCACGACGGCCGCTGGCGGGGTGATCCTCGACGCGATGGCGCGGGGCGTGCCGGCGGTGGCGGTGGCCAGCGACGCGGCCCGGCAGCTCGTGGTCAGCGGCGAGACGGGCTGGATCGTGCCGCCGCTTCCCGAGAGCGAGCTGCCGCGGCGGGCCTTCAACCTCCTCGAGAGGCCCGACGAGGCGGCGCGGTTCGGCGCCGCGGCCCGGGCGCGGGCCGCCGAGGTGTTTCCTATCGAGCGGATGGTCGCCGGCTTCGCGGCGGCGCTCGACGGGCTCGCCTGACGGCGTGCCTGAAGCGGGTGCAGGTTTTCAGGAAGAAAGTGGGTGCAGGTTTTCAGGCAGAAAGTGGGTGCAGGTTTTCAACCTGCACAAGAGATACCGCAGGTTGAAAACCTGCGGCCACTTCGAAAACCTGCGGCCACTTTGCCGATCACCGCGGCGTGGCGGCGAGCGTGGCGCCCACCGGCGTGGCTCGAAGGTGCCCGTCCTCGGCGACGAGTGCGCCGCCCTTGAAGACCTTCGCGGGCAGCGAAAACATCCGCGCCAGATCACGGTCGGGCCGGTAGAGCGTGATGTCGGCGTCGGCGCCCGGGCCGAGATGACCCTTGTGCGCGAGGCCCGCGATCCGCGCCGGCGCGGCCCGCGTCACGATGCACAGCTCCTGGAGCGAATACTCGCGATCGAGGTCTTTGAGCGGGCTCCGCTTTCGCACCGCCGGGTGGATCCGGTCGAACGCGGCCCGGCGGAAGGCGGCGTCGCCGAGCAGCGCCATCAGGTGCGGATAGGCGGTGAAGTGGCCGCCGTTGGGATGGTCGGTGGTGAGGGCCACCCGCCAGGGATCCCGCGCCGTGAGAAACCACTCCAGGCCGATCGCCCACTGCCAGGCGTGGATCAGGCTCTTTTCCTTGTAGGCGATCGGCAGGATGCCGCAGCCGCCCGACACGTGGAGGTCGTGCGACACCCAGGGCATGCCCGTGGCATGGGCGAGGTGTTCCGCGGCGGCCGAGTCGCCCGTCATCGCCACCGTGTCGCCGAACAGGATCTGGCCGACGTCGAGCGTGAGCGAGTCGTGGGCATTGAAGAACTCGACGAGCGGGGCCACGCCCGAGCCGAACGAGCCCTCGTCGAGATCGCCGCCGGCGTAGCTGTGGAACTGCACGTGCGCGAGATGGGCCCGCCGGCCCTCGAGCGTGCGCATCGTCTCCAGGAGCGTTCGCCAGTTGCCCGGCAGGCCGAGGTTCGCCGTGTGCACGTGGAGCGGATGCGGCAGCTCGAGCGCCTGCACGGCGTCGGCGAGCCGTTCGAGCAGCTGCCGGGGTGTGAGCTCGTGGCCGGGAATCACCGCGTCGAGGTCGTGGTGGTCGCCCCGGCCCCGGCGCCAGAAGGCGGCGCCGCCAGGATTGGCGACTTTGACGGCCCAGCCGCGGCCGGCCGTCACCGCGGCGGCCACGAGCCGGGCGGTCTCGCGGGCGTCGCCGCGGGCGAGCGCCGCGAGCACGGCCGTATCGTCGGCGGCGAGCAGATAGATCCCCTTGTCGAGGATCGGCATTTCGGCGAGTTCGAGGTGCGCGAGGGCGGCGGCGGAGGTGGCGATGGCGGCGTCGAACACGGTCGTGTAGCCGAGGCCTGCATACGCCGCGCCGGTCGCGTGGATCGTGGGCACCGCCGCGGGCACGCCCTCACGGCGGGCGAGATGCGGGGCGATCCGTCGTCCCAATCCAACCTTCGGCCCGGCGACGTGGCTGTGGAGATCGACCCCGCCGGGCATGACCACGAGGCCGGTGCAATCGACTCGCTGGAAGCCATGCGGATCGGCGGGCCGCGGCACGATCGTGCCCCCGTCGATCCAAAGGTCGTCGATCACGCCGTCGCGGCCCGTGGCCGGATCGTGGATCGTGCCCTGCGCGAGCAGGAGCTTGTCGCGGGGGGCCGCGGTCATGGGGCCGCTCCCGCCGCGGCCACCCGGGCTGCGAGCGGCCGCAGCGCCGCCTCGTCGGCCGGAAGCCTCACGACGGACAGGCCGGCGGCCCGGGCGATGGCGGCGGCGACGTGGGCCGTGGGCTCGCCGACAACCACCACGCAGTCCACCTCGCCGCGGTCGATCAGTCGCACGGCATCCCCCTCGGCGGCGCGGAACTGGCCGCCGCCGCGGTCGGCCCGATCGATCGCACCGGCCGCGCCATACCGCCAGGTGCAGACGGCGACGGCGCTGTCGTCGCGGTCGCCGAGCGGCACCTCGAAGGCCGGCTTCATGTGGGCCAGCGCCCGCACGAGGGTCGCCGTGCTCCAGGCGGCGAGCCCGAGTTGGTCGGCCGACCAGTCGGTCACGATCCCGACGCACGTTGCGGCTGCGATCGCCGCCGCGAGTGCATCCGCCGCGGAAGCGACCGCGGGGTCGGCGGCATCGCCGCGCGGCAGGCCGCGGACGAGCGCCTCGACGAGCCGCGCCGTGTCGATGGCCGCGGCGGCCGGCAGGTCGAGGTGACGGGCCGGAGCCGGCGGTGGCTCGGCTCGCGGTCCGACGACGATCGTGTGCCGCGGCGCGGCCAGCGTGGGAGGAGCGAGAAACCCCGCGGTGAAGCCCGGCGCCGCCCGCTCGGGATCGCAGAACCAGACGAGCACGAGATCGGCGCGGTCGCGGAGCTCCGCGGGCGCCGCCGTGACACTACCGATCCGGGCGAGGATCGGCCCCACGACGCGGGCGGTTTCGGGCGAGCCCGGATCGACCGCCGCCCCTGCGGCCTCGGCGAGGTCGCAGGCGGCCAGGGCCACCGCGGCATCGGCGTTCATCAGGCCGGTGACGAGCGTTCGCCGCGCCGCCGCGAGCGCCGCCGCGGCGCGGGCGAGGTCGTCGGCGGGTGGCTGGGAAGCGGGCATGCCGGGCAGCATGATGGCTGCCCGCCGGTCAGGCAAGGCCCGTCAACGGCCCCTCACCGCAGTGGTCGGGGTTGCCGAACCGCACGAGGCCGGTGTGGCCCATCGCCTGAGCGAGCGTGAGCAGGAAGCGGTTGTGGGGCACTCCCGGAAACTCGATCGCCCGCCCCGCGGTGAACCCGAGGCCGCCGCCGACGAGCAGCCAGGGGATGTCGTCGCGGGAATGCGAGTTGCCCTCGCCCAGCTCGTTGGTCCAGACGATCGTGGTGTGGTCGAGGAGCGAGCCGCCGCCGCCCGGTTCGGGTGTCTCGGCGAGCCGCTTTGCGAGCCAGGCGATCTCGGTCGCATACCAGGTATTGATCTTCGTGAGCTTCTCCTGGGCCGCCTCGTTGGAGTTGGGCTCGTGGGAGAGTTCGTGCTGGCCCTCGTCGATGCCCAGCCACGTCATGTGGGGCTGGCCCACGGAGTTGGTGTATTGCAGCGTGGCCACCCGGGTGAAGTCGGCGGCGAGCGCCGAGACGACGAGCTCGATCTGCATCCGGCTGATCCGCGGCATCTGGTCGTTCTGCTCGATCACGCCCTGTTCGAGCACGGGCGCGGCGTGCGTGAGGGCGGGCCGCTGCTCGGTGAGGTCGCGCTCCAGGCCGCGGACGAGCGCGGCATGCTCCTCCAGGATCCGCCGGTCCTCGGCGGGCACGGCTGCGGCGACCCGGGCGAGGTCTTCGCGGACCTCGTCGAGCACGCTCTGCAGGCTCTCGCGATCCTTGGTCTCGCCGTAAAGCTTCGCGAACATCTGGTAGGGATCGTCGATCGGAGCCACGGGCTTGTTGGGGCCGGCGTAGACCATCCGCGTCCAGGTGTCGGCCTTGTTGGGCACGAGCACGCCGAACTCGAGCGAGCCGAACCGCGTGGCCGTGATGGGATCGGCCTGGAGGTGGTTCCTGATCTCCTGGTCGATCGACAGGCCGCTCGCCCAGCCGGCGGGCGTGTCGCTGCCCCCCTGCACGTTGCCGGGAAACAGCTCGATGCCGGTGAGCAGGCAGCCCATGCCCCGCATGTGGCCGTCGCCATCGCCCGTGACGACGTTGTTGATGCCCTTGATCGAAAGCAGCCGGTCGGTGAACGGGGCGAAGGGGGCGAGGATGCGCGGCAGAGCGTCTGCGGCGAGCGGCCCCGGCGCGGACGGCCAGAAGTGTCGCTTGACCACGCCGTCCGGGCTGAACACGATCACGAGCCGCCGCTTCGGCCCCGCCGGCGCGGCGGCGAGGCTCGGCAGATTGCCGAGAAAGGGCAGCACTCCCGCGCCCACGCCGAGCCGACGCAAGAGATCGCGGCGCGGCATCAGGCCGGGCTGGGTCATGGGGAGGGCTCCGGGACGGGCGTGGAGGCAACGCGATGCCGCGGCGGCATCGCCGCCACCACCATGATATCGACGAGCAGCCGGCAGGGGGTTTTTCGAAGGCGTGGAGATTCTCAGCAGTGGGTGCAGGTTTTCAACCTGCACAAGAAGAACGACCGGGGTGTTTCCGCAGGTTGAAAACCTGCGGCCACGAGGCACAGCCGGGTTTGGATTCCGAAGGTTGAAAACCTGCGGCCACTTTCAACACCTGCGGCCACTTTCAACACCTGCGGCCGCGGTGGTGCTCGTCACTCGCGAACGTCAGGCTGCGGCGGCATCGCCGCCACCACCATGATATCGACCAGCAGCCGGGGTATGTCGAACCCCGAGGCCGCGAACGATGCCGTCAGCCGCTCGAGCGTGTCGCCGCCCCAGGCCCGCACCGGCTGCTTCACCAGGGCGTGGAAGGCCGCCTGGACGAAGGCTTCGTGGGCGTCGTGGCTCCCGGCCACGTAGGCGGCGAGTTCACGGCCGCCGCGGAAGGTTGCGGGCGGACCCGTGCGGGGCTGATAGGAGCCCGAGGCGTCGATCGGCCGCGCACCCCCCGCGCCGCGCTCGGCAACGCGATACCGGCCGAGCTCGTCGAACTCCTCGAGCGCGAAGCCGAGCGGGTTGATCAGCGTGTGACAGGTCTGGCAGGCGACGGCGCTCGTCTGCAGCGCCACCCGCTCGCGGGTCGTGAGCTCGGGATGCTGCTCCGCCGGGAGCGGCGCGATCGCCTCCTGCGGCGGCCGCAGCGTGTTGCCGAGCACGCCGCGGGCCAGAAACACCCCGCGGTGAATCGGCGAGGTGGAGGAGGGATACGAGAGCACGCTCATCAGATACGGATGCGAGAGCAGGCCGCCGCGCCGGCCGTCGTCGAGCTGCACGCGGCGGAAGTCGGCGTCCGCGGGCATGGTGGCGCCGTAGAGCGGGGCGAGCCGGCCATTGACGGGCAGCTCCTCGGCCGTGAACAGGCCCCGAAAATCACGGCCGCTCCAGACCGCCTCGTCGAGGAACAGCTCGAGGCTCGTCCGCAGGTCGGCCGCCACCTCGGGCGTGAACTCCGGATGCCGCGCCGGATCCTTGGCCAGCTCCGGGCCGAGATCGACCCTCAGCCACGCGAACAGGAAGTCGCGGACCTTGGCCCGGGTCCGGCGGTCCTCCACCATCCGTTCCGCCTGGCGGCGGATCTCCTCGGCAGTCGAGAGCTCGCCCTTGGCGGCGGCCTGGCGGAGCGGCTCGTCGGGGAACGAGTCCCAGAGCCCGAACGACAGCCGCGCGGCCGTGGCGAACGCGTCGTCGCTGCCGGCCTCGACGAACAGGAACCGCGGCGAGCCGAGCACCGCCAGCAGCGACCGGCGGAGGCCCGTGTCGGGGTCGGGGGCGTCGCTGAACGGCCGCTCGACGACGAGCGCCCGCTGCTCGGCGGTGAGCGGCCGGCGAAACGCCCGCTCCGCGAACGTGGCAGCGAACGCCTCGAGCCGCGCCCCGCGGTCGGAGGCATCGGCCGCGACGCCGGCGAGCTTTTCGACGTCGTCGAGCACGTGGTCGGCCGTGGCGATCGCGGCTGCGGTGGTGGCCGCGAGCCATTCCCCCGACACGCTCGTCCCGCGCTCGTAGCCGATCGACCGATCGTCAGGCGGGAACGGCGTCGCGAGCGTGAACACCCGCGGAGTCTTGTGGGGGATCAGCGCGCGTTCGGGCACCGTCTCGAGGGCGGCGTGCGGCGGCTTCCAGAGCAGCCGGATCGAGGCCGGCGTCGCCCGTTCGCTCTCCTCTTGATCGACCCCCTGGTTGGCCCGCCAGAACTTGAGCGTGAGCGGATACGCCCGGCCGCCGAGCAGGAACACGGCTGCCCGATGCTCGGTGTTGCTTCCCGATTGGACGGCCGCGTCGATCAACGCCGCCTCGTCCGCGCCGCCGTTCAGTTCGAGCTTCGCCGCCTGCTCGGTGCGGATCACGAACTCGTGCACGCCCGTTTCCGTCGGCAGGATGGCCCCGGTCCAGCGGATGGCGAACCGCGTCGGCTTGATCGTGCCCGGCGCCGGGCCGGCCGTGCCGAAGTCGAAGGCGACCGTCGGATCGGTCCGTTCGAGGACGAGCCCATTCCGTCGTTTGAAATCGCCGGTCTTGAAGTATTCCCCCGCGAGCCCGCGGGCCTGATCGACCGCGGGGGGCGGGCTGCGGAAACTCCCGACGAGGTCGGCGAGGGCCTGACGATGCTGCCGCACGGTGAGCCGCGCGAGGGCGACGCGCGCCGGCCGTTGGCGGTCTCGGGCGATGGGCGAATAGAAGGCGGCGTGGACGAACTCGGCGACGTGGCGAGCGGCCTCGCCGGTGACCTTGGTGGGATCGTCCTCGGGCATCGTTTCGTCGATGTAGGCGGCAAGTTGGTTGACGGAGCGTTCGCCGATGAGCGGATCCGGCACGTTGGCCGTGCCGCCACCGTTCTCGCCGTGGCAGCGCACGCAGTGCTCGCGGTAGATCGAGAGGCCCGGGTGGTCGGCGGCCGGCGCGGAACTGCTGCAGGCCCAGATCCAGGCCCAGACGGCCACCACGAGGAGGCTGATCGCGCGACGGCGGAGGGGCGGGGAGGGCATGGTCGGCGGAGGCGGCGGCCGCACTCGCTGGCGTCGCGGCGGGCTACGCCGGACGGGCGAAGACGAGCCGACCGGCCGAGGTCTGGAGGGTGCTGGTGACGCTGGCACGGACGGTGCGGCCGATCTGATCGCGGCCGTTCTCCACGACCACCATCGTGCCGTCCTCGAGGTAGCCGACCGCCTGGTCGGGCTCCTCCCCCTGCTTCACGAGCCGCACGCTCAGGGCATCGCCCGCCACGAACGACGGCTTGAGGGCGGCGGCCACGTCGTTGACGTTGATCGCCGGCACGCTGCGGACGCCGGCGAGCTTCGCGGCGCTGGGATCGACGGTGATCACGCGGCCGCCGAGTTCGCGGGCGAGATCGACCACGCGGGTTTCGGTGGACAGCTCCTCGTGCGACTCCTGCCGCGGCGCGATCACGTCGATGTCGATCGCGTCGTTCTCGCGGAGGCGGGCCAGGATGTCGAGGCCGCGGCGGCCCCGGGTCCGCTTCTGGCGGTCGTTCGACTCCGCCGCCGTCTGCAGCTCGTCGAGCACGAACGACGGCACGACGAACCGGCTCTCGAACACGCCCGCCTCGGCGAGGTCGGCGATCCGGCCATCGACGATCGCGGAGGCGTCGAGCACGTTGGGCCGCAGGCCGCGGACGTCGCGGGCGAACTCGACGTAGGGAATCAGGAAGCGGAAGTCGTCGCGGGTCTGCATGAGCAGACTCGTGCAGATGTAGCAGAGCACCGAGCCGACGATCAGCGGCAGCCAGGAGTGGAGCGGATCGTTCTGGCTCAGGGGCATGATCGGCTGGAGCGCGAGCATCGTCACGTAGGTGAGGAACACGCCGATCAAGAGCCCGAAGTAGATCGCCGTGATCGTGGTCAGCTCCTTGCGGCGGATCATGCCGTCGAAGCCGATCACGGTGAGCGGCAGGGCCACCATGCCGGCGAGGATGGCCCACGGCACCCACGTGGGCGAGGCCTGCACGGCCGGCGAGTTGAAGATGAGCACCGCGATGCCCACCGACACCATCACGAAGATCGCGCGAAGGACAATCAGGGCCATGATCGAAACCGTCGGGTCGAGACGAGATCAGCCGGAAGCTGACGATGCCGCAAGAGTCTACCAACGACTGCCCGGAGGGGGCGACAGCCGGCGGCGGTGGTCGAACTCCAGGAACCGGTCGGTCATGCCGGCGATGTAGTCGGCCACGCTGCGGCGGAGGCCGAGGGTGTCGGCCCGGAGGCGGTAGCCCGCGGGCAGGTCGTCGGGATGGGCCACGTACCAGTCGAAGAGCTCGGTGAGCTTCTGCTGGGCCGGCACCCGCACCTCGAGCACCCGGCCGCTGCGGTACACCCGTTCGAAGAGGAACCGCTCCAGCTGCCGCTTGCCGGCGGCGAGTTCGGGGGCCGGGGCGACGATCCGGCGGCCGGCCGCGCCGTCGCCGCCGCGAAACACCTGCCGCACCCGGGCCACCGAGTCCACGCCCAGGGCGTCGATCGTGGTGCGGGTCTCGCGGATCAGCTCCGCCACCTGGTGGTCCACGAGCTCGTGGAGGATCGCCCGGCGGGCGTCGGTGCCCCGGAGCGCGCCATGCCGCTGGGCCACGCGGGCGGCAGCGTCGGCCACCAGCGGCAGCTCGCAGAGCTCCTCGAGCGTTACCAGGCCGAGCTCCACGGCGTCGTCGGCGTCGTGCGTGTCGTAGGCGATCGAGTCGGCGGCATCCACCACCTGCGCCTCGAGCAGCGGCGCCGGCGCGGTGCCGTCCTTCTTCCGCGTGGCCTGGGCGTCGAGCACCTCGCGAGAGAGGTTGAGGCCCGGGAACTCCGCATAGCGGGTCTCCAGAAACTCCATGATCCGCAGCGCCTGGGCGTTGTGGTTGAAGGCTCCCTCGTCGCGGAGCAGCTCGGAGAGCGTGTCTTCGCCGGCGTGGCCGAGCGGCGGATGGCCGATGTCGTGCGCCAGGGCGAGCGTCTCGACGAGGTCCTCGTTGAGCGCCAGCGCGCGGGCGAGGGTGCGGGCGATGCTCGTGACCTCGAGCGTGTGCGTGAGCCGGCTGCGGTGGTAGTCGCCGTGGTAGCCGGTGAACACCTGCGTCTTGTGGGCCAGCCGGCGGAAGGCCGCCGAGTGGACGATCCGGTCGCGATCCCGCTGGTAGGGGCTGCGAAACTGATGGGGCGGCTCGGGATGCACGCGGCCCGCAGAGTCCACGGCGTGCATCGCCCACGGCGCGAGCAACAGGCTCTCGCGGGTCCGCCAGTCGGGCTGGCTCCAGCCTTCGGGCCACGCGCTCACGGGGCCTCCTCGGCGACGGCCTTGGTGAGCTGCTCCCAGAGGGCGTCGAGCGACTGCGGCAGCACCCGCACGCCCGCCAGTGCCGGCATGAAGTTGACGTCGCCCGGCCAGCGGGGCACGACGTGCCAGTGGAGGTGGCCGGGCACGCCGGCTCCGGCGACGGCCCCGAGGTTGAGGCCCACGTTGAAGCCCTGGGCCTGCATCGCCCGCGTCATCCGCCGGCACCAGGCGGCGATCCGCTGCTGGAGGTCGAGCAGCGCGTCGTCGGCGAGGTCGCCGAGCGTGGCCCGGTGGTCGAGCGGGGCGACGAGCAGGTGGCCGTTGGCGTAGGGGTAGCGATTGGTGATCACGAGCGACGCGGGTGTCCGCTCGACCACGCCGAGCACCCGGTCGTGCACGGGAGCGACGGCGGCCGCCCGGCAGAGGAAGCAGTCGTGGTCGGCCCCGGGCCGCCAGGCGGGCGTCCCGACGTCGGGTTCGGCGGCGCCGGCCCCCTGCACGTAGCCGAGTCGCCAGGGCGCCCAGAGACGGTCGTTGTCCATGCGGCGAGTGTACCGCCGATTCCGGCGTTCAGCGGAGGGGCGGCCTTCCCTATGATTGGCCGTGGACGTTCGTGGCGTGGCTCCCGGTCGAGCGGTGAGGTGGTCGTGGAATTCAAGGTAGACCTCGACGTCTTTTCCGGGCCGATGGACCTCCTTCTGTATCTCGTCAAGAAGCACGAGGTGGACGTCACGGAGGTGCCGATCGCGGCGATCGCGGCCGAGTTCGTCGCCTACCTCGACGTGCTCGAGGGCCTCGCCATCGAGCAGGTGGGGGAGTTCGTCGATCTGGCGAGCGTGCTCCTCGAGATCAAGGCCCGGGCCCTCGTGCCGCGGCCCGAGGAGACGGAGGAGCCGGTCGAACTCGTCCGTGAAGACCTCGTGCAGCGGCTCCTCGAATACAAGCAGTATCGCGACGCCGCCACGATGCTCGAAGACCGGGCCCGGCACTGGGAGCTGCGGTTCGCGCGGCAGGCGGCAGGCGACACGGTGGGCCGGGCGGCGCCCGCCGAGGTGGCGATCGCCGACGCCCACGTCTGGGATCTCGTCGGGGCGATGACGCGGGTGATGGCCAAGCGGGAAAAGCGGCGGCCGCGGCAGATCGTCCACGACGACACGCCGATCGAGACGCACGCCGCCCGGATCGAGGCGATCGTGGCGGAGCAGGGCAGGGTGGCATTCACGAGCCTCTTCGACGACGATATGCCCCGCTCGCGGATCGTGGGCATCTTCCTGGCGGCGCTCGAACTGGTGCGCCGTGGGAAGCTGGCGACCCGGCAGGAGCAGCTCTTCGACGAGATCTGGCTCGAACCGCCGGCCCCGCGATCCGCCCCCCCCATCTCCCCGCCTCCCGCCGCCGCATGATCGACAACTCCCCCTACCGCACGCTCGTCCACAAGGGGTTGACCATCGAGGGCTACTCGCGGGCGGCGGTGCAGAGCTGCTGGCGGATTCCCGAACTCAAGTTGGGCTTCGATCTCGGCTCGCAGCCCTGGGGCTTCATGGCCACGGCCACCTGGTTCATCACGCACACGCATCTCGATCACATCGCCGCCCTGCCGGTCTACGTGGCCCGGCGGCGAATGATGAAGATGGAACCGCCCACGATCTACCTCCCCGAGTCGGCGATCGAGCCGATCGAGCGGCTGCTCAAGGCGGTGAGCCGGCTCGACCGCGGCCGGCTGCCCTGCACGCTCCTGCCGGCGCGGCCGGGCGACGAGATCGAGCTCTCGCGGGAGCACGTGGTGACGGTCTCGGGCACGACCCACACGATCCCGAGCGTGGGCTACGTGGTCTGGGATCGCCGCCGCAAGCTCAAGCACGAGTATCAGGGGCTCCCGGGCGACAAGATCCGCGACCTCCGCCTCTCCGGCGTGGACGTGACGCACGAGATCCGCACGCCGCTGGTGGCCTACCTGGGCGACAGCTCCCCCGAGGGCCTCGATCGCTGCCCGGCGATGTTCGAGGCGATGGTGCTGATCACCGAGCTGACGTTCGTGGCCCATTCGCACCGCAAGGAGAAGATCCACAAGTTCGGCCACATGCATCTCGACGACCTGCTGGCACGCCGCGAGCGGTTTCGCAATGAGCTGGTGATCGCCACGCACTTCTCGACGCGGTACACCGACGACCGCATCCGGCGGATTCTCGCCAAGAAGCTGCCCGACATGCTCGACGGCCGGCTGAACATCTGGCTCTGAGGCCGCGGCAGGTCAGACGTGGGGGCAGGTTTTCAACCTGCCCATTGCCTGTAGCCTGGTGTGCCGCCCCGCTCGGGACTGCCCATGCCCGTCGCCGGACGCTCGCTTCGCCCCTCCAGGGCTCCGCTCGCTCGGTGCTTGCTCCGCTTCGCCATCCTGGCTTCGCGGAGCAAGCAAGCGCCGGCTCCTGGGCACGGGCAGCCCCTCGCTGCCCTTACCGGGACGTGGCCTCCGGTCTGCGAGCAGCGGGAGCAGGTTTTCGTCAGACGTGGGGGCAGAGGTTCAACGAACGTGGGGGCAGGTTTTCGTCAGAAGTGGGTGCAGGTTTTCGTCAGAAGTGGGTGCAGGTTTTCAACCTGCACATTGCCAGAAAGTCGGCGTGGGGATTCCGCAGGTTAAAAACCTGCGGCCACTCGAAAACCTGCGGCCACGGGAAAACCTGTTGGGCGCGATCGGAAGTCGGCAATGAGCGCTGTGGCCGTAGAAGTTGAACTCCCCGCGGGCCTTGGCCCCGGCGTCGGGGATCGCGTGGCTGGTGCCCGCCGCGACCTAGCGGTTCCCCTCACTCGCGGACTCGAGAAGCTCGGTGATCTCCGCCGGTGTCATGCGCTGGCACGTGGTCTCGAGCATGCGGCGAAAATGCTGCTGCTCAGTCTCGCCCGACGGGAATCCGATGTTGCAGCCCGAGTCAGGCTCATTGGACGTGGCCAGCTTCTTGCCGTCGGCGTCGAGGATCGCGATCCAGGGGATGCCTCCGACGGCGTCGCCACGCAGTTCCTTCATGATCTCCTCCGAACCGGTCCAGCGGTGGTCCATCTTGACCCACACGTAGTCGCTTTCCCATTGCCGGTTTCTCACCAGCCACTGGCTCAGCATCTGGCACGGTCCGCACCACGTCGCGGTCTCCTGGAGCAGCACGCGCTTGTTCTCCTGACGAGCCTTGGCGAGCGCCTGCCGCAGCAGATCATGGGCATCCAGGGGCGTTGTCTTGTGCTTGTCGAGCTCCGCCAGCAGCAGGTCCTTCGAGAGCGTGCCGCCGGCACAGACGTCGTCGCTCGTCAGCCTGGCGACGACCTCGCCGTCTTTGTCGAGCACAGCCATCAGCAGCTCCGTGTCACCGGGCGACGCGGGCATGTCGAGCGACGTGGCCAGGGCCTGGGCAGCCTCCAGTCGATCCGTGGCCGTGGAAATGGCCAGGAAGCGAAAATCGTCGCCATAGGGGCGGAAGGCCTTGTCTTCGAAGCGGAGCCGCATCAACGCCTCGACCCGCGGGCCCTCAGGGTCGCCGAACACGACGAGCAGGTTCTGGTTGGCTTCGTGCACCCGCTGCTTGGCCGTCTCGAATCGCTCCAGCGGTGTGCCCGCGACGTCGAACGCCGCGAGCGTCCGTTCCTTCAGCGTGGGGGGCACGTAAGGCTCCAGCGCCTTCGGCTTCGGAAGCCGGATGTCGCCGAGCGTCCTCGCTTCACCGGGCTGGACGTTGACGGTCGCCACCGTGGGGACGACGCCGGTGGCGACGTCGTGGTAAGTGCACTCATAGTCCCAGCCGGGCACCAGGGTCGTCAGCGTGAAGGCGCCGTGCGCGTCGGTCGTGACAGAGCCGCCGAAGAGATGCCAGCGCAAGCCAGTCTTCCGATCGAAGCACCGCACGCCGTACTGGAGTGGGATGCCGGCGGCCGGTTGCGAGCCATCTTCGGTCAGCAGCGTTCCCGTGGCCCTGCCGAGCTCGAGGAGCGACAGGGCGACCGCGGTCTGGTCGGCGGCGACCTCCACGATCGTCCCGAGTCTGCCCTCCTTGTCGATCGCGCGGACCTTCGCGGGCTCGGCGAGCGTCTTGACGGAGAAGCTGCCGTCCGCGGTCGACATCGCGCGTTGTCCCATGAACGAGTTCGGTCCACCGGAGTGCACCGACACCCGCACGTCGGCGACGGGGGTGCCCGTGTCGCCGAGGGTTACGGACCCCGTGAGGATCTTCTGCGATCGAACATCGACGCGAAGTTCGACCTCCTTCTCGGGCTCGTCGGCAATGGCGAGCGACTCGCCCGGATGATCGTCCGCCAGCAGGCTGTAGGCACCTTCGCCGACGAAGAACTCGAAGCGGCCGTGGGCGTCGGTCAGCGCGCTGAGCTGGCGGATCGGGCAGACCCAGGTCCGCTGGTTGTCGGGGTTGGGCAGGAGATCCATGCCGATCTCGTGGAGCGGGATCCCTCGGTGCTGCAGAGCCACCCACGCGCCGGCCATAGGCTCGGACGTGGAGCGGTTCAGCACGCGGCCGTGGACCCGCGTCGCAGGCCGGAGCGTGAAGTCGTGATCGGGAACGTCTTGCTCCGCGAGAACCACGAAGCCGGATTGGGCCGGAGCCGCCCACCGTTTGTCCGCGACCGTCAGCATGTAGGTCTGATAGGGAGCGACGAGCAGTTCGTACCGCCCCGCCTCGTCGGTGCGGACCGAGCCATGGTGGTTCTCGAGCGTGTATCCAGCCCCATCGGCGGTCACGGTGATGTCGGCGGCTGGGTTGCCGTCGGGCAGCGTCACCCGGCCGCGCAGCGGAACCAGCCGCTGCAGCTGGACGGTCAGTGGGCCGGACAGTGCGCTCGGGTCGTATTCGGAGCGCTGCCGCACGCATCCCTCCGCGGAAAGCCAGATGGTGACGGGCTCCGCCTGCCATCTCGGAAACCAGGCGATGGTGAGCGATCCGGTCGCGTCCACCTTCTGGGACACCCACGGAAAGAACGAGAGATTCAATTCGTCGTTGCGGCTCTCCTTGTGCAGCAGCCACACGCTCGAGCTGCCATCGGACAGCGGCCGGCCCTCCGCATCCGTCACCTCCACGGTCAGGGGAGCCGCTCCGTCCAGCACCAGCGTCTGGCCATCCTCGAAGGGAAACTCTGGCGGGGGAGTGAGTTGATCCCCTTTCTGGAATCGAGCGAGCCCGTAGGTCTGATAGTCAAAGCCTAGTTGATCCTTCAGCGCGATCACGCTCGCGATCGTGTCGGACTTCGGCACCGGAAACGTGGCCACGCCGTCGGCGTCGGTCTCGCGCGGCCCGATCGCGATGGGGAAGCCGAGTTGCAGGGAGACCTCCGCACGCTCGACAGGCTTGCCCTCGGCATCGATCACCTTCACCGTCGCGTCCCGCGCAGGCTCGAGGGTGATCCGAATGCCCTCGAGATCCGGGGGCTCGTCGGCAGGGTCCATCGGGAAACGGTGAAAGCCGACCAGCGAACGATCGCTGACCGAGGCCGAAACGGACAGCCCGGTCGCGGCCTCTCGCGACATCGGGACCTCGAACGAAAAGCCGCCCGCTTCGTCGGCGGTCGTCGAGGCCGCGGTGTCGCCGAGCCAGGTTGCGGCACGCACGACGGCGCCCGGCACCGGCTTGCCGGACTCGTCAACCACCGTGCCAGCGAGCGTGCAGGCCGGCACGTCGCCCGTGGGGGGATCAGGTTGAGACGGTGCACGACCACGGGCGGCTTGCGGTACGAGCATGACCGCGAGCCACAAGACTCCCCAGACGCATGGCCGGACCATGTGGAACCCTCGCGTCGTTGTGAAGGCGATGTCGCGGGGAGCATCGCCATGCCATCGGGCCCATCAGCCCGCCCCGTGATCGCCGCCATTATCAGGCGGCACGTCGCCCCTGCCAAGGAGGGGGCTTGGGGCCTGCCAGGCGGCCCCGTCAGGGGAGCTGTGGCAGCGAGCGTCAGCCCGGGCGCCGGCGGCGCACCGCCAGCAGGCTCAGCAGGCCGGCGGCAACTCCCAGACCGGCAAGCGGCTGCGGCTCCGGCACCGCCACGATGCTCCCCGCTGCCGTGTTGTAGGCACCGGCGTCGAACAGACCCGTCGAGAGAAACTCCGCCGCGTCCAACAGGTCCACGAGCCCGTCGTAGTTGAAGTCGCCCTCCGCCCAGATGGCCGCCTGGCCCGATTCGTACTTCCCGGCCGACATGAAGGCCGCCATGTCGAGGATGTCGATCGCGCCGTCGAGGTTCGTGTCGCCGGAGGCTGCGTAGCCAAACGTCAGCGAGCCGGCGCCAGTGTCGATCCAGCCGACCGCCCGCGTGAGGCCTGCCGCCATGTCGGCCGCCACGCGGCTCGACGTGATCCCCGTGCCGCCGTCCCACAGGCCCGCATTCCGCCCGGCGACGAGCGCGGCGACGAGGTTCGAGGCCGTAAGCCCGCCGGCCGCCACGGTGACGAGGCTCGTGCCCACGTCGAGCTTTCCGCCGCCCGGGGCCGGATCGACGCGGAGGCTGCGGACGGTGACGACGGCCGGCTCGGTGGCGGGGAGTGACCACACGCCGCTGCCGCTGACGGTCACCGCGGGTGTGTTGGCCAGCGCGCCGCTGGTCATCGTGAGGCGGTCGAGCCCTGCGGCCGGCGAGATCGTGAGCGACGCCATGCCGAGCGTGCCGCCGGCCAGCGTGATCGCCCCGAGGACGCGGCCCGAGCCGCTGAGGACCTTCGCCGTGGCGATGGAAAAGCCTCCGGGCAGCGCCCGCGCGTCGAGCGTGGCCCCGGCAGCCACGCTCACGTTCGACGAGGCACCCACCGACCGCGTGCCCGTGAGGGCGAGTGTTCCCTGCTGCACGCTCGTGGAGCCGGTGTAGGTGTTGCTGCCCCCCATCACCACGGTGCCGGTGCCCGTCTTCGTGACCGCCGCCGTGCCCGTGATCCCGGCGAAGCCGACGGCCAGCTGCGTCTGCGACCCGCTCGGCACACTCAGCACCACGTTCGCCGGCGTGACCACCGAGCCGCGCACGGTGATCGTCATGGTTTTGGCCGTGGCCCCGGGCAGGTCTTCGTCGGAGACCGCCAGCGAATAGGTTCCCGAGAACGAGCCGCTCGTGGTGGTGAGCATCGACATCGCAGACGACCGCGACGAGCCCGAGGCAAGGTTGGCGAACGGCGCGAGCGTGGTCTCAAACACGCCCGCTGGAACGGCCGGCGCGATGCTGTCCACGTCGAGCTTCGCGGTCCACGCGGTGCCCAGCGATCCGGCGCGGTTGAACACGCCGAAGGCCTGGCTCGACGTGCCGCTGCCCTGCGTGAGCGTGCCGAAGTCGATGTCGAGCGACGAGACCGTGCTGCCCGCCGCGAACGAGCCGATGGCATGGTCTAGCACCGACAGCGTGACGGCCTGCGAAACCGTCGGATTCGACGCCTGGGGGCTCGTCGCCTGCACGGTCAGCGTGCCCGATGCCGGCCCGGCCAGCGGCGTGTTCAAGGCCACCAGGTGCGCGTTGCCGCCGCCGAGAGCGGCGTCGCTTCCCGTGCCCGTGCCCACGCAGACGCCGGTGCCCGTGAAGCCGTAATCCAGCCGGTCGGCTCCCATCACGACGGCGACGGGTGCGGCGTTGGAAACGGTGAGCAGGCCCGAGATCGCGGCGCCCTTGATGACGGTCGTCGGCACGCCGGTGAGGCTCGCCGCCATCTTGGCGGGCAGCTGGTAGTCCGACACCACGGGCAGATGATCGGTGACCTGACTGAGCGCCGTGAGCACGCTCGATGCCTGCGCGATCGTGGAGCCGGGGATGAGCGCCGCCAGCGCGGCGGGGCTGCCGGTCGTGATGGCGCCGCTCATGGTGTGGGTGTCGGTGTTGCCGAAGGCCCAGTACGAACTGGTGATCGAGTCCAGGCCGCGGCCGTCGAGCAGTTCGCCCGTCGTGAGCTGAAAATCGAAGCGGTCGTTGATGCCGCCGGTCACCTGTCCGCCGAAGAAGGCGGTGGTGGCCGGCGACTGGGTGTGCACCGCCGAGAAGGCCCCGTTGCCCGTCCACGAGCCCACGCTGCTCACCGGATCAAAGAACTGCCCCGGGCCGGTGCCGGTGAGCGTCTGGAACGAGGGGTCGGACGAGGTGTAGAGGTTGAGGTCGCCGAGCTGGATGGCGCCCACGCCGTCGCCGAGGGCATCCAGGTCGGCGCGGATGGCCCGGGCCTCGACGTTGCGACGGGCGGCATCGGACGACGAGTTCGACGCCTTGAAATGGCTGGCGTACACGGAGAAGCTCGCGTTGGAGTCGTAGCCGACGGGCTGGAACTGATACCGCAACGTCTGGCGGGGCTGGCCCGTGGAGCTGGTGATGCCGACGGCCTTCTCGTTCACGAGGCTGACAGTCGCCGCGTTGTAGACGCAGATCGGCCGGCCCGCGCCGGTGGACCCGCCGTTGAGCGCCGATTGCCGGTAGTTGGTGCCGCCGTAGATGGTGTTGAGCAGCGTGGCGAACTGGAAGCCGGTGGTGCTCACGGAGTTGGCCTCCAGGAGCACGAGCACGTCGATGGGCCGGGAAAAGCCCCCCTTCGCCGAGCTGCCGATGGCCGAGAGGATCGTGTCCACGCCGGGCCGGGGGCTGGTGAGCGAGCTGTCGCTCGCGGTGACGTTGTAGTTGCAGATGCGGAGCTGGGCGCGGGCCTCGCAGGCCCCGAGCAGCCAGCCGATCAGGCCGAGGATCGCGAGTGTGGCCCGCGTGGCGATGGGCGGGTGGCGAATGATCATGGGGGCGTGGGTGGCGGGGGGATCGTCCGCGGTCAGGCCACCAAGCCTGCATGTGGCTCGGCGCGGCGCGTACCCCCAAAATGGCAGGGCGCAGCCGCGCGGCCTCCCTCACGGTGCGACCGGCACTGCCCGACGTGGGTGCAGGTTTTCAACCTGCACAGGAAGCAGAGTCGGCGCGGAATTCCCGCAGGTTGAAAACCTGCGGCCACTTCAAGCCCTGCGGCCACGGTGCGGCCGGCACTGCCCGACGTGGGTGCAGGTTTTCAACCTGCACAGGAAGCGGAGTCGGCGCGGAATTCCCGCAGGTTAAAAACCTGCGGC